>OCPW01000029.1_pt1 | contig 84125 bp, 71 predicted proteins | sample 1538761 | NCBI WGS metagenome assembly OCPW01 (sample SAMN04571724, study PRJEB22368) | human gut metagenome | biome: human gut; material: stool | host: Homo sapiens | place: Luxembourg | collected 2012-09-20
TTAAGGTATTAGAAGTACAGGATTCATGGTTTGGTGTAACATATAAAGAAGATGCACCTGTTGTAAAGGAATCATTTAAGAAGTTAATTGATGAAGGTGTTTATTCTACAAATTTATTTGATAATATTAAGTAAATGAAAAGGCAGTATGCAATATTGAGCATACTGTCTTTTATTTTAGTGTATTTTATAGTTATAGAACTCTACCGTTCTTTACAGTGTATGTTTTACCTTTATAACGAACACGACCTGAATAATTCCAGTCTAAGCGTCCATTAATAATATAGAAACGCTGATTATCGTGATATGCAATACCTGTATAGTTCCAGTCTAATCGTCCTTTTCCAATATAGAACCACTGATTATTGTACTGTGCAAGGCCTGTATAGTTCCAGTTTAAACGACCGTTTTCTACATAGAACCATTCATTACCTTTTTGAACCAGTCCTGTATAATTCCAGTTTAAACGACCATTTTCAACATAGAACCAATAATTCTTGTATTGAGCAAGACCTGTATAATTCCAGTTAAGCTTACCTTTTTCAATGTAGAACCACTGATCATTATACTGAGCTAGTCCTGTATAATTCCAGTTAACACGTCCACGTACAATATAATACCATTCATTACCAGACTGACCTAATCCGGAATAGTTCCAGTTTAAACGACCTTTTTGAACATAGAACCACTGATTATTGTATTCTACAATACCTGAATAGTTCCAGTTTAAACGTCCCTTTTCTACATAGAACCAATAATTATTGTACTGTGCAAGGCCTGTATAATCCCAGTTAAGCTTACCTTTTTCAATATAGAACCACTGATCATTATACTGAGCTAGTCCTGTATAATCAGAATTAACTGCACCTTTTTCAATATAGTACCAGTCATTACCATACTGGAATAAGCCATTGAAATCTTTGTTGACTTTACCATCTTCCACATAATACCAAGTACCTTTTTTGTTTACCTGTGCAAGAGTTGTTTCGTGTAAAACTTCATCATCCTGCATTAAGTATAATTCACCATCTACTTCAACTAAATTAGCTTCTGTAGAATGATTATAAGTGACTGTAACTGTCTTAACCCCATCAGTATCACCTTTTACTGTATAGTTATAGTTACCTTTTGATGCATAATAACCATTAACTTTTGGAAGTGTAATTGTCTTTGTATCACCAACATTTACATTTACATATTCAGTCTTAAGAACTTCTTTTTCTTTATTCACGATATTGATTCTTGTAGTCTGAACCTTACCTAAAGACACTGTATCTTTATAGAACTTTAATGACTGTAGTGCATTACCCTGGATATCAAATAATGTTGCGTTATCCCAGCTTGATCCACCCCATGAAGGCTGACCATTATAATACATTTCATCATCTGGTGCATAACCTACAGCACCCTTAGAAGCCCATCCAGTACCATACTTATCAGCGACTTCTTTATTGTACTCCCAGTTAGTCCATCCGGCTTTCACTGGAATCCATCCTGGCTCCCAATAGAAGCCACCTAAACCGTTATCCTGTTCAGTAAGAACCTTATACATATCAGTTAATTCATCTACCTGACCCTGAGGACCAATTTCATACTGATAAAGTCCATAATCAGAACCGATAGAGTTTGGTGTACCATCACCATCTTCATAACTGTTAACCCATGCAGTTTCCATAACCGCAAATAGCTTTCCTCTTTCTTTTGCAAGAGTCTGTACATCCCTTAACATATCAGGTGTATTCCACCAGAATGGGTAATAAGAAGAACCTAAAACATCATAGTCTACATTTCCTTTTTCCCATGCATCCATGATCATAGAATAGATTTGACGATTAGGTGTTTCAATATGTAATGTAACTAAAGCATCTGGAAGAATTTCACGTACTGCTTTAGAACCTGCATTTAAATAACGGTCTAATACAGAATACTGAGATTCATTTTTCCAAACAGAATTATTACTGTCTTTATTATGAATACCAGCCATACCTTTGGTAATTTCATTACCAACCTGTACCATACCTACATCAACACCTGCATCTTTAAATTTCTGTAAAGTATCTTTAGTGAAGTCATGGATATTTTCACACATCTTATCTGGATCATTAGCATCCTTCTGCCATGCTTTTGGTAGAATCTGTTTTGCAGGATCTGCCCAGAAATCAGAATAATGGAAGTCAACAAGCACCTTCATACCATACTTAGTTGCTTCTTTACCAATCTTTAATCCATTATCTACAGTGCTATCTCCACCACCGTATGTTTCACCTTTTTCATTGTATGGATCATTCCAGATTCTTAAACGGATATAGTTAACACCATTATCCTTTAAGATTTTCATTAATGGCTGTTCTTTGCCATCATAATCATAATATTTAACACCTGCATTAGTAAGTGCTACATATGATCCAACATCTACACCTCTGATTGTAGATTCAGACATATTAGAAATCTTATTAATAGTGACATTCTTTTCTTTTAAACCTGTATCATCACCATATTCATAAGGATCTCTGTATGAATCAATATCAATATTCCAACCCTGTGCAAAACCAAATACTGCAAGAGAAGTCTGTGCAAGTCCCTGATCATTAAAGAAACCATTCCAGCTTCCTACATATTCAGCTTCATCATAAATTAAACCACCTGCATTACTATCACTAATAGAAGCACTTAACAAGTTATAGATGCTTTCTGCCTGTGTTTCAGTAGATGCTGTTTCATCTTCATTCTTACGTGGGAACTTGATGTTAGAAACAATTAATTGCTTATCTGCTGCTTTTTCTTTTACTGTAGTACGTAATGTTTTAACATAATCATTAATACCATTACGATCAGCATAAAGATTAACACCTAAATAGCTATAGTCTACGCCTGCATAACCTAGCTTTTCAATCACATACTGAATACCTTCAGCATCATCAGGTGCTGCAAAACTTAAAGCTGTTTTAACACCTTTTTCATTAATAAGTTTAGAGATGGTAGCCATTGCGACAAAGCCATCCCATCCTCCGCCTTCAGTTAGACCAAGGAAATTATAATTCACTTCATTTCCAATAGTCATCATAGTAGGTAAAGCATCATTCTTACTTAAAGTATTAAGTACTTCCTTAGTATAGTCTGTTGCCTTTTCTACCGCATTATCCTGAGTCCATCCTGCAGGTAATTGCTGACTATTTGCATAAGTAACATCATCAGAATAGAATAATGTGATGTTTGTTTTTAAGCCTGCTTCTTTAGCTGCTTTAATTGTTTTGATAGCACTATCTAGTGTATAACATTTAGTTTTATCACTTGCTTCCGGATTAACTGCAACCTTGACAGAAATCGTATTAATTCCCTGTCCCTGTACAAACTTAAATAGGTTATCAATTTTGACGCTCTTGTAATTGTAATACGTTTTACCCCATTCCAAATCCTGCTGGTAATGAGTAAAATCTGCGCCTAATACAGTCTGATCGTTAATGCCTTCAATCTTCTTGTAATCAGCTACAGAACGACTCAATGATGTTGCAGTGACTTGATTGTTGTTATGCATAGTTGGTACTGGAGTTATTGCGCTTACACCAGACATGCCCATCGAACAAACAAGCGCTGCACTTACAAAACTTGTAATCAACTTTTTGTTCATATATGTCTCCCTTCCTCTTATATATTATGATAACATTTCAACATAATTTCACACAAAGAATCATCCAATCTGACATAAAATGACATATATAAGTACAGAAAGCTATATTTAGACATAAAAAAACCTTCTCACGAAGGTTTATAGTGATAAGAAAAAATCCTGCATCTTCTTAGCTTCTGTATTTATTTCTAGATTACGTTTTTCAAATGCTTCGATATTAAAATGCTTAGATTGATGAGATGCTTCTTCGATTGCTTCTACCCACTTGTCTACTGCTTCATCCGTAATAGGAAGCATCTTCACATTATCATTCACAATAGAGGCTAGAGAAATAGTATCAGAGATCATGCATGGTAATCCATTGGCTTCTGCTTCTAATAAAGCGACACTTAAGCCTTCAAAACGAGAAGGGAAGATATATTGATCCATAGCCTGGATATAATCACTCACATTACTCTTAATACCTAAGAATTTGACATCATCTTCAATACCATATTCTTTAACCTGATTTTTAAGTGTTTCTTTATCTTCACCATCTCCAATAAGTATCAACATATACTTACCAGGGTATCTATGATCCAACTCATTAAATACCTTTAATAGATAGGGATGATTCTTCTGGAAATGGAATCTTCCTGTATGACCTAATACAATCTTATCTCCTGCATGAAGTTCTTCTCTTATAGATTGTCTGATTTCTTCATTTGGTTTAAAGAAGTTCACATCTACCGCATTATTAATCAATTTATAGTTTGGTAATACTGCATTCTTCCCAAAGAACCATTCATTCGCATCTTCTGAACATGTCCAAAAGTCTGTCGCATATTTTCTAATCTGTGTTCTATTGAACTTATGTAAACATCCTCTTAAGAAGCTATCTCCATTAGCCGCATTATGACAATGAATAATACGTGTAGGGATGCCATATTGTTTAGCCTTCTTTAAGTAATCAATATTCGCAAGCGAACATGTATTAAACCAGATAGCTTTATATTCAGAAGCATGAGTCTTAAAGAAGTTTTCTAAAGCTTCAGAGAAAGCTTTTCTATCCTTACTTCTTGCAGGAATACGATAAATAGTACCACCTAAGTTTAATATTTCTTGTTCATGTGCAACTACTTCAGTATTACATAAGAAATCAAATTGTACACGTGTACGATCTAGATGGCGATAGTAGTTCATAATAACAGCTTCCATACCACCTGGATTATCTGTAATTCCAAATACTAGTACTTTCATAATCTACTCCTTATTTACTCTTAGAAAACTGTTTCTGTCTTACTTGTCCTACAAGTAATGCGAATCTATTCATCTTATGTTTTAAGAACCACAATGGTACTTTACGTGTCATAGACATACCATTATAGTTAGAGTTCTTTACAGCACGTTTAAATAAATCATTTTTCATTAATGTATTTAAAGAAGACATCGCTTGATCTTTATTTTGTGGATGTGCACAATAATTCACTAGAATAAGTAATACATGATAACTTACAAAGTTATAGAATAATGTTTCTATGTTCTTATCTTCTACCATGACATCTTTTAAGTCTTCTTCTACTGCTTTCATAGATAAGAGGAACTTATCTGCATAAGCTGTATCAAACTTACGTACTGCAGATTGATCATTGAATATATAATGAACTAAAGGATGTTCATCACCTACAATAATATTCCAGTTCTGTGAGGCACGTGCACAATATTCTGCATCTTCTGCAAGACTTAATTCTTCATTTAATAATACATTTTCAATAGTAGAAGCTTTAATGAGTTTACCCCAGCAGAATCCTACACCTGCCTGGACATTTAATAGATCCTTTAAATAATCCTTCCAGCCCTTATACATTGTATCTCTAATATAGTGAAGCATCTTTTCACTACGATCACTATAGTCTCTACTATAGTTACAGATCACACAATCTGCCTCTGCTTCTACTGCATGATTTAATAGTATTTCACAAGCATTACTTTCAATCCAGTCATCTGCATCTAAGAACATGATATAGTCTCCCTTAGCTGTTTTTACACCTAAGTTTCTACCAGAACATACACCGCTCTTAGAATTCTTTACAACTGTTACATTCTCTTTTGTATTTAATTCACTTAAAGTATCCTGCAACGCATCATTACACCCGTTATCAATAATAATCACTTCTACATAATCATAAGTCTGATTCAAACAGCTTTCGATTGTCTTATTGAAGTAAACAGGATTTCCACGATATACAGGAATAATAATAGATATTAAATTCTTCATTATTCAAATACCTCTTTTACTTTAGCTAGTGCAGCTGCGATAACTGCATCCATATCATAATACTTATATTCTCCTAGTCTTCCACCAAAGATCACTTTAGTTTCTGCTTCTCCTAGCTTCTTATATTCTGCATATAAGGCGCCATTCTTTTCATCATTGACTGGATAGTATGGTTCATCTCCTAGCTTCCATTCAGAGCTGTATTCTCTACTGATAACAGTCTTTGGCTGTGTACCGAATTCAAACCACTTATGTTCAATGATTCTTGTCCAAGGTGTTTCGGCATCTGTATAGTTTACTGCTGCATTTCCCTGGAAATTTGGCTTATCTAATACTTCTGTTTCAAATCTGACTGATCTGTATTCTAGTGTTCCTAGCTTATAGTTGAAGTATGCATCAATAGGTCCTGTATAAACAACCTTATCTGCTAAGCTATCTAGTTCTTCCTTGTTTTCTAGATAATCTGTATTCAATCTTACTTCAATACCTTCAAGCATGTTTTCTACCATCTTTGTATATCCACCCATTGGAATACCCTGATATAACGCATTGAAGTAGTTATTATCAAAAGTAAGTCTTACTGGTAATCTCTTGATGATGAATGATGGAAGTTCTGTACATGGTCTTCCCCATTGTTTTTCTGTATAGCCTTTAATAAGCTTTTCATAGATATCTCTACCAACTAATGAGATAGCTTGTTCTTCAAGGTTCTTTGGTTCTCCCTTGATTTCCTGTCTCTGTTCTTCAATCTTGGCAGCTGCTTCTTCTGGAGTCACTACTCCCCACATCTTATTGAATGTATACATATTGAATGGAAGAGAATAAAGTTCTCCCTTATAGTTCGCAACTGGTGAGTTAGTGAATCTATTGAATTCTGCAAACTGAGTAATATACTGCCATACTTCCTTATTATTTGTATGGAAGATATGTGCACCATACTTATGTACATTGATGCCTTCTACTTCTTCTGTATAGATGTTTCCGGCAATATTAGGTCTCTTATCAATGACAAGAACCTTCTTTCCTCTCTTATTGGCTTCATGCGCAAAGATTGTGCCATAAAGACCTGATCCTACTACTAGATAATCATATTTCATATTGATGTCCTTCTTTCGTCTCTTCAATAATACCATAATCTCCAAAATAAAACGAGGGTCGATATCATACAACCCCCGTCGCTTAATTAGTTTGTTTTCTTTTCAGCTTCTTTAGCTTCTTGTTCGGCTTTTTCTACATCAAAGATTTTCTTTTCAGTATCAATCTTCTTACCATCACACATAGCGTTGATGTATTTAGAATTTAATTCAATACTGTCTTCATCTGGGATACTATACCACAACCTAGTCTTAGGCATTGAGTAACCACCAGTCTGCATCACACCTTCACCCTTAAGGAATGATTTCTGGAAATCCCATTTAATGTTGTCATCTAACTGCTTATTAACTAAAGCTCTGATACTTGAAGATGGCATATTAGTAGTAAATGTATCTTTGATAGAATCTAAGATTTCACTATAGTTAGTTAAGATCTTTGGAGATACTGCTTTCTTGATAATAGCCTGTAATACTGCCTGCTGGTTTTCAGTTCTATGCTGGTCACCAGACTGGTATGTATAACGTTCTCTTGCGAATGCAAGGGCCATACGTCCATCCATATGTACATTGCCCTTAGGAATCTTAATACCATGGTCTGTATAAGGAATAAATGCCTTATCAGAATAAATATCAATACCACCTAATGTATCAACTAACTGGATAACTGACTGGAAATCAACTCTTGCGTAGAAATCAATGTTGATGTCTAAGAAATCTTCAATAGTCTTTATACTGTTTTCTGTTCCACCATATAAAGCAGAATGAGTTAATTTATCTTTCTTGCCACAGTTTGCAAGTTTTACATAATAGTCTCTAGGAATACTTGTCATTAACATCTGACCATTGTTTGGATTAATAGTTACTAATAGGTTAACGTCTGAACGGCTGTTTTCATTTACACCACCACGAGAGTCAACACCACTAATATAACATACGAATGGCTTCTTAGTTACATTAACATCAGAAGCAGAATTTTCTACTTCTTCTACAATCTTTTCCTGCCATAATACTTTAGTCTTTGATTCAAAGTTACTATAAGTTTCTTTGATCATATCACGATAGCTTTCATTTAATAGGATTGCATCACAATCACCACTATATAAGTCTGATGCAAGCTTCGCATTATCATCTTCACCATTACCATGGAAGCTGATCTGCTTCTCTAGTTTTTCTTTTACCTGCATCGCTTTCTTTTTATCGTTTGCGTAGTAATCGATTGTTTTTCCTTTTAATGAAGAAACATTCTTATAACCACTGCTTTTTAATACTACTAAAGAATAAGTAGTTGTTTCAGTACCTACATTAGTAAGAGATGAAAGGAATGAGTCACCTTTGATAATCTTACTAGTACCAAATACCATTGCGATACTTAATAAGAGAGACACTATTTTACCAATTAAAGGTCTTGCAACTTTTTTCTTCTTTGATGGCATAGTCAATAAGAACATGAATAGCCATAATACTACTAATACTGCGAATGCTGCCATTAAATACTTTGTAGGTAAGATTCCAATCTTAACTACGAAGAATGCAAGCACTGCAGATACAACAGCCTGGATACCTAGGACCAAGGCACGTGATGTAATAAACTTCATAACTACCTCCTATAATTCGGGTTCATTCGTCATTATACTCGTAAATGAAAAAATGAAAACCTTTAAGGTGATAATTACACAAAAATTACATATCATCTTCATAAACGAGTAAAATATAACTATTTATTCAAGTCTTTTTTGATTCTTGTTGTACTGATTTCAGGAGTTCTAGGTAAGTATACTACTTCTGCACCTTCTTCTTCTAAGAAGTCAAACTGACCTTTCCAGTCATCTCCCATGACAAATGTATCAACATGATATTCATGAACATCTTTACGTTTCTGATCCCATGCACATTCAGGAATAACTAAATCTACATATCTAACTGATTCTAGTAACTGTTTTCTCTGTTCATAAGTAAAGTAACACTTCTTCTGTTTTTCATTCCAGTTGAATTCATCTGTTGATAAACCAACGATTAAGTAATCACCTAATTCTTTAGCTCTTCTTAATAGGTTAATATGACCGTAATGTAATAAGTCAAAAGTCCCATAAGTAATAACTCTCTTCATTCCACTTTTCCTCGTCTTTCTTAATACTGACTCTTCAAATACATCATTAATAGATGGAAGAGGTGTTTCTGATTTTAAATCTCTCTGTAATAATGCATTAACTGCATTCTTTGGATTCAAGCCTTCATTAACGATTTTATTGACAGTCATTACAATAGGCATATCCACTTTATAAGTTTCTGCAAGCTGAACAGCTGCAGGTAATGCATTAATACCTTCTACAACCATTCCTACTTCCTTAACTGCCTCTGCCGGTGTCTTACCTTCACCAATCAAATGACCTGCCTGGTTGTTTCTACTGAATTCACTTGTACAAGTCACAATCAAGTCACCCATACCAGTTAAACCACTAAATGTATGTGGTGTACAGCCAATTCTACCACCAAGTCTCTCCATTTCTGCAAGACCTCTTGTGATCAAAGCTGCACGGGCATTATCACCATAGCCTAAGCCACCAGAAATACCAGCAGCTAACGCAATAATATTTTTTAATGCACCACAGATTTCAATTCCTTTCACATCGTTATTTGTATACACACGCATAAAAGGACTACTAAAGAACTTCTGTACATATTTAGCCGCATCTAGATTCTTACATGCTGATACAATGGCAGTAGGTAATCCTCTTGCCACTTCTTCTGCATGAGTAGGACCAGATAATGCGACAAGATGTAATGTGTCATTATCAAGTACATCTTCAATAACTTCAGTTAAAGTCATGAATGTATCTGCTTCAATACCTTTCGCAACATCCACAATAATCTGATTGTCTTTAATGTAAGGTTTAGCCTTTTCAGCTGTGCTTCTTACAAATACAGAAGGTACCGCAAACATAATAATATTCTGATTAGTACATGCTTCTTCTATATCTGTTGTATAACGAATAGTTTCAGGAAAATCAACACCAGGAAGTTTTGGATGTGTATGTGTTGTGCTTAACTGTTCCACTTCCTGTGGAAGGGCAGACCACACTGTTACTTCCTTATCACAATTAGCCAGCATTCTTGCAAGAGCCATACCCCATGTACCAGCTCCTAAAATACCGATTCTCTGTTTATCAGGCATATTTCTGTTTTCCTCCTTCATATGAATATAATTATTTTACATCATTCATATTCATTAGTCATCACAATAAAAGTATACCCTTTATTGTTTTATAAGTCAAAAAGCGCAGATTATGCGCTTTTATGTTTTAACTTACTAAAGATTTGTGTCAATATTTCAATTACAAGTTTTTCTTTCATGATAATGAGTACAAGACCATATACACCAAAGAACAAAATAGCTGAAATAACGAGTGTAATGAATACATGTAGATTTAATGCAGTCACCCAGAAAGATGCAAGTGATGCAATAATAATCGCAAGAATAATCTTTAAGTATTTAATATCACTAAAGGCTGTTTTGATTTCATTCTTTAACGCAATACACTGTACGACCATAACCGCAAATTCTGCAAGTAATGTACCAATTGCAGCACCACTTGATTGATATACTGGAATCAATAATGCATTAACCACTAAGTCAATCACTGCACCAACTATTTCAGATACGAGTACTGCTTTTTCATATCCTAATGGTACAAGAATCTGAATACCCAAGATATTTGTAATACCAATAAGGAGTAGGGTAGGCATGATAAGCTGCATAGGTACAACTGCTGGCGCAAAGGCATCACCTGATAAAAAGAAGATACCCTGTTTTGCGAAGAGAATGAAATAGATCATCATTGGGGATGCAATAATGAATACGAAATTTAATGCTTTTCTGCTTAGTTTCTTAAATTCATCCATCTGCTGGTGTTCAATATAATAAGCCGCTCTAGGAAGTAATACAGTACCTAGTGAAGTAACGATAGATACTAAAATATTCTTAATCTTAACAGCTGCACCATAGTAACCAACATCTGCATTAGTAGCCATGAAACCTAACATAACTGAATCTAGATTAGTATAGATTGTAGTTGCACAGCTCATCGCAAAGAAGATAGCGACTGGCTTGAAATGTCTCTTGAAATTATAATGTCCAACTGGTTTTAAACCAATATATTTGTGGGCATTTAATAAGTTAAGAATAAATGAAGCACTTGCCGCAAATACTGTAATACCCGCATACATGATATAATCGTTCTTTGAACGAACTAACAAGAACATCGCAACAAGTCCAATAAACTTGAAGATAATAGAACGGATAGTAATATATGTATATTGTTCTAAAGCTTTATAAAGCCATTCCATACCTATTGTAGTAAGTAGGATAGTACTACTAGTAATCACATACAACATCTTATCAGATGCAAGCTTTGGAACTGCGAATAACGCAATAATAAACGCAACATAAGAGATCACAGTCATGACAAGATTTATAATTAATAATTCTTGTGTTGTTCTTGTGAGTTTTTCATGATCATCTCTTACCTGTGCACATACTTTAATACCATATGTCGGAATACCTAACTGTGCAAACATTGAGAAATAAGTAATCAATGATGTCGCAAAGTTAACCTGACCTGTTCCTGTAGGCCCTAATACTCTCGATACATATGGGAATGTAATAAGTGGGAATATGAATGAAGACATTGTAAGTAATGCATTCATAATGAAATTCAACTTAAGTGATTTCTGTTTTTTCATACACGACCTCTCTTTCCTTGTTACAAACCGCAATAATTATAAATCAAAAATAATAAGAGTTAAAGAAGAAAAAGAGGCTTTAAGCCTCTTCAATTTCTTTGATTGCCTGAGTTAGGTAATATCCATTTTTAAGTCTATTAGAAACAACTGCGACATTTTTAACCATTTCGAAGTATTCTTCTTCACTTAGACTTGCAAATTTTTCTCCAAGTTCATCTAAAGAGTTGACTGTGATACCTAAGCCATGTTCTTCTACAAATTTAGCTTCTGCAGCTTCCTTCCAGATCACTACTGGAATGCCAGATACTAGATATAAAGATAATTTATGAGGGTTATTATATTTTAAGTACTCTCCTGTATTACCATCACATTTTTCAATAGAACTTCCATCCCATACTAAACCAAAACCACTATATAACTGGTTATTGATTTCATCAGGTGGGAAAGCACCATGATAAGTAATATTAGATGCAAGAATATCTTCATTTAAATGTACACCATATAAATCAAAATGAACTGCTTTAATATCCTTTAGCTTTGCAAGATAGTTACTCTTCTTTTCATCTAGGTTACCTGCAATACTTACTGAACGATCAAACTTGATTGTATTATTTGATTCACATAAATAGTCAAAGATATGAAGATTATGAATCTTTTCTCTGTTTACTCCCTGTGTGACTAAATAGTCAATCATACAATCGTTATGCGCAATAATATAGTCAGAGATGTCATACATCTTATGATCCATATATTCAAAATCATCCTGAGCGTTTAAGAATAGCTTTCTTAATGAATCTAAGTCATGAATAAGGAATGCTAGCTTAACATGTTTCTTCTGTTTTACCTTCTCTAAGATATCAATATATTTCTTATTCACATAAAGAGGATGAGGTACTACAAGTAAAGCACCTTCATCAATCTTGTTTAAATGATTGAAGGCTAAGAAGTTATGTACCTTCTTGATATACTTGTTTCCTGATTTATAAAGATTAATTTCAAATGGTTCATAACCATTCTGATGAAGAATCTTATTACAATCCTGAACAGCTTTAGTACTGGCATCAAGATTAGAATCAATTGTGACCTGTAAATAATATTTTTTCATAACTGTTTTCCTTTCTTTAATCATCTAAGTAGGATTTTAATCTCTTAGCTTCTGTATCGATATCAAATCCTTTTTCTTTGATGATATCCGTATATTTATTTCTATCAATGTCTCTTGAAGTGAATTGACTATAAATCATATCTGCCCATTCTACAGGAGATTCATCTAATGAAATATATGTAAGTAAATCTGTAATCCCTACACTTTCTGGGACAACTGTCTTGGAAGTAAAGGATAACAGTCCAGAAGCCTGAGCTTCTAATAATGATATACCAAACCCTTCAAAACGAGAAGGGAAAAGGAATATATCAGCCGCTGATAGTAATTCTGGGATATCACTACGTAAACCTAATAGCTGTACACTATCAGTAAGATTCAAGTCAGAAATCTTCTGTTCAAGTTCACCTCTTAATTCACCATCACCTACTAATACAAGTTCAAAACGATCATCCTTGTTCTTTAATTCCTCAAAGATATCAATTAGGAATAACTGGTTCTTTTGATAAGTGAATCTTGCAGTATTCATTACGACAATCTTATCTTCAGCGTGGAGATCTTTACGATAAGCTGCTCTGACCTCTCTGTCATATTTAAAACGATCTGTATCTATCGCATTATTAATGACATGATAACGAGAACTTTGTCTTACATCATCTTCAAAGAAGAATTCTCCCGCAAGTTCTGAGCAGGCCCAGTAATCAGTGGCATACTGTTTTACTTTCTTTTTATTCTTATAATGCATGAACTTATAGAAGAGTGCTTTCTTACCTTTCATCATGAAATCATTATTGTGTGCATGTACAATCACTTTTTCAGGAGAACATAACTGTGCATATTTCAATAAACCAAAATTACCTAAATCACAGGCATTAAACCAGATGATATCATAATGATGATGTTGAAAGAAGTAAGTCAATTCCTGTTTAAATTCTTTAGCCTGTTTAAACTGACTTGATTTAATTGTATAAATTCTAGAATTATTATCAAGAATCTCCTGACTGTAAGCACATGTCTCAAATGTAGTAAGGAAATCTATTTTAAAGGTGTCTTTTAATTTTCTAAAGTACGTCATTAAAAAGCTTTCTACGCCACCAGGATTAGGTGTCATCCCAATAATCAATACACTCTTCATAATAAGCCTCCATTTGTATTAAGGCAAAGATCTTAAATCTTTGCCTTAATGATTAATTAAATTCCTTTTTAACTCTGTCTAATGCAGCTGCGATAACTGCATCCATATCATAATACTTATATTCTCCCAGTCTTCCACCAAAGATCACTTTAGTTTCTGCTTCTCCTAGCTTCTTATATTCTGCATATAAGGCGCCATTCTTTTCATCATTGACTGGATAGTATGGTTCATCTCCTAGCTTCCATTCAGAGCTGTATTCTCTACTGATAACAGTCTTTGGCTGTGTACCGAATTCAAACCACTTATGTTCAATGATTCTTGTCCAAGGTGTTTCGGCATCTGTATAGTTTACTGCTGCATTTCCCTGGAAATTTGGCTTATCTAATACTTCTGTTTCAAATCTGACTGATCTGTATTCTAGTGTTCCTAGCTTATAGTTGAAGTATGCATCAATAGGTCCTGTATAAACAACCTTATCTGCTAAGCTATCTAGTTCTTCCTTGTTTTCTAGATAATCTGTATTCAATCTTACTTCAATACCTTCAAGCATGTTTTCTACCATCTTTGTATATCCACCCATTGGAATACCCTGATATAACGCATTGAAGTAGTTATTATCAAAAGTAAGTCTTACTGGTAATCTCTTGATGATGAATGATGGAAGTTCTGTACATGGTCTTCCCCATTGTTTTTCTGTATAGCCTTTAATAAGCTTTTCATAGATATCTCTACCAACTAATGAGATAGCTTGTTCTTCAAGGTTCTTTGGTTCTCCCTTGATTTCCTGTCTCTGTTCTTCAATCTTGGCAGCTGCTTCTTCTGGAGTCACTACTCCCCACATCTTATTGAATGTATACATATTGAATGGAAGAGAATAAAGTTCTCCCTTATAGTTCGCAACTGGTGAGTTAGTGAATCTATTGAATTCTGCAAACTGAGTAATATACTGCCATACTTCCTTATTATTTGTATGGAAGATATGTGCACCATACTTATGTACATTGATGCCTTCTACTTCTTCTGTATAGATGTTTCCGGCAATATTAGGTCTCTTATCAATGACAAGAACCTTCTTTCCTCTCTTATTGGCTTCATGCGCAAAGATTGCGCCATAAAGACCTGATCCTACTACTAGATAATCATATTTACTCATCTAAGTGTCCTCCTTGGTTAAATAGTAAATCATGTAATACTGGAATAATCATAAAACTGATAACTGAAACTGTGATAGTAAATAATCTAGGATTTATTAAACTAGATGTTGTAATCACAAATGAAATAAATAGTAACCCATCTTTCTTAGTTTTATAAAGATGCCAGATCACTATTGAAATAATCGCAAAGAATGCGATAAAGAAGATCCATCCATTTTCAAATAAGATTCTCATATATTCATTATCAATGAAGTTACTTCTAATAATAGTTCCCTCATTCTCTTTAGTTAGGAAATAACCAACTAAATCAATATTTGAACCAAATAAGCTTAAACCATAACGTTTAAAATCATAGAATGTCTGATAAAGTCTATTTGAGAATACATGATTGAATTTCTGTGCAATCTTGAAGATAATACCATTCACATTCATTGTATTGAAGATGAATCCATATAACATCACAAGAATATAGCTTCCAATTGGGAATAATGGAAAGCATGTCGCATAGGCTTTTTTAAAGAATTCAACTACATTCTTGAATTTATCAAGAATACCTACAGAATTCATAAAGATGCCAATAAGAATACATTCTGATATCAACATTTCTGTTCTGGAATCAGTTAAGAAATAAGAAAATACAATAAGAAGCTGATATAAGCCTAGCTTTTCAGGACTGATCTTAAAGTTCTTCTTATATGAATAATAGAGAATCATAAATAGGAGAAACTGAGATAAATAAGTAGGATAACCAAATCCTAAAGAATGTCTCATTGTACCATCAGCTCTCATATTGACATAATCATGCATAAGTCCAAATGAACTTAATGTCGTAATAAGAATTAATGAAATAAACTGTGCAGAGAAGATTGTATTTAATACGTCTTCAAAATCAAAACAACTTGCATAAATAAGTGTAAATAATAAGAAAACCCAAGCTTTGTTTTTAGTGAGTAATAAATTCATCACAATACTAAACAATACGAGTAATACAACACCTGCCACAAAGTACTGTTTCTTATCAAAATTCTTAATTTTGTTTATATAACTCTTTAAGTCTAAAATCTTGACTTTTTTGCATATTACAAACAAGAAATATACATAACAAACATATCTCAACAGCTTACATAAAGTAGCTGCTTTAGAAAAGCTAAAGCTTAAAGTAGTGATATCTAAAAATAATGTAAAATAATAAATAGCTAATACGACTAAACCCATTTGTGTTGTCGTTAACTTTTGTATAAATGTCTTTACTTTATTGATCATTGAATACCCCCTCAATTAATGCATACTCATATATCTAAAGCTATATGGTGCGCCACTAAAGTTACAAATAAGACCAGTGACACTCACATTAATTACGTATCTCTGTCCCTGATGAATAACAGGAATGAATGCATAATCACGCATTGCGACTCTTTCTGCATTTAGGAATGCATAATAACGTTCATCCTGACTTTGTGCGTTGGTTGCAGTTGTAAAGAAGTTATTAAATTCATTACTTGCATAATGATTAATACCCTGGTTATTGACTGCAAGAGTGGCTAAATAATCATAGGCATCATTACATGTACCTTTAATACGTAATAAAGATAATTCTGCCTGTTCATAATCCACTGTATTTACTTCTTTTAAGTACACCTTGAATTGTTTTGTTGATTCAAGATCTTTTTTAATTTCTCTCGCAATAAGCTTAGCCTGTGGATAGTCTTTAGTATAAGTTAAAGTAAATGTAAATTTCTTTAACTTATATTCTTTAAGAAGCTTCTTTAAGGACTTCTTTGCATCTTTCTTCTTATACTTCAATTTATATTTACAAGCATCTCTCATAAACTGCTTCTGTGAGTTGAAACAGATTCCCATAGGAAGTAAACCTTCAGCCTTCTGAGTTCCGTCATTCAATACATTTTTATCGTATTTATTTCTTCTAAGTAATGAAGACATTGCTTCACGTACTCTTAAGTCTGATAAATACTGATCCTTGAAATTAGGCACCAAATCCCACATTACACTGTCATTATCTGCAGTACTTGAATCTTTTTCATCATACTTCTTCGCTTTTTCACCAGTTACTGATGCAAAATCAATCTTACCTTCATCAAATAATTTGATTTTTTCATCATTACTGATTCCAAAAAGCATATTAACTTGATCAATATTTGACTTCTTTGCGAAATAACATGTCTTATTCTTCTTTAGTACAATCTTATCTTTAGAAATAGAAGATACTTTATATGTCCCACATGATAATAATGTCTTAGGAGAAGTCGCATACTTGTCTCCCTGTGCTTCCACAAACTTCTGATTTAATGGGAAGAAGACTGGCTGAGTCACCAAATCCATAAAACGTGTAGTCTTATATTGAAGATGTACAACTAATTTCTTATTCTTCACATAAACACCTAAAGTATCTACAGGCTTTAAACCTTTATAAATATCATCAGCACCTGCAATCGCAGCACCATAAGATGTCAATAGCTTAGATGCTTCAGAACGCATAGATAAGGCTCTCTTCCATGCATAAACAAAGTCTTCTGCAGTCACTGGATCTCCATTAGACCACTTTACGTTCTTTCTGATTTCAAAAATATATGTTTTGCCATCCTCACTCACTTTTTTACTCTTCGCAATAGCTGGCTTAAGCTTACTCTTAACATTATAAGCATATAATCCATCACCAAATGCCTGAATCACATTTGTAGATGTTTCATCAATAGCCTTTGATGCATCTAAAGATGTCACATAACTAGAATCCGCAAAATTAAATACCTTCTGTGAATCCGCATTATTAGTCAAAGAACAGCCTGTCATCAAACTCATTGCGAGTACAAGTGTTACTATTTTCTTAAATAAACTCATTAAAAACTCTCCCCATACTTCTTATGTAAGAACTTAGCCTTTAAGAAACCCATTCCCTTTTTAAACATATCGATCTTTTCCATATATACAAATGGAACTTCTTTGTAGGTATAACCGTTCTCATTCATCCAGACATCTAATAGTACTTCACTAATTCTACCTGGATAACGTGCATGGAAGCTATTATATTCGGTACCTTCAAATCTTTTGGTAAGTTCAAATAGAATATCAAATAACCATTCACAATAAGCATCAAAATATTCTTTCTTCATCACAAACATATTAAAGGCATGCATTGTTTTACCTTTCATATGCTTATCAAAAGCAGGTAAATATTCTGGACACTTCTCTTCAATAATCTTTCTTGTTTCATCTAATGGTTCAGGATAAAGTGTATGAACATAATGATCATAAATTGTTTCAATATAATAATTACGTCTCTTAGTAACTAGAATATCATTATCCTTTAATAGTTCTTCTGCTTCTTTAGAAGTAAGTACACAATCAAAAGGATCCTTTGTCTTGTTCTTTACTCTAAAATGTCTACGATAATGGGCTAAACCTACATAATCTGCATCTAGGTTCTTCCAAGCCCAATATAATCCTGTCAATTCACAATACTGTGAATTTAAATTAGAAATATTATCACCTGTATTATCACGTGTATATCCAAGATCATCCTTACCTTCTGCACCAACCTGTACAGGAATATACATCTCATCATCAGGCATACGATACTTCTTATGTGTCGCAATAATAATCTTTACTGATGGCATATTCATAACTCCTTTACATTGATCCTTCTTTTTTGAAAACAACCTGTACTGTCTTCAATAGAATCTGAATATCATGACTGAATCTCCAGTTCTTGATATATTCTTTATCTAATCTTGCGATTTCTTCAAAGTCAGTGATATTACTTCTACCACTTATTTGCCATAAACCTGTAATACCTGGCTTAAATGCAAGACGTGCTCTATGACGTAATTCATACTTATTCCATTCATCAAGAGTAGGGGGTCTAGTACCTACTAAACTCATATCACCCTTTAATACATTAAAGAACTGTGGGAATTCATCAAGAGACCAATCTCTAATGAAATTACCAACCCCCTTCTTAATAGTACCATCGGCTTTCTTTTTACAGCCAATAATACGAGGGTCATATTCAAGTTTGAACATCATACCATCTTTAACTCTATTTTGAGCCATAAGCTCTTTCTTACGCTCTTCAGCATCCATATACATACTTCTAAACTTATACATATTGAACACTTTACCATTTCTACCAACTCTCTTCTGTTTAAAGAAGATTGGTCCTGGAGAGGCAATAAAGATAGCTGGGCCTAAGAAGATAGTTAAAATAAGAGTAATCAAGCATCCTACTAAACCACCAAGAATATCTAGGATTCTCTTGGCAATCCAGTCATATTCATTAATAGAGTTCATGCTGACAGTTAATACCTGGTTTTCACCCATTCTTTCAAACTGTTTACGATATCCCTTTAATGAGTTATATTCACTAATTTCTACATGAACAGCGAGTCCCATTTCAGCTAAATCTTTAACTAAAGAAGTAGAGAAAACATCTTCCCTAGGAAGAATCACTAAAGCTTCATCCATCCATTGTCTTAATACATAATCTATAACTGTATCCTGAGACGCCACAATAGACCAGCCGTTTGATTTCTGACCTTCCATATTCTTATCTAGAACCGCAAAACCAACACTCTGGTATTCATCCAAACCAAATGTTTTCTTATTCTCTGTAATAGAATCAATAAATTCAGACTCTGTAATCACGATAAGAGACTTTTTATTATTCTTTCTTCTACGTCTTACAATTGGTTTCATAATACAATGTACAATATAAGTAAACATTGCATCAAATACACATGTAAAACCTAAAGTTAAACGTGATACATCATCTTTTTGCGCATAGAAAATATAAGCAGTAGATACAACCATTAATAATAATGATTTTTCTATTACTTTAATCATTTCTGTAATATTATTACGCTTCAAAATATTCTTTAAAATATTAAAGAATATAATAATTAACATATCTAATAGTGTCATGACTATCGCAATATTGACATACAATGATCTTGTATATATATCAAGTATTCCATGACGCATGTAGTAAGCTAGAAATAGAGCTAACTGTAGACAGATAAGGTCCGCAATTAAGAAGTCTAAATGCTTCGCCCATCCTCTTAATTTCCTTTTATACATCTTTTTTTCACATCCTTATTTTTTAGTTCATACATAAATTACTATACCACAAAATAGTCTATAATTCACTTCATTGCCGTTATTATACCTTATTACAGCGCTATCTATGTGTAATTTCTGTGAATTTATGTATTATTAACTCTTAAATACAAACAATTTACTAATTAAATAGTTCCCAACAAGCACAAGAATCTGTGCTGCAACCTTTACACCAATACTATTCATACTTAATAAATTAATACCCACATATAAAATAAGTTCTTCCATTAATAGAGTGGCAACACGTCCTCCAAAGAAAGAAACCATTTCCTGGATAATACCCTTCATACCTTCCGCATTACTATCAAATACCCAGATACGATTTGTCACATATGCAAATAATACTGCAAGTATCCAAGAGAAGATATTCGCAATCATTGGATCCATATGCATACTGATATCAAAGAAGGCATAAGAACCAATACTAATAACTGTTGTTAGACCTCCAAAGAATAAATATAATAATACTTCTTTATATTTCTTATAAAACGGATTAAAGATACTAAGGATCTTCCACTCCATGATTCTATCAAATATATCTTTATCTTTTTTCATAAAACTCTCCTTATTTGTTTTTTCGTCACATACGTAATCATTATATTCTATTTAACTGTACACATCAAAAAAAATAGAGAATTTCAGAAAATAATTTGATACATATACCTTCGATTAATGTAATATCATAACTATCACATCGAATTATATAGTAGGGTATGTTATAATTATTGTGTCTGAATTCAAGGGGGTTCTTATGAATAAAAAAGAAAAAAGTAAAATTATATTTCTATCCGGACTTATTACTTTACTCATTATTTTATGTATTTATGCATTAAATGGATTTGCACCATTTGGCACTAAAACATTAGCTGTAATGGATGCAAATATTCAGTATATTGATTTCTTCTCTTATCTAAAAGATGTTATTGCAGGAAAGAACTCAATTACTTATAGCTTTGGGAAAACATTAGGTGGATCAAATGTAGCTGTATTTAGCTATTATTTATCTTCACCATTTAATCTATTATTGTTGTTTTTCTCTAATGCGAATCTCTATACATTCTTTAATATCGTAGTCGCATTAAAGCTTACATTGGCGTCTATCGCCTTTGCGTACTTTGTCACAAATAGATTTGAAGCATCTTATAAAGACAATAGTATTCTCTTTATTCTGCTTTCCTGCGGTTATGGTTTATGTCAATATAGCTTCTTCCAGGCAAGTAATATCATGTGGTTGGACGGCATGTATATGTTACCTTTCATGTTATTACAGGTTTATTATATTGTGCAGGGGAAGAAGAACTGGAATCTTTCTATTGCGGTAGGTTTAGCTATTATCTTTAACTGGTATATGGCTGGAATCAGCTGTGTCTTTACTGGTATCTGGTTCTTATTAGAATGTTGTTTATATGCAGTAGAAAAGAAAATGACATTTATTCAGTTTATTAAGACTGGTATTAGATATGTATTTGCCATGATTCTAGGAGTAATGGTAAGTGCTGTCTTATTCTTACCAACTATCGGTGCTTTAACGAATGGTCCTAGAGGAAGTCTTTCATTAAGAGATATTTTAGACTTCTCTTTTGTCGGTAATATGTTAAGTGTTATTCCTAAGTATAGCTATGGTGCACATAGTAGTTTGGGTTTTGCGGCATTATTTTGTGGAGGACTTGCGATAGTACTTGCTTTATCAGTATTCTTCAACAAACAAATCAAATTAAAAGTAAAGATTGTACTTGGTGTATTCTTATTTGGAATACTTCTATGTCTTTATTGGCATCCTCTTTATTTAGTATTCTCACTCTTTAAATTTGTAGGAAGCTATAACTATAGATATTCATTCCTAGTTGAATTCTTTATTCTATTCTTAGCTGCATACAATTGTGTATATGCAAAAGAGAAGAATAATATTGTGAAGACTGGTGTAGTCGCAGTTGTATTCTCAATATTAAACATTGTATTAACACGTCATTATACACACCAGGAAAAGATTTATGCTTGTTTAACTGTAGCTATGATCATTGTTTTAACTGCTTTATATATCTCTAGTCAGTTAATGACTAAGCAAAAAACAAAGCAGTTACTTCTTGTCTTATTACTTATTGTTGGTTCTATTGATTTAGGTATCAACTCTGGTCTTCTTGCGAATTCTTTATGTATGAATGATTTGGAATATACATCATATAGAAAGAATCAAGAAAAGATCATCCGCAATATACAGAATGATGATCAGTCTAACTATAGAATCACACAGACATCTAACAGAGTTATGTATGAAGGTAATCTAACTGCCAACTATGATGAACCATTATCATATAGATATATGTCTACAAGTGGATATACTTCTTCACCAGATGGTACACAGTTAGAGTTCTTAAATAAGTGTGGTTATCCTACTTATGCAGATTGTTTAACTGTCACAAATACATCTATGTTAGGTATTGATTCATTACTTGGTGTGAAATATGTATTAACTTCAGAAAACTACACTGGTCTAGTAAAGAAAAACAATACTAAGTTAAATGGTAAGTATACATATACAAATCCATATTATATGCCTCTCGCATTTACATGTAATAACTTTGACGCAATTAAGAATGAAGAAGGCTATTTGAACCCATTTGATTATCAGAACTTATTATTTAAACAGTTATTCAATACTTCAAAAGATATTTATAAACCTGTTAAGTATGCAGTCACAAAGAAGGATGATTCTAATACAGAAATCAACTTAAACACTTCTAACTGTAAGAATATGGTCTATTATGGTTTTATCCCTTGGACTTCAGAATCAGAATCTTATGTTTATAATGGTAAAGATGTGATTACTAAGTATACATGCTGGTTATCACCTACTGTATTCCATATTGAAACAGATAGTTCAAAGACAAAGCTAAGAGTTGAATCTGCAGATTCTAATTTCAATTATGATAATGCCTATTTCTACGCATTAGATTTAAATGTATTAGATGAATGTGCTAAAACAGCACGTGAAAATGAAGTCAATATCTCAATGAAGAATGGTTCTATTGATACAACAGTTAACGCAGAAGATGAAGATAGTTATTTATATTTATCTGTTCCTGTAGATGATTGTTGGGATGTATTAGTCAATAATAAAAAAGCAGAAGTAAAGTCATTTGGAAACTGCTTATATGCAATTAAACTTCATTCTGGTACTAATAAAATTACTATGAGATATCATACAAAGCACCAAAAACTCGGTATTGGCTTAACAGCGGGGGCAATATTGTTTATAATCATAAGTGCAGTTTATAGAAAAAAATATTGTAAGGAGAACTAAAATGGAAGGTTTATTAAGTATTATAATACCATCTTATAATGAAGGACTATTAATTGATAATACCGCAAATGTAGTAGTAGATATCATGACAGAACATAAGATTCCTTATGAAATCTTATTTGTGGATGATGGTTCTAAGGATGATACTTGGAATAGAATCCAAGCAGCATCAAAGAAACATGAACATGTAAGAGGTGTTCATTTCTCTAGAAACTTCGGTAAAGAATCTGCAATTACTGCAGGTTTAACATATGCAAAGGGTGATTGTTGTGTTGTCATGGACTGTGATTTACAGCATCCACCAATTAAAATTGTAGAAATGTATAAATTATGGCAGGAAGGATATGAAGTTGTAGAAGCTGTCAAAGAGGATAGAGGAGAAGAATCAGGTATCCATAGATTTATGGCTAATACTTTCTATAAGATTATCTCTAAGTTGACTAATATCGATATGATGAATGCATCAGACTTCAAGCTTCTTGATAGAAAAGTCATGTTGGTACTACTTAACATGAAGGAAAAGAATTCTTTCTTTAGAGCTTTATCTTCATGGGTAGGATTTAAGACAACGCAGATTCCATTTAGAGTTGCTGAAAGAGAAGCAGGGGAATCAAAGTGGTCTACTAAATCACTCATTAAGTATGCAATACTTAATATTACTTCTTTCTCTTCTGCACCTATGCAGATTGTCACTATTTGTGGTTTTATCATGTTACTTATCTCTGTAGTATTTGGGATTAACTCAATTGTACAGTATGTGAATGGTACAGCTTTAGGAGGTTTTACTACAGTTATTCTACTTCAGTTATTCTCTAGTAGTATTATCATGATCTGTCTTGGTATTATTGGTTACTATATTGCACAGATTTATGATGAAATCAAAGGAAGACCTAAGTTCATCGTTTCAGAAGAATGTTAGAGTGGATGTGATTAATCACATCCTTTTTTTTGCATAAAAAAAGGTCCTCCCAAATAGGAGGAACCTCATTGTTAATAAATAATAACTTTAGTATTCTTAGGAATGTTGTCATAGATCCATTTTGCGTTTTCTAGATCTAATCTTACACAGCCATGAGATACAGCTGCATCCATTGAGTTATCAATAATTCTCTTTGGAGAATTCTGTCTATCATAAATCACTGAATGGAATAAATAGTTACCATTAATCTGAGTAAAATACCAGCATCTACCTTTAGTACCTGTATCAAAGTATTTACCTCTAGATTTGATATAGTAAGTACCGCTTATAGTAGGAGTAGAAGGTTTACCAACACAACATTTATAATACTTTGCATCTGCCCAATTATACTTACTTCCTTTAAATACACCTACACGATGTGCTGCTCTATCTACAATAACAATATAGTTTGTAGGGCTATCTTGATTATTCGCAACATCATGCATCTTAGCTAAAGTTAAAGTGCCACCAACGAGTCTACCATTTCTTACTTCATAATATTCGCCCTGACCATCAATCTGTGCATAACCAGAATAGCTCCAGTCTAAACGTCCATTCTTAACATAGAAATAATATTCACCATTGCAAGCAAGACCTGTATAACCCCAGTCTAAACGACCATTACGAACAAAGAACCATTCATTACCTTTCTGGACAAGTCCTGTATAGCTCCAGTCTAACTTACCACCTTTAACATAGAACCAGTCATTGCCTTTCTGTACAAGACCTGTATAGCCCCAATTGACACGTCCACCTACAATATAGTACCAGTCATTACCTGACTGACCTAAACCTGTATAATTCCAGTTTAAGCGTCCTCTTTCAACATAGAACCACTGTTTATTGTATTCCACAATTCCTGAATGATTCCAATTCAACTTACCATTTTCAATATAGAACCATTCATTGCCACGCTGAACAAGACCTGTATAGCCCCAATTGACACGTCCACGTACAATATAGTACCAGTCATTACCTGACTGACCTAAACCTGTATAATTCCAGTTTAAGCGTCCTCTTTCAACATAGAACCACTGTTTATTGTATTCCACAATTCCTGAATGATTCCAATTCAACTTACCATTTTCAATATAGAACCATTCATTGCCACGCTGAACAAGACCTGTATAGCCCCAATTGACACGTCCACGTACAATATAGTACCAGTCATTACCTGACTGACCTAAACCTGTATAATTCCAGTTTAAGCGTCCTCTTTCAACATAGAACCACTGATTATTGTATTCCACAATTCCTGAATGATTCCAGTTTAACTTACCTTTTTCAATATAGAACCATTCATTGCCACGCTGAGCAAGACCAGTATAGTTCCAGTTTACTTTACCATTCTCAATATAATACCATTCGTTACCATACTGAGCGAGTCCACTATAAGATGTATCAATACGATTATTCTTGAAGTAGTATAATTCTCCTTCAATTTCATTTAATCCATCAGAGTACTTATTAGTAGTTCCACCATTATTTGTATTACCACCGTTATTTGTATTACCACCACCATTTGAATTTTCAAATGAACTATAAGAATAGTTTAAATCTACTTTGCCTGAAATACCTGGCACACTTCCTGTAGATGAGCACTGCCACATATCATATTTACCCTTATAATTACAAACTGTATTATATTGTGCAACCCACTTAGTCCAGTTATTAAAACGACTATCAGTCAAATAATTAGTAAACCAGTCCTTATTCGCATAAATACCAACAGTATAACCCTTGGCAGATAGCTTATCACAGAATGTCTGTGCAATATCCGCAATAGTTTGCTTGCTGATCTTATCACGTAGCTTATCTTCTTCTAAATCATAATAAACAGGATACTTTAACTTCTTCCCCTGTAATAAACGAATTGCATGATCTGCTTCACTAGATGCTTTCTCTACAGTATCAGCATAAGAATATAGGTAAACACCATAAGGAATATTGTTGTCTATACATCCCTTTACATTTTCTTCCCATTTCTTATCATCCTGATTCTTATCATTTGTACCATAACCACATCTGATAATAGCATATTCTACTTCTGACTGTTTGACTCTCTTCCAGTCAATAGTGCCATTATGATAGCTTACATCAATTTCCTTACAAATAGCCTTTGGGTCATTAGGCCACCCTGAATTAGTGGTAGCACGTGCAGCATAATTTGCATCGCCTCTATCCTTCATCTGACCATCAGTATACCTAAAACTGTTTGCTAGGTCGTTCTGTTCATAATAGCTCATTTCATCCTCTGCATAAGATGGTAAATAAGCTGTATTGAACACCATAAAACAAGATAAAACTACAACACAAAACTTCATAAATAATTTTTTCATAAGCGTGTTCTCCTTCATGTATATAAAACTCTAACACATTCTAATTAATGCGAAATATTTCACAAAAAAAACAATATTTATTAGAAATCTATAACACATGTTCCCATTATAACATTAACCCTTATAATCAGTAACCCCTTGCGATAACATTTTTACGTTTATTTCACATATTTACTTATATTTATGTGACATCTTATTTTGTATTTTGACTATATTTAATATTTGTATATTCTTCTAAGCATAATTTTTTATTCATGATTTCTATTGCATGTTCTTTACATGCTTCTTTCAAGCTTATTCCTACTAGATTTAATATTAGTTCATCGTCTACTACTAATATCTTATTCATATATATCACCCGGCTTCATCATAGAAAAAAGAAGAGTGATAAGCACTCCTCTTAACTATTTATAATTTTTTTGTTTATGAATGTGAATATCTTATGAAGCACATAAGAAGATATGAATGTAAGTATGAGTAGAGTAACCATGAATTCAAAGTTATCTACTATATTAATATGGTTATTTCTTAATATTTCAAAAAATAGTCCATGTACTAAATAGATTTCTAAAGAATGATCTCCTACCCATTCCATAAGGGGACTTTGAAGTTTGATTCTCATTCCTAATATCACGATAATTGCAAGATACATTAAACATTTGAATTCCATCCAGCCATACTTAAATGGAGTGAATACATTCAATACATAATAGAATACAAAAAGACAACCAATAATAATGGGAATTGATTTCTTGAGATTAGAATCAATTTGAGATTTAAACATAGCCCATAATATACCAAAATAGAAAGCAAAGGCTGCACTAAACCAATGATCTTCAAACTTAAACTTCATACATAAGAAGATATAGAGATATGTAAAGATAAAAGTAAAGATGATCATAATTCTACGTTTCTTAATGAGCTCACAAAGAAGCATAGAAATAAAGAAAGCAATATAGAAATAAATAATCGCATTGATATACCATCCATTACTAATAACAGAAGCACCTCTTTTAAAATCATAGATAAGAGCACCTAAAGTATAACCATATCTGTATTGTTTCAATACAAAATAGGCAATAGCCATTACAACAGATGGAATAAGTATTGTGAGTATTCTTCTTTTAGGGAATGACTTTACATAATTTCTTCCTTTATGCATATATTGGTACATTAAGCCATATCCAGAAATGAATAGGAATCCACCTACCGCAATATATCCAGAATTAATAAAAATATTATAGACATCACCTACAGATGCAAATATTGCAAGGTGATGGAATAATACTATGAGTGTAAATATCCCTTTTAAATTTTTTGTCTGCTGTACTGAGAGATACTCTGAATTATAGCCGAATAAATCAATATTATAGAATACAGCCATACAAGCAAGTATTAAAACAATGTTCATAAAAAAACCTCCATATTAACCATTCTAACATTTGTATTATGATTCATCAAATTTTACTCAACTTCTCCATTAAAAAACTGATTCATAGAGAATCAGCCTTATTCTTATACAGCAATATCATAATACATAAACTTTCTATTGCAGCTATCACCCATACAGATATATTTGTATCATCACCTGTTTTTACATGTAGTTTATGAGGTTTAGAAGGTGTGGGCTTTACTGGTTTTACCCATTCTGCCTTGGGTTCTATAGTAACATTATATTCTACACTTCCATCCACAAGAGATGGAATCTCAACTAGAAAAGGTGCAGATTCAAACTGACTTTTACCACTTTCTACATATCCCTCTTGTGCAATCAAATAAATACCTTGCGTTAAATTACTAAGTGTTGTACGACCTAATGTATTAGTTTCTTGTAGTGAACAAGATATATCTTTCTGTTGTGCATATTTATATAATTGTTGGGCTTGTTTTTCTCTTGCCTCTGCACAGGTATCTACTAATGATATATGTGAATCTTTAAAGTTATCCTTCCATGTCAATGTATCATTACTCATATATTGAACCTGATAGATTGAAAACTTAGCATCTGAAAGATTCACTTCCTGATTCAATTCATTTCTACCCTTATATACAATCTGTATAGTTCCTTTTCTAGAACCACTCTCTGCATGAATAGTTGAAACATTCATGAACGTACTCATAAGAAAAGCAATCATAAACACAATAATATTTCTTACCTTCATGTTAGTTTCCTCCTTTTCTTATCCCTTATACAGTAAATAATTGCGATAATTAAACCTATCAAAATCACAATTACTGCCATTATTAATACCTTAGACGTAAATGATAATTCTGGTTTAATATTTGTATCAGGCACTTTCTTTGTAGCTTCTTGATATGGTATACGATGTCCTCTCACTAATAATCTATGTGTATTAATCGCATAAGGTGTACATGTCACTAATGTGGCATAATCTTTGCCGGGTTCTATAGATAATCCTTTTGTCTCTTCTGGTAATACTGTTTGTATTTGATCTATCTCATAAGCCAATGTTTCATCTAAAACCTTGATATAGAATATATCTCCTTCTTTTAGCTTATCTATATTTGTGAATAATGTCTTAGTAGGCAGTCCTCTGTGGCCCGTTAATACTGTATGAGTACTCTCTCCACCAACAGGCAAAGAAGTACCCCAGAAATGTCCTACACCTGCCTGCAAGACTGTTTCACTTGTACCATGATAAATAGATAGTTCTATATGAATCTTAGGAATACGTATATATCCCATCATTCCAGAACCATCTACATTTAATAAACTCTCATAACGTGCATCTAACTTTGTATCTTCCTGTGAAAATGGATCTATAAGATTTATATTTCCTAACATCTCTCTATTATAAGCACGTGCTTCTTCCAACATTCTTATCTTATCTGCCTTAGAGAGTTCTACACTCTCTTTATCATAATAAGAGATAGCCTTAGAACCATTCTTCTCATTCAGATAACTACTAAAGCTAGGATATAACAACACGGAGAATGCAATCAAAAGTACAAATAAACGAATAATATCATTTTTAGTAATTTTAATCTTCATACACTTCATTTCATTCTCCCTATCAATATATAAATAATTGGAATTGCGGTTATCTTTTAAGAAAGATAACCGCTCATTCCATTAAAAACTATTTCTTAGTTTTCTCTTTTTCTATCACGGATAAAGCTTACTGCAACACCTAATACAAGAAGTGCTGCAACAACAGTAAATGCGATAGTACCCATACCACCTGTTGATGGAAGGAGAGAACCAGTACTGTTTGCTACATCAATGATCTTGTCTTCTTCATTTGTACCATCTTTTGAGATAGTCCAAGTTTCATCACTAGTTTTAGTGATTTTAACTTCGATAGGATCAGTGAGTTTGTTGTAACCTGCTGGAGCTTCTGTTTCTACTAAGTAGTAAGTTCCTTGAGCAAGACCATTAACACGAAGGTTGTATTCCTTACCATCAATTGAAGCAGCTGATTCAAATACTTCGTTAGTAGATGTTGGATCAACTACATAGTTACCATTGCTTCCTGATACTTTGATAGCATTAACACCACTTGTAGCTTCAGATTTTGAGTTATAAAGACTGAATTTAGCACCAGCTAATCTGCTAGTTGTCTGATCTTTAATATGCTTGTTGACATCAAGAGGGTATGTAGGTGTTTTAACTTCACTTGGTTGAGTAGTAGTTGTTTCACCAGGTTTATTACCATATTCTAATTCGGCTTTGTTCTTTTCTGTTACAACTGCATTTGAATTAACTTTAGCATAGTAAGTTACAGTGAAATCTTTACCTTTGTTTGTCTGGTTAGCTCTTACCCATTCAGATAAGTCAAGAGACATTTTCTTCTTTGTACTATCTAATGTAGCTATAGTAGGAGCTGTGCTTGCATCAGTAGCATTTGTGAATGCAACTTTTACGTTTACTGAAGTACCTTCAACTGTAGTTCCAGATGCATCATTTACGAAATCAAGACCTTTTGATAATTCATCGTGGATAGTATATACATACTGTTCATATCCAGTTGTATCTGGTACTGAACCTGTAACTGTATATTTAACAACCTGACCAATACTTACAGTTTCTTTATCTGCTCTTTTTGTGATGCTTGGAGCTTCAGTTTTTAAATTTACTTCGCCCTTTGCATTAATTACTGTAACTAAAGAAGACTGAATCTCTTTTCCACCTGTCACATATACTAAATAGTAACCTGCAGCTAAGTTATTAAATTTATAAGATGTATTAGGTTCTGTAATCTTTCCAGAATCTGTAGTAGCTGAAAGCTTTTCAGTTAAAGCTTTAGCTGTGAAGTCATTTGCGAACTTCTGTACAGTCCCTGTTTTTTCAAGATCATTAACCTTTGTTACGAAATCTTCATTTTTTGAAGTTTGAGCAATACCTAATGTAGTTGCTAATGTTGCTTTATAAGTATCATTTACTGTATAAGCATAGTTTGTTGTTTTTCCAGACTGTGATGTAGTCACATCAAATAACTTATATAAGTTAATTGTCTGTCCCTTTAAATCCTGTCCATCTTTTACATTTACAGTAAGACTACAACTAGGATCTGCTGCAAATGCTGTTACGGACATAGTCATTGTCATAACCGCAGTTAATAACAATGCGATAATGCGTTTAATACTTTTCATAACTTTTTCTCCTTTTTTTTATTTCTCTTTATAGTTTTTCTGCTTTGTTTTCCTTATTCTTTCTGTATCTCATAACGAAATAAACAAGGAAAAGCAGAATTGCTATCGCATAAAATAAGTAGTTTCCAAATCCTCCAGTATTTGGAAGACATGGGAAATGCTTATTGGTTATCGTAAACGTAAAGCCATCATCTGATGTCTTAATAGTTGTTGTATAACCATTAATTTCCGCTTCTGTTACGGAATATTTATAATAACGAACAGTTCTATCATTTTCTTTGAAATAGGCAGGAAGACCTTTAATTACTTCTTGCCATGTTGATTTGTTACTAGAACCTGTTATTTCGTAACTCTCATACTTTGGAACGACTTCTGTATGTTCTACACTGTTATCGTCCTTCCAAGTACGAGAAATTGTTACCGTAATACTGTCTGGTCGTTTATTATCAAAGTTATCGAAATCCTTCCAGACTTTATTTATAGTGAGTTTAACCAGCTTATCACATGGATCCTGTGACTCAGATGGTTCTGGTGTCTCACTTTCACCAGTATTTAGAGTTGTCTTTGTATCAGACATTAATACTGCTTTGGCAGGTGATTCATATGCCTTTAAATCAGCTTTCTCACTACCATTTGATAGAACCGCATTCTTTAAATCATTAAAGGCTTTAACTATATGCATATGTTTGATTGTATAAATATCCCAACCATCATTGTTTTCATAATCACTATTTAATTTCTGATTATTGCCTTTGATTTCTTTGAAAGATTTATCCAATTTTCTGTAAATACGGTAGTTGTTTCCTTCACCTTCAACCTTATCTACTGTATTAGAAGGGTAAACTGAATCTAATTTACTCTTACCACTAAAAGGTCCTACAAGATCCTTAGTCCCTCTAACTACGTCACAGTAGTACATGTTGTTATTCTTTAATAAACCTTCATCATTAAATCCTACAAAACCACCACTGCGTCCATCCTTTGAAATACCATCAGTATTGTTGTTGGCACCACCAGCATAAACATCATATCCATAGCTCACACCATACACATTACTATCAGTAATCTTTGTACGGTTTGCTTTAATAAGACTGACACTGATATTTGACTTTGCATCATTATCATTTAATAAACCATTCTCATTACATGGGAGTTTAATAGATGAATCTCCAATAGTAATAATCGCAAGATCTGTCTGTTGGCTATTATCTGTTGATTTCTTAGATAAACCAACAGATATATCTAAACCTAGAAGATTGACATGAAGAAGATTTCCCTTATATAACGCTTCTACTTTTATAATTCCTAGATTAATCTTTAGAAGATTTGAATCTTGTATTTTATCTAGGTAAAGTGCTTTTACTAGCTGATTTACAACCGCAAATATAACATTAACTGGTCCAGAATCTAGTTTTAGATCTGCAAGATATGCAAAGCTTGTTCTACCTGCAAATCCTCCAGCTGTTCCACCAGATGACACCTGTTTTAATCCACTATTCAAATCACTGTCACTTCCTGCTGTACACTTAGACATTCTTGCAAGGTTTGCATAACCAATAAATCCACCAGCAATCTGTTCCTCACCATTTTGACTCTGTACTGTATAGCCATCACTTGTACCACTTACACTACAATCATCAATATGAGAACCAAAGATATCCATGACACCTAATGCTCCACCAAGAAGCTGCCCTGTATTATTTCCTAGGACATCAATCTTATCGGCTTTCACAACACCACTCTTACCAGAGTAACCAATGAATCCACCTACACTATTTAAGCCTCTTACATTACTTAATTGTGTAACTGTACTGTTCTTTACAGAACCATTTAGAAGGGAACCTCCAAAACCACCAGCTGTTCCACTGTATGTGACTTGATTGTTCTGTCCGAATTTTTTTGCAACATTCGCATTGACACTTAGTCCTGCATCCTCACTTCCACTTACATTTCCGTAATAAACATAACTTCTAAAAGCGTCTAATACATCTGTTCTTCCAAGTTTTAACAACTTATCTAATAGCGATGTTTCATTTCCTGCACTGATATTTGCAACTCCTGCCACATCTGCTACACCAAAACATCCACCAGCATATTCACCTGCAATAACAGAACGGATATTCGTTACACTAATACCAGCTGTAGGAGAATCCTTTTTACCAAGAACTGTTCCTTCCAGCATTCCTGCAAAACCACCTGCAGTTTTTGCATAAGAAGTATTATTCTTACCTGTTGTATATGCACCATTCACAATGAATCCCCAATCATCCCAGGATTCAACGTCTGCATAACGGATTGTAGCAACTGTCGCATTAAGTACTTTAATTAAGTCCGAAGGGGTACTAAGTAGTTTATTAAGTAATTGACTTAATAATCCTTCACCAGCAGTAGGGTTAAGTGTTGCTACAGAACCAGGTCTAGAACTTCCTACAAAACCACCTACGTAGCTTCTACCATCTACTCGTCTGAGTTTCTTTACCTGACAATGTGCAGTATTGTCTCCCCAGATTTGTCCACCAATGAGTTTACCTACATAACCACCAGCATAACCACAGTTATCCTTATTATTGGTTCCTGTAGACTCAACCATTAATCCACTTTGGTAGCCTTCTACTGAAGACTTTTTGATGACAGGTACAAATACATTCAGTACATCAATCATTCTTCCTAACTGAAGATTAAGACCGAGAATATTGACACCACCAAGATCTGCAGCACCACCATTGATCATTTCTCCAGCAAAACCACCTGCTGTTCTTAATCCTTTTACTTTCTTAGTCTGATATGCCTGACCATTTGTGATAGTACCTGTCTGCATAGAGCCAACATAACCTCCTGCAGCACCACCAATCGCTAGTTTAATTTCATCTCGGTAATTCACTCTACCAGCAACTACATTGTACCCATAAGCATATTTATGAATAATAGCATCTAATCCTGCTTGGTCTTTTACCTTACCATGCTCTGCAAGATCACTTCCGTAACCACCATACTTACCTACGAATTCAACCCATTTATTCCATGTTTCATAATCCATCAAAGCAAGTGGTCCATATACTGCAGTATTCTCTTCTGTAGGATAAACAACACTTAAAGCACCAAGTATGTTATCTACCTTTACTAATCCCCATAATAGAGATAAGTTACCTGTACTTGCAGTGTCTGCAGATTCCATTAAACCAGTAAATCCACCCGCAATCTCTTCACCATATACAGAACGGATTCTTACTGCTTTACAAGTACTTGTTGGTCCAGTATATTCTTTACCTTTCCATTTCTTTGTATTATTACCCCAGATATGACCACCTTCGTTATGTCCTACATAACCACCAGCCATACCTCTTTGTACCTGTGTTGTAGAAGATGCCTGTGCACGTACTGCACCACCACAAGGCACACATGTAGTAGAACTATTTCTAATAGTAGGTACAAAATCTTCTGCAACAGAAGCAAGTACACTATCAGCATTTACTAATCCACCTAAAATACTTGCATTATCTAATACATTCGCAATATTACCTGGCTGTAAGTCTCCTACATAACCACCGGCTGTAATCTGGCCAATGATATAAGAAAAGTTATTTGCATTTGAATCCTGAATGTGCCCACCAGAAATCTTTCCTGCAAATCCACCTGAATCCCCAAGTACATCATTGTCTGATGCATCAGAAGCCGTATTCTTATAAGATGCTTTAACCGCAAATCCACCAGGTTTTCCACTCACATGAGAATGTTCAATAGTAGATACCACTACGTTTAATGCATCTAATACATTATTAATACCTATAGACTTTCCTAGAACACTTAATCCTTTACCTACAGAAGCTGCAGAACCAATATCCATATAACCAATATATCCACCAGCATATCTTGATCCAGTGACTGCATATTGGCTTTCATTACTAAAGTATGTAGGTGCTTCTGTAGATTCTAAATCTTTTGGAGGTGTTACTTTTGTATGTTTTAAATGTGTCACATCACAATAACTTACCTGAACACCACTGCCATAACCAATAAAGCCACCAGCACTACCAGAATTCGTATCATTCGATTTGATTTTATTAGCCGTAACCGTAAATCCATTATCGGATTTAACTCCTGCATATTCTATTGTTGGAACATATGCATTTACTAAGTTTAACAACTCTCCTATGTTTATATTCAGCCCATCTATATTTCCTAGAATACTAATACCTTTACTAGCATCGGCCAATGCTCCAGAATAAACATTTCCTCCAAAACCACCTGCATAACTTTGACCATTCACAGAATCTAAATTATATACAGCATAATAATTATTAGTACCTCGTGAACTGTTATCAACTGTACCACTTTGAAAATCTGCTGCAAAACCACCAGCAACATCTGCTGTAACACTTCCACCATTCACAAAGGAAACCGTGCAATTTGTATATTTAGGAATTAAATATCCTACAGCATTTACTAAACCATTTGTCTCTATTAATGATTTAATCGAATTGTCATCAGCAACTTCTGCTAGACCACCTGTTTTTGAAATACCAACAAATCCTGAAGCATATCCGCCATCATCTGCAGCCTTCACTGATTTTAGATTTGTTACATGCGAATTTTCTATTTTTGTACTTCCACTTTTTGCGATAAAACCAGAAGCACTATAATCACGAACCGAATTAGAATCACGACTACCCTTTGCGTGTACCGTAAACCCATCCTTAATTCCACTTACATATGTATCCTTAATTTTTACTTCAATTGCTTGTCCTAAAGAAAGTAAATTATTCAATTTCAACAAATAATTCAAGCCTAACAGGTTAACAGTTAATCCACCATCTGTTCCAGCCAAATCACCAGGGCCAGAAAGACCAATAAAACCACCTACTAAGTTATTACCTTCTATAGAAGCTAAATTATTGATACTAACAGTTGTTATCGAACCACCAATCGTATCTCCAAATCCACCAGCAACACGTTCATTTCCCTTAATAGTAAATCCATTCTCTGCACCATTTACATGAACATTATCTACAGTAAACGCAAGATAAGATGCAACGCCAAGCGTTGTATTTAATAAACCGGCAACACTGGCCGTACCCATTGATCCAGCAATTCCACCAACATAATCATTTCCTGTAACACTTGATAATCCCGTTAAAGAGCTATCAATCACTTGAACAGAACCAACATCATAAACATTATTTTTCCAATATGATATTTTCCGTAAATTATCTGCATTCGATTGTGCTATATATGCACCATTACCTCGTCCTGTTACACCACCAACATAATCCTTACCACTAACTTGCAGTGAAGCATTTACAGAACATCCTAATATATATGATGGATTTACGCCAGCAAGAGAAAGTAAGGATGAAGTTGCTCCAGGATTACTACTCAAAAGTTTTACAACAAGATCAACTACACCGCCAAGTAAGTTATTCTTTGTGTCATCTTTACCTAAATCCGCAGCCCATCCAAGTGATGCAATTCCAGCAAAACCACCAGCATAATTTCCAGAAGCCTTTACAGTAAGTGCTTTATCTGATGTAACATTGCAATTAACTGTAGAAGCATTTGCCAATCCACCGGCAAAACCACCAATATAACTTTCACCTGAAACAGAAGCTACTGCATTGTTTAACGAACAATTTAGAAGCAAACTTTCTGGATTCATTCTTGGAAGCTTTGTCTCAATATCCAATGCCCCAGAAAGAGTACCTTCAATGACATCATCACGAGCTAAACCTACAAAACCACCCGCAAATGATTTTCCATTAATTGTATAGTCACTATTTGTGATTTTACAACCTTCTATAATTGTGCCTTTCTGTTGTCCAATAAATCCACCTGCATAATCTTTTTCACTTGAAGTAGAAATACTTAAACCATTAATAGAACAATTCTTTATTTTCGCATTAATATAACCAGTAGGAATCAATTTACTTACTGGAATCGCATTACCTAATAAAATCGTAATTAAGTCACCTAAACCTAATCCTGGAATAACATTTAATATATTTGTAAGTAACTTTACTAACCCACCAAGTGCATTTGATAAACCACTATACTGTGTTTTACCTACTGCATAACCAACAAATCCACCTGTATTATTGTTTACATTTTTTACATTCGCATCATTTACTTCTATATTAGAAATCTCTACATGACCTTCTACACGTCCTGCAATAGCACCTGTTGCGAGTGCTGTAGGGTCTTTCTTTCTTGCATCAAGAACATCACCTAATGTTTTTCCTAGATCAATCTTAACTTGACCAAACGTTAAGATAAATGTTAGACCACTTAGAAGTCCACCAAGTAATTTACCTAAAGTACTTGTAAGTGTGCTTACGAGAGTAGATGGATAATAAGTTGTTGTAATGGTTGTATGAACTGTCATATTTTCAAACTTGATGTTTGAAACCTGTACTAACCCTTTACTTAAACCAATATCATTTTCTCTTACTTCACTTGATATAGTTGAGAAGAACCCAACACCCATTTGTTCACCAACATTGAGTTTATCTGTTTGTTCAACCTTCACATTAGAAATAACTGGTTTTTCTATCTTTGCACCTGCATCCCAAATCTTATTGGTAGTGCTCTTAGCACCAACCATTGTGCCTTGGAAGTTAAGAGGTTTCCAATTCGAACTACTTAGATTTATATCACGGAAGATAATATAATTTGCATTAGCGCTATATTTCTGATTTGCAGCTTTATCAATATCAAGGTTAGGATCAATTTCACCCGTTACCTGATTGACACCACATCTTCCTCTTGCGTTTATAAGAAGACCGCTAATACTACTATATTTTGCATTAGCATCTTGAATTTGACTGAAAGTATAATCAGCTACACCATTTTGATTTTTCTTTAAATCGGCATCACCGCCATAAAGCATAATTGGTTTGCCATTTTTATCTTTATCGACTTTCCATGTAGCAACTTCTCTGTAAGCCTGATAAACCGCACCATATACCGGTGCATCAGTTCCTATATTTCTTAACTGTGTGTCATTGCCAATCAGGATATAAGTCTTATCCCCAATAGTCTTTACAACCTGTCCCTTAAAGTCACGGCCTTCCGCATTTTCTGTACTTACATTTTCTCTTACCTGATTCTCAACTAACTCTGGCTTACTAGAATCAAAGCTTTGAGATAATACATACTTATGTGACTTGCTATAAGTTAAGTAGGGCTGATTCTCTCCATTAGGATATACCATTTGTCCCATACCAAACTGAGATGCATCATAATCCAATGACATTACTGGTTCTGTTTCTGAATTATCTTGTGCAAGAACCATTAACTGATAGGGATTATAGATAGTAATGGTATCTGTTTCTTTATTATAAAGTGATGTACTTTCTCTAGTTGTACCTGTAATACTACCAGTAAAGTTATTTGGAAGTGTCCAGATATAATCAGTACTCATCTCAATATCACTCATTAATACATATTGAGCATCTGATGTATATCTCAATTCAGTTCCTTCATTTTTTACTACTTCTCCAGAACCAATTGATCCATCCTTATCACCTGTATAAACATAAGCATCAGAACCAATCTGTTTTAACTGATTGTAGTTATAAATACAGATTTTATCGTTTTGGTAATATGCTTCTATATTCTCAGTTGTTTCAGTTGTATTTGTATTATTATCATAAACTGTCTCTTGAGGCATATTATCAGTTTGATTAAAGTTGACTATACCTGCTGCATTTACCTGCGTACAAGCAAGCGCAATACATAGTATGAGTAATACCCATTTATTGAGTAGTGGTTTTATTTTATTCATACAAGACCTTTTTCCTTCCTATAATATTCTGAGTTATTATTCAGAAAACATGTCGCAATTGTTCTAAAAGGCCCCATATTGTTGATATTTTCTATATAAACACACTTTTTTTACATCTTTTTGCATTATAGACTTATAAAATTGTTAATATAATGTGTAAAAAGAGAAAAGTTTTTAACAGTTTTTTGTCTAAAGTGTACCATAAAATATTACAAAATAAATAACGAGCCACTTATGCGACTCGTCTTTAATTACAACTGTTCTAATATTTTAAGTATTATAATGCCATTTCTAACTGCAAGTATTTCCGCACTATTATCAAATTCTATACCTGTTAGATCTACAATCTTAGATAAACGATAAGAGACAGTTCTAGGATGAACGTTCATTAACTCTGAAGTTTTTCTAATACTCTGTTTATTACTCAAATAACATTCCAAAGTACTAATCAACTCACTGTTTCTCTTTTTATCCAGTTCATTTAGCTTGATGACTGAATAAGGTATATATTGTCTTAATTCTTCCTTATCATTAATATTTATAAAAATCTGGAAGAAACCTAATTTAGCACAATCCACGATTGATTTAGTTTTATCTCCAGTAGCCTCTCTAATAAGACCAATATACTCTAACGCTACTTTAGAATCCTTAAAAGAATCCTTTAATCCATGATATCCCTTCACACTCTTTCCTATTCCTATAAGAAGTTCAAACTTCTTATTTCTTCTAGTTAAAGAATCTTGTATATCTTTATGAATCTCTTCTAAAGTGTTTCTAAACTCTATTTTATTTTCCAATCTTTTTCGTTATAAATGTATAAGATATGATTTGTATTATAAAAAATACGTTCTTTTGGTAAGTAATGATACATTTCTTTCTTAAGATTTTTCGTCTCATTCTTCTGTGCGATACTATTTTTTTCTTTTTTATTCTCAGGCTTTAAATAGAATATAACTACTCTATATTCATCTGTATCGCTTAAATCAAGTAAACTTGAGGCATCATCTTCTTCGGCATCAGACATACCTCCATTAATCAACCAATAGTTCAAATCACGAAGATATTTAATTTCCATCTCCTTCTTTGTGACATCCTGAGCTAAAAGATAGAATAAAGCCGTAATTATATTATCTAATGTGACAAAGTCTAATTCACTCAACGGTTCATTCACTTCTGTAACCACTAGATAATAATGACAATAATTAAGAATATCAATCTTTTGAATATATTCCACATACTCTCTCTTTTGGCGTATATACTCATGCTTAGTAGTAATATGGGGTACATATTTTTCATCATTTATGATAGTAAACTCTTTTTGTCCTGTAATAGGATAAATACAATGATAATTTTCATCATACAAAGAAACAGAATTTCCTAGCATAGTTTCTAAACTTTTAAAGAATGTCTCTATTGTTTGTTCATCATATCGTTCATGTAATAAAAAATGATTAATTTGATCTTGAACTATTTCATTATATAGATACTTTGCAATATCAAGATTGTAGACATGACATAATACATATTTCAAAACATCCCAGTAACTAATATTCTGTGGAAGTTCTAATACGGGTATTCTATGTGCATCGCAAAAGTGTATAAATAGTTCAAATAACTCCTTATGAGGTACTGTATCATTTCTTCTTTTTACTACAAATCCACTAACACCTTTTTTATTAAATTCTTCTAGATGGTAAATCACTGTGTTCTTATCAAGATTATCATAAACCCTTAAAGAGGTTAGTAATAGCTTGCCTCCCCCCCCCCCGAATTTTCAATATCAGCCATCGAAACAAATTGTGCACCTTTTATTTCTCTATTTATTTCATACAAATTGTTTATTATTTTAATTCCAGAAAATTCATTACTTTTGATTAAATCTTCTACTGTATACCCCATTTGAAAGAATCCTCCATATCATATGATTGTGCATCAAGCATCAGCAATATATTATTTAATACAAACAATCAATATATAATAATAATATTAATTATTGTACATATCTAATATAAATGTAATATATATTTTTTACATTTTAACATAACAATTATAGTTCAATTTTTTGTTTTATACTATCTATTTGCCTTCTATTAAAAAAAATCTACTCTTTTAATTATAGGAACACATTTGTCTTTTCTTCATAGATGTTGTATATTATAAACTCAAGAAAGAGGAGAGAAACATTATGGCTAAAAAGAAGAAATTACGTATACTACTTACTCTATTAATCATAATCTGGATGGGGATTATATTCTGTTTTTCTAATCAAACAGGTCCTAAAAGTTCCTCTTCTTCCCAATCAGTCATCTATCTCATAGGACACATATCTAAGACATTAACTGGACACAATATAGTGAATACATTATCTACAGAAGCTTTTAGCTTTATAGAATTCATTATTCGTAAATGTGCACATATGTTTGTATATTTCGTTTTAAGTATTCTTACAATGTTGCTAATGTTTACTTATGAAACTTATCCATTACGCTTTAAATGCTTTATATCACTACTAGTGAGTTTCCTCTATGCATGTTCAGATGAACTTCATCAGTTCTTTGTAGGAGGACGTAGTGCAAGCTTTAGAGATGTTATGATAGATTCTACAGGAGCATGTATTGGGATATTACTTACACTTATTATTTATACTCTAATTAAAAAGGCACAGCGTCATTATTAGCTGTGTCTTTCATTTGGCTTGAATTCTACATAGTCATAAGAATCTTCATCTGTATAATGCCACCATTCACCCTCGTATCCTATAAATCCGTACTTCTCCATTGTTTCTTCTAGTAATAGAACATGTTTAAGAGGATCACCTGTTAACCATGAATAATCTCTACTTGCTTGACTCGTAAAATCATCAAACTCTGTAGGCATATCTATTTCATTTCCATCACTCTTTACAAGAGTCACATCTACAACATTTCCAAAATTATGAGTCTTAGGACCATTTGTCGGATCAGCAACAAACTCGTCATCATGGATCAGTTCCCAGAAATATTGTTGTGCAGTAAATGGTCTATAAGCATCCCAGATTTTTAAACTAAAACCTATTTCTTTTAACTCTTCCTGTACCTTCTTGAGTTTAAGTGTAGTTCCTCTTCTTAAATACGCTTCATCAAAATCATATACTTTAGTATGTGTAAAATTACGTTCTGTTGCATAACATAGTTCCACATATATATCAGGTATATAATCTTTTACTCTCACATATTCTCTCTTCATAACTTCTCCAAAAGAAAATCCAGGGAATATCCCTGGATCCTAGTAATTGTTTTTGACTTGAATACGTGTAATAGCCTTCTTTAAAGCTACTTCAGCACGCTGTAAATCGACATCTGGATTCTTTGATCTTAATCTCTCTTCAGCTCTTGCCTTTGCTTCTTCAGCTCTGCGTAGGTCGATTTCTTCTGGTGATTCAATATCATTCACAATAAGTGTAACAGTATTATCACCATCTACATAAACAAATCCACCACCAACAGCGAACTCATATCTGTCTTTATCAATCCTATAATTCATTTCGGCGATTTCCACACCACTCGCCAATGGCATATGGTGAGCAAGTATACCCATCTGACCATCAGTTGTTCTAATGTTCAGAATATCTACGTCTACATCCCTGTAGGTACCTTTAGGAGTGACGATATGTAAATGAAATTTACTCACTTAAAGATTCAGCTTTCTTTACTGCTTCTTCAATAGTACCTACATTATGGAAAGCCTGCTCTGGTAAATCGTCATATTTGCCTTCTAGAATTTCTTTAAATCCTTTTACTGTATCTTCTACATGTACATACTTACCATCTAAACCAGTGAACTGTTCTGCAACAGTAAATGGCTGTGATAAGAAGTTTCTAATTCTTCTTGCACGTGCAACGATTAGTTTATCTTCTTCACTCAATTCATCCATACCAAGAATTGCGATAATATCCTGTAATTCCTGATATTTCTGTAACATCTGAGTTACTCCATGAGCCACTTCATAATGTTCTTTACCAACAACGTTTGGATCAAGACCTCTAGAAGAAGAGTTTAGTGGATCTACTGCAGGGTAAATACCTAATGCTGCAATACTACGATCAAGTACAACTCTTGCATCAAGATGTGTGAATGTAGTTGCTGGAGCAGGGTCAGTCATATCATCGGCAGGTACATATACAGCCTGTACAGATGTAATAGAACCCTGTTTAGTTGAAGTAATACGTTCCTGTAACTGACCCATTTCAGTTGCAAGAGTTGGCTGATAACCTGCCTGAGATGGAACACGTCCAAGTAGGGCAGATACTTCTGAACCAGCCTGAGTGAAACGGAAGATATTATCGATGAATAGTAAGACATCCTGTCCCTGTTCATCACGGAAATATTCCGCCATAGTAAGTGCTGATAATGCAACTCTAAGTCTTGATCCAGGTGGTTCATTCATCTGACCAAACACTAGTGTTGTCTTATCTAATACACCACTTTCTTTCATTTCATAGTACAAATCATTACCTTCACGAGAACGTTCACCAACACCGGCGAATACTGATAAACCGTTATGTTCAGTTGCGATGTTGTTGATGAATTCCTGGATAAGAACTGTCTTACCTACACCGGCACCACCGAACAATCCGATCTTACCACCCTTGATGAATGGACAGATCAAGTCTACGACTTTAATACCTGTTTCAAGAATTTCAGTTTCAGTTCTCTGATCAGCAAATGTAGGTGCTGATCTATGAATTGGCATATGTTTTTCTTCAGTCAATTCATCTTTACCATCAATAGAATGTCCTAATACGTTGAACATTCTACCAAGTGTTTTATTACCTACTGGAACACTAATAGGTGCATTAGTATCCACAGCATCCATACCTCTTGTTAGACCATCAGTAGGACCCATTGCGATACATCTTACAATATCATCACCAATATGCTGAGCAACTTCTACAGTTAACTCTTCACCATGGTTATCAATTGTAATGGCTGTATTTAGATCTGGAAGATCTTTATCAGCAGCAAACTGTACATCGACAACTGGACCCTGAGCCTTGATAATCTTACCAACATTCAAAGACATATGGCACCTCCTTCTTATTGTGCATTGGCACCAGCAACGATTTCACTTACTTCACTTGTAATCGCGCTCTGACGTGCCTGGTTGTATTTTAATAACAACTCATCTGTTAATTCATTAGCATTGTCTGTTGCGTTCTTCATAGATGTTCTTCTAGACGCATTTTCTGCAGTCACTGATTCAATCAAGTAACCATAGATAACGGCCTGTAAATACATCGGAATTAAGCTTCCAAGAACTGATTCAGGACTTGGTTCAAACAATGTATCTTTATGGAACTTCTTATCAGAGACAAGATCTTCAGCCTTAAGTGGAAGAAGAGTCACATCTCTAGGTACGAAAGTTAAGTCATTCACATATTCTGTATATACAATATGAATAGACTTAATTTCTTTTTTCTTATAGCCTTCTAGGAGTGAAGCAACTAATCTCACTACACTTCTAAAATCAAGGGTCGTATTAAGGTCTACATAAGTACCATCTACTTCACCTTTAAAATGTTTCTTAAACTGATTTAAGCCTTTATTACCAATCGCAATTATCTTCTTGGCATCATTGACTGATGCTTCAACCTGCTTAAAGATATTAGAGTTATATCCACCACATAAGCCTAAAGTAGAAGTGATAACGATATAAACATCTTTACCCTTATCATTTAATACTAAATAAGGAGAATCAATATCATTTCCTGCAGAAGATAAGATCTGTGCACAAGTATCTTTTACCTGTGTATAATAAGGCTTCATGTCATTCAACTGATTTCTAGTCTTAGAAAGCTTAGAGCTAGCAACAAGTTCCATAGCTCTTGTGATTTTCTTAGTAGATTCAATTGATTTGATACGACGCTTGATGGCTTGCATCTGCCCAGCCATAATTAAGCCTCAGCTTTCTGTAAGTTTTCGAACTGAGTTGTATAAGCCTTAACAGCTTCCTTCAACTTAGCAGTTAATTCATCAGATAATACTTTCTTTTCTCTGATTTCATCAAGAAGATCACTATGTGCAACAGCAAACTTCTCTACTAAACCATCCATGTATTCCTGTACCTTTTCCACTTTAACATTCTTAACGAATCCATTTTCAAGTGCAAATAGAGTAATGATCTGATCAATAACATCTCTTGGTGCATACTGTGCCTGCTTTAATACTTCACGTACACGTTCACCATGTTCAATCGCATTCTTAGTTGCTGCATCTAAGTCAGAACCAAACTGTGCGAATGACTGCATTTCTTCATACTGTGCTAATTCATACTTCAAGTTTCTAGAAACCTGCTTCATAGCCTTGATCTGTGCTGTAGAACCTACACGTGATACAGATAAACCTGTATCAATGGCAGGTCTGAAACCAGCATTGAATAATTCCTGCTGTAAGAAGATCTGACCATCAGTAATAGAAATAACGTTAGTAGGGATATATGCTGAGATATCACCTGCCTGTGTTTCAATGATTGGAAGGGCAGTGATAGAACCTCCGCCATTTTCTTCATTTAAACGACAAGATCTTTCTAATAGTCTTGAATGTAAGTAGAATACATCACCTGGATAAGCTTCACGTCCTGGTGGTCTCTTTAATAATAGAGACACTGTACGATAAGCTACGGCATGCTTACTTAAATCATCATAAACGATTAATACATCCTTACCCTGGTCAAGCCATTCTTCAGCAATAGCACAACCTGCATAAGGAGCAATATACTGAACTGGAGCAAGTTCAGAAGCTGATGCAGAAACAACAACAGTATAATCCATTGCGCCTGCCTTCTTTAATTTTTCAACAACCTGTGCAACTGTAGAGTTCTTCTGACCAATTGCAACATAGATACAGTACATATCCTGACCTTTCTGGTTGATGATTGTATCAACAGCAATCGCTGTTTTACCAGTCTGTCTGTCACCGATGATTAACTCACGCTGACCTCTACCAACTGGAATAATTGCATCAATAGTAGTGATACCAGTCTGTACTGGCTGATCTACTGATTTTCTTGTCATAACACCAGGAGCCACTCTTTCGATTGGTCTAGTCTTTGTAGTGATAATTTCACCCTGACCATCAATAGGCTGTCCTAAAGGGTTAACGACACGACCAAGCATTGCATCACCTACAGGAACTTCAATGATCTTACCTGTACGTCTTACTTCGTCGCCTTCTTTAATTTCGTCCGCATTACCTAATAAAGTAACACCAACACTATCTTCATCTAGGTTCATGACCATACCATAAACATCACCTGGGAAAAGGATCAATTCACCTAGCATTGCATTGTCTAAACCATGAACAACACTGACACCGTCACCAACAGTCATAACTGTTCCGACGTCTTTCTGTTCCATGACATCATCATAATGCTTAATCTGCTCTTTGATTAAAGCACTGATTTCATCGGGTCTTAATGCCACTTGCGTCACCTACTTTCTCAACAGCTCAGTCTTGAGCTTGCTGACTTTGTTCTTTAATGAGCCATCATAGACACGGTTCTCAATCTGAACCTTAACACCACCAATAAGTGTCTTATCTTCAACAGTTCTTAAAGTAATTGTTTTGTTTTCTTTCTGAGAAATCGCTTCTTCAATTGTCTTAACCTGTTCATCGCTTAATGCGAAAGGTGTGAAGATAACGCCTTCCTCGATACCAAGATGCTTATTACTCATCTTAATAAAGCTTTTTGTAATAGGCGCAATGTATCTTGTTCTTCTTTTCTTTACAAGCAGTTTAAGAAAATTCAATACATAATGATTTACTGAAGTGCCAAAACCTTTATCAAGTAATGCACACTTTGCTTCATCATCTACAAGCACATGAGAGAAGAATGTTTCAAATTCTGGATTACTTTCTAAAACTGTATCAACTAGTTTCATGTCTGCTAGATAATCTTCTAGCGCATGATCTTCTAACGCTAACTGATATAAGCTTTCAGCATAACGTTCTGCAACATTTGCATCCATTAGTTAACAACCTGTTTTACGAAATCATCTACTAAAGCTTTATTGGCTTCAGTATTCATATTCTGATCCATGACTTTAGTAGCCACTTCAACAGCAACATCCACAATTTCTTTCTTCATTTCATCCTGTGCTGCAAGCTTTTCAGATTCAATTTCATGGCGAGCCTGTTCAATCTTTTCTTGAGCCTGCTTGTTAGCTTCATCCATGATTTTACTCTTAGCCTTTACGGCATCTTCCTTAGCCTGATCTATGATTTCTTTATACTGTTTTGCAGCTTCTTTAGCCTGTTTTTCACTTTCTAGAAGATATTCAGATGCTTTTTCATTCTTAGCCTTCGCATCATTAATATTACCTTCTATAAAATCAGCTCTCTTCTGGAAGAATTCTAATACATAATTCCATAAATATTTCTTGAACAGAAGAAGCATGATTGCAGTGGAACATAACTGAACAATCATAGTGGTAGGGTTTGGAAATAACTTTGCGGCTATATCTGGCATAGTTTTTTCCTCCTTAAACTATTTTTTATTTGAATACGAATAATAAGATGAAAGAAATAAGTAAACCATAGAGGGCTACTGTTTCTGTTAAGGCGATACCTAAGATCATAGTAGTACGGATCTTGCTTTCAGCCTCAGGATTTCTTCCAATTGCAGATACTGCATGAGCGGCAACTAAACCTTCACCAATACCTGTACCTAAACCTGCAAGTACTGCAATACCAGCAGCGATTGCAATTAAACCTCTTGTCATAATCAATTTCCTCCTATTGACATTTTTTTCATTTATTCTTCATCTGGATTTTCATTAGAAATCAGAATTGAAGATAGTGTAACGAATACCAGTGCTTGTACACATCCAGAGAATACATCGAAATAACAATGTAATAATGGTGCTACCACTGGTCCTAAAAAGTTGAATGGAATCAACTTGTAACTTAAGAATGATGTTGCCTGATATACTAAGGCCATAATAAATGTACCACTCAATAAGTTACAGAAAATACGCATTGATATAGAAATCAATGGTGAAATCAAACCAAATAGGTTTGTTGGGGGAATCAAAGTTCCCTTAATATAACTGCCAACACCCTGATACTTAATCGCATTAATCTGAATTAATACCCATGTAATTAATGTTAAGGATAACGTGATTGAGTAGTTAGTAGTTGGCGCATCAAAACCTGTTAATCCAAATAAGTTAGATACCAACAGCCATGCAAATAACATAGAGAAATAAGGATAGTAGTTCTTCGCATATTTCTTAGGCATGATTGTGCCCATATAATCGTAAACCATCTTAATGGCGGTTTCAACAAGAAGAACCACACCTTTTGGTCTCTTAGTTGGATCTGCTTCTCTTATTTTTTTACCTGCATAAACAAAGAAAATAGAAAGTATCACAGTCACAATCAATGATGATATCAGTTCTGGCTGAATAGTGATTTTCATTATCTCATACGCCTCCTTTCTCCATATGCATGTATATAAATAGAAATCTTTACTACTAGATAGCCCAGAAATACAGTATACATATTTACTATTTCTGGAAAAAATCCAGCTATCGCAAAACCTACTGCAAAAATAAACAATTTAGCCATAAATAATATAACCGCAATTGTCTTACCTGCAGTCTGGATAGAAAGTATTGTATCAGTCATCTTCATATTGATCTGTAAAATTAATAAATCAATGAGATAACCTAATACAAATCCTACGCAGTAGCTGATTGAATGAAGAATGATGGAAAATAGTACCGTAAGAATCAATCCTGCAAGAAATACTTTAACAGAAGTTCTTCTTACTTCATATTCATCAAATCCCATTAATTAGTACCAAACAAGCGGTCTCCCGCATCTCCTAAACCTGGTACAATATATCCCTTGTCATTTAGTTTTTCATCTAATGCAGCTAAAGTAAGCTTTACATCTGGATGATGTTCTTCAATGTATTTCACACCTTCAGGTGCACCTACAAGGCAGACAAGTTCAATATCCTTCGCACCACGATCTTTAATATTCTGGATAGCCATATCAGCTGAACCACCAGTAGCAAGCATAGGATCAAGAACAATAACCTTTGCGCTCTCTAATCCCTTAGGAAATTTAGCATAATATTCATGAGGAATCAATGTTTCTTCATCTCTATACATACCAATATGACCTACTTTCGCAGTTGGTATGATTCTTCTGAAGCCATCCACAAGACCCACACCAGCACGTAAGATAGGTACAAGAATAATATCCTTGTCTAGTTCATAACCTATAGTCTTACAAATAGGTGTTTCAATTTCCTTTTCTTTTAAAGGATAATCTTTTGTGACTTCATAAGCCATCAACATTGCGATTTCATCAAGATTCTGCTTGAAAATATAATTTGATGTCTTTTCTTCTCTCATAATTGAGAGTTTATGTTTAATTAATGCATGATTGAGTACTTTAACCATCTTATGGCCTCCTAGTATTTAATATCGTCATACATAGTCACTTTATCAGTTAACTTCTTTACTCTCGCAAGACATTCATTCTTTACTTCATCAGTTTCTTCATTCTTTAAACGATAAGCAATAATCTTTCCAACTTCTCTGAAGTCATCTTCCTTGAATCCTTTTGTTGTCATTGCTGGAGTACCAACACGGATTCCAGAAGCCTTGAAAGGTTTTTCTGTATCGAAAGGAATCGCATTCTTATTGGCTGTAATATTAATTTCATCAAGTAATCTCTGAGCTTTCTTACCTGTAATACCACAGCTGCTCTTTACATCAATAAGTAATAGGTGATTATCAGTACCACCGGTTACAAGACGGAATCCTTCTTCCTTTAAAGATTCTTCTAAAGCTTTCGCATTCTTAATGATCTGATGACTATATTCCTTGAATTCAGGCTGTAATGCTTCATAGAAGCAAGCTGCTTTAGCCGCAATAATATGCATAAGAGGTCCACCCTGCATACCAGGGAAAACAGCTCTATCAATATCTTTTGCATACTTTTCCTTACACATGATGACACCACCTCTAGGACCTCTTAAAGTCTTATGAGTTGTAGTAGTCACGATATCTGCATAAGGGAATGGAGATGGATGATCTCCTGCAGCAACTAAACCAGCGATATGTGCCATATCTACCATAAAGATAGCTCCAACACTATGTGCTACTTCAGCCATGAATTTGAAATCAATCGTTCTTGCATAAGCACTTGCCCCTGCAACAACTAACTTAGGTTTGATTTCTTCACATAATCTCTTATATTCATCATAATCAATTCTTTCTGTTTCCTTATCAACACCATAAGCATGGAATTCATAAGTCTTACCAGAGTAGTTTAATGGATGTCCATGAGTTAAATGCCCACCATCATTTAAAGACATACCTAGTACTTTATCACCTGGCTGTAATAAAGCAAAATAAACAGCTGTGTTCGCTTGTGCACCAGAATGAGGCTGAACATTTGCATACTCACAGCCAAATAACTTCTTAAGTCTTTCCTGTGCCAATGTTTCTACTTCATCCACAAACTGACATCCACCATAATATCTCTTACCTGGATATCCTTCAGCATATTTATTTGTTAGAACTGAGCCTGCAAGCTCCATAATTTCTTTAGATACAAAGTTTTCGGAAGCAATCAATTCAATATTGTTTCTTTGTCTATTCAATTCTCGCTCAACGCTCGAAAATACTTCTGTATCTCTCATAATGCTTACTCCTTTTCTAAAGCCATCATTTTTTCAATTCTCTTAACATGTCTTCCACCTTCAAAATCAGTATGAAGCCATGCATTAAGAATCTCAACAGCGAGTCCTTCTCCAATAACTCTCTGTCCCATTGCAATCATGTTAGTATCATTATGAGCTCTTGTCGCTTTTGCACTAAATACATCATGACATAATGCGCAGCGGATACCATCTACCTTATTACATGTAATTGATACACCGATGCCTGTTCCACAAACAACGACACCTTTCTCACATTCTCCTGATGCAACAGCTTTAGCTGCCTTAGATGCATAATCAGGATAATCACAAGAGTCTTCAGTATAAGTACCATAGTCTACAACTTCATAACCCTGTTTCTTCATTTCATCAATAAGAACATTCTTTAAACGTAATCCACCATGATCACAAGCGACTGCAATTTTCATAATAAACCTCCTCGATTTCTTCTTTGGTAATTAAACCTTCTCTTAGTATTCTCACATCACCTTGACTTAAATCCACGACTGTAGATGCAGTTGCCGAAGCAGTCTGTCCTCTGACAACCATATCAATCTGTCCATCAAGCTGTGCAAGTACTTCTTTTTCGTTTGTCGTATTCCCTTGACCAGATAAATTAGCACTTGTTACTGATAAAGGCCCTGTCTGATCAATGAGTGACAAAACGAAAGAACTGTCTGGGATTCTAATACCTATCGTATCTTTTCCACTAACATGTCTCGAATCCACACTATCCAGTCTTTTTAATACGATTGTCATTCTACCTGGCATAAACTTATCAATCACTCTCTGGGTACCCTCGTCTACTAAGCCATACTTCTTTACATCATCTTTTTTTGACAACATAAGAGTCACTGCTTTATTCGGGTTACGTTTCTTGATTTCCATAATTCTATCAAGACCCTTCAAATCATCGAATAAGCAGGCAACGCCATAAACAGTTTCCGTAGGAAATGCAACAATCTTCCCATCTCTTACTGCACTTACTAATAAATCCATCTGTTCTGGTCCTATAACCTGTGTCATTAAAATCACCTCATATCGGTATTATTCTAACACAAAAACTTTCTTAAAAACATATATTTATCGCTTTCCAACATACCCTTTTCTACTTACAAATTCATATATCTGTCAATTATTTATTCAAACTTGATTGTTTGTATATGAATTCTTCACAGAATATCTTATATAATAAATAAAAGGAGGCATTTTTTCGTGAAAAAGAAGAATGTAGTTATTGGTACAATAGGCGCAGTAGCTGCGGCATCTGCCACTTATCTTGCAGCAGGGCGCATTGCGATAGAAAAAGTATGTACAAGATGCAAAAAAGAAAAAGTAGGATTAAAACATCCAATAAGTGAAGATGATAAACAATGGCTAGATCATCAGACATTTATTGATATGGAAATCACTTCTTATGATGGATTAAAGCTAGAAGGGCAGTTCCTTCCTTATCCTGATTCTAATAAATTAGTAATCTGTGTTCATGGATTCCATTCTTACCATTATCGTGAGTTTGCATATTATATTCGTTTCTATCATGAACTTGGTTATAATATCCTTCTTCCAGATAATAGAGCGCATGGACAATCAGAAGGACATTATATTGGTTTTGGATGGCTTGACCGTTTAGATATATTAGAATGGATTAAAAAAATGGAAGAGTACTTCCATAATGAACCTATGAGCATTGTCTTACATGGTATATCCATGGGTGGGGCAACAGTCCTCATGGTAAGTGGTGAAGAATTATCTGATAATGTGAAAGCTATTGTCGCTGATTGCAGCTATACAAGTGCTTATGATGAATTCAAATACTACTTAAAGAATAAAGGATGTCCACCATTCTTATTACTTCCGAGTGCTACATTATTATCTAAAAAGACAGTAGGGTATAACTTCAAACAAGCCAGTGCAGTCAATCAAGTCAAGAAGTCTAAAACACCTACATTATTTATACACGGTAACCAGGATCACTTTGTGCCTACTTACATGGCATTAGAACTCTATAATGCCTGTCAGGCAGAAAAGAAATTACTTATTGTGAATGATGCTGCACATGGTGAATCTTATCATAAAGAGAAGAAACTTGTTCAAAGCAATATTACTCATTTCTTAGAGAAATATGTAGACTAATAGACCGAGCAATCACTCGGTCTATTCTTATTTCTTCGCATTTCTTATTTTTCTTTCAAAAATAAGTACAACTTCATCACTTGTACTATTGCTTCCTATACCAACACCTACAATAGCACCACCTACCATATTACTGCCTATTTCATTTGTGAACGCTGTCTTTAGTCTCCAGCCCTGTACACTATATCTTATTAATATCTTCTTTAAATTATTTGTATCTGTCCTACCATGTGAATCATGAACAGTAACTACATCATATTCATAAAGATCATTACATTCTAAAATAGAATCTAAGTTATAATCGTTATTTCTTTCTTCTAATAATTCTGTGAACTTTTCTTCCGTCATCGAATCATTAGAAGTATTTTTTTCTATGATTTGATCTCGTTTTGAGTTGATTTCTTTTTGTTCATCCATACTTTGACGTTGTTTATAATACTTATCAAAATATGTATGAATTCCTTCTTTGATATCTTGAGAAAAACGACCTTTATCTAACTGTTGATCAATTGCCTGAATAGCTTCATCTAGCTGCTTTGTAGAAAGATGAGTACTTTTCAATTTAGTTGATGTGATTGTGAGATTAGGTACTTGTTGTAAGCAGGTATTACATAGACATACTTCTCCAAAACTATTTCTATCTTGAATAGTAGTAAAAACCTGCCCACACTGACTACATTTCATTTGTTTCTCCATATGATTTTACCTCTTACTTTGTTAACTTAAATATATAATATAATATTTTTACTGAACTAAAAAGCAAACAAGATAAAATGGTCTAAACAATAAACTTTTCTCTTTACCTATATCTTTTTGTGAAATCAAATATGACTTATTCACAATGTTGGAATACTTCTTACAGAACTCATTGACTGATTCATGTTTTCCAATACCTGAAGATTTTACCTCAAATACATTGATCTTACTTCCCTCAGATACTAGAAAATCGACCTCATAATAATGCGAACTTCCTTTTTTATTCCAAGTATGATAATACAATTCTCTTCCTGATGCAGCAATCATCTGAGCCATTAGATTTTCATACAAATAACCAAGATTAATAGGCAACTTATCAGATAATAGTTTTGCATATATTTCATTTTCTGTTGCTGGGCGATCAATAAACATAAGTGTGACAAACAAACCAGTATCCGCAATATAGAGCTTATAACTATCAAAATCTTTTGTATCTGCCAAACTCACTTTAGGGTCAGTTGTATTAAAACATGGTAGCACTGTCTTTGAATCAATCAACTCATATAATAATTCTTCACTTCTTACATTATTCTTCTTACCTATCGCAGTTGTTATGCGATATTTTTTTGTATCTTTTGCGAGCTGAGCAGGAATTGAATGATACATAGCTGATAATCTACCAGAAGCATCAATCTTCTTAAAATCTTCTTCATACAGATTAATAATCTGTCTTTTGACCATATCTATTTCTGAAAAGTTTTTACCATTTACATAGGCTTCTACAGCCTGTGGCATTCCTCCAACAGCCATATATATTCTCAAATCTCTCATTAACTTACGATTTGTAGCCTGACCAATGGCTTTACCCATATTATATATATCTTTCAACAATCCATAATTACTACCTGTGGCAGTACAGAACTCTTCATAGTCCATTGGGTAAATCTGAATCTTCATTTCCTCAGAAGGAATAAGAATATCCTTTACATTCTTCTTAATTGATATCAAAGATCCTGTTTCTAGATAACTATATCTACCATCTGCAACAAGATGTTTAATTGCTTGTCTTGCTTTAGGAAATAACTGTACTTCATCAAAAATAATAAGAGACTCATGTTCATATAATGTTATTCCTGTTTCAGCCTGCAATCTTAGAAAAAATATATTTAGGTTTCCTATATCATCAAAACATTCAAGAATATTATTTGTTGTCTTTGAAAAGTCTATCAAAATATATGACTTATACTCATTCTTCGCAAAATTTTCCGCAATAGTTGACTTACCGACACGTCTTGCCCCCTCTAATAGAACTGCATATCGATCTGAATAATTATGTTTCCATTCAAGTAGCTTATCATACGCTTTTCTCTTAAAAAACATAGAATACCTCCTCACTTTTTAAATATATATAACTTTCTTCAATCTTATTATCTGTCAAAATGGTACTTTCTTCAATCTTTTATTGACCAAAAATGTGACTTTCTTCAATCTTTTTTTAACCTAAAACGGTACTTTCTTCAAACTTTCAGTAATTATATTATATATATTTATATGTAAAAAAAGGGGATAGCATCCGCTATCTCCTCATGACTATTCTTCATCAAATAAAACTAAATCATCAAATGTCTGTCTTCTTACTACGACTCTTGATTCACCTTCATAAGTGAATACTACAGCTGGTTTAGGTAACTGGTTGTAATTAGAAGACATAGAGTAGTTATATGCACCTGTAGAGAATACTGCAAAAATATCTCCTGGCATAATATTAGCTGTAACTGGTAGATCCTTTGTAATCATATCAGCACTTTCACAGATCTTACCTACAACTGTTACAGTCTTAGTCTTTGTTTCTCCTGCTTTATTTGCGACAATACCATCATATTTTGCATCATATAAAGGTGTACGGATATTATCAGACATACCACCATCAATAGAGACATAAGTACGTACATCGGGGATTTCTTTAATACATCCTACTGTATAAAGAGTAATACCTGCATTACCTACAACATAACGTCCTGGTTCAATCATAACAGCTGGACGTTCCCAACCATGACTATCATATTCATTATAAATAACTTTCATGATTTCTGATGTAATAGATTCAAAATCAAGTGGTTCATCCTGTTTAGTATAAGCAATACCATAACCACCACCAGCATTGATCTTACTTGTTACAACACCGAATGTATTATAGATTTCATTCACAAACTTCATGAACTGAAGCATTGCATTCACATAAGCGAATAAATCAAATACCTGAGAACCGATATGACAATGAATTCCTTCATATTCGATATTATCAGACTCTAAGATTCGCTGAATAGCTTTTAAATAGATACCATAATGAGAACTAAAGCCAAACTTAGTATCCTTATGACCAGTCATAATATAGTTATGACCACCAGCTTTAATACCAGGGACAATTCTTAAAGTTGCCTTTACTTTCTTACCTAGCTTCCCTGCAATCTTTTCACAGTTTTCAATTTCATAAAAGTTATCTACTACGAAATGAGTCACATCATGACTTAATGCATATTCAATTTCTGAAGGAAGCTTATTGTTTCCATGGAAGTAGATCTTATCTGGATCAAATCCAGCACGTAATGCGATACTGATTTCTCCTGCAGATACGCAGTCAATTCCAATACCATATTCATTTGCAAGCTTATAGATTGCAAGACAGCTAAAAGACTTAGAGGCAAATAATGGAAGCGCCTTTTCATACTTATCCATGAACTTTGTCTTTAATTCATTCATCTGATGTCTAATATGACCTTCACTCATCACATAAAGTGGTGTGCCATACTGCTTTGCGAGATCAGATGCTTTAATACCATCTATATATAAATCATTGCCTTTTATATCAGCAAACTGTGTCTGTAATACCATACCATTCCCCTTAATATAATGTTTTTAAATCAAATAAACCTTTGTCTTTATTCATTAATGCCTTTAATGCAGCAACAGCTCCATTCGCAAATACTTCTTTAGAAAGAGCTGTATGCTTTACTTCCACGATTTCATCCTGTCCAGCAAACATCACTGTATGTTCACCAAAGATTGTACCACCTCTAATAGATGAAATACCTACTTCATTTCTTTCTCTCTTACGATGAATAGAATGACGATCATAAGTAGGTTCTAATGAATCATCTAATGCGTTGTTAATGCCATCATATAACATCACTGCAGTACCTGATGGTGAATCAATCTTCTGATTATGATGTTTTTCCATGATTTCAATATCAAAATGATGTTCAAAGAATTCTTTCGCAAATTCACTTACCATCTTATTCATCATAGCCACACCATAAGAAGTGTTATAAGACTGGAAGAGGGCAATCTCATGAGATGCTTCTTCAATCTTCTTTAAGTCTTCGGCACTAAAGCCAGTAGTAGCGAATACAACTTTACACTTATTCTTTAATGCATAAGATAGAATACTATCTAGATTGGCAGGATGTGAGAAATCAATAATGGCATCAATATCATCCTGTACTTCATCTAATGACTTATATGCAGGTACTTCTGGCTGTACATCAAACACAGGAGATACAACACCAGCTAATTCTAAATCTGCATCATTCATTACTGCATGGGCTACTTTCTTACCCATTAAACCATAACCATATACTAATACTTTCATCTTAATAACCCTTGCTTTCAAATTCTTTCATTGCATCAAATAATAACTTTTTATTTTCTTCTGTAGTTGGAATAAGAGGCTGACGAAGCATATCACTTTCAATAACACCCATATGCTTTAAAGCAGCCTTAGGCATGATTGGGTTCACATCAATGAATAAATATTTAGAAACATCATTTAAATCATAAGCCATCTTTCTAGCAAGTTCTAAATCACCCTTTAATGCAGCCTGTGCAAACATTTCTGTTTCTCTTGGATAAAGGTTAGATAATACTGAAATAACACCTTTACCTCCTGCTGCGATAAATGGAAGAATATTATCATCACATCCAGAATATAAATCAAAGTCCATATCCTTAGTACGTGTTAATACTTCCATTGCATACGCAATATCATCTGTTGCATCTTTCATAGCAACAATATTAGGAACCTTTGCAAGTTCTACTACTGTATCTACACTGATCTTCATACCAGTTCTACCTGGTACATTATACATAATAAGTGGTAAATCACTTGCAGCAGCAACAGCCTTATAATGTTCAATTAAACCTCTCTGAGAAGTCTTATTGTAGTAAGGTGTTACAACTAAGTTTGCATCAGCACCTGCTTCAGCATTGAACTTAGCCTTTCTAATAGCCTGTGCAGTATAGTTAGAACCCGCACCTACAATAACCTTTACACCTGTACCCTTAGCCATTTCTACTGTAATCTTAGTGAGTTCAAATTCATCTTCAATATCAATAGTTGCAGGTTCACCAGTAGTTCCGTTGACAAGTAATGCTTTTACACCACCATCAATCATTCTCTGTACCTGTCTCTTATAACCTTCGTAATCAATACTTCCATCTTCAAACATTGGTAATACCAATGCAACACCTGTACCTTCAAAAATTGGTTCCATTTTATGCTAATTCCTCCTGAATCTTTTCTAATGCTTTCTTTAAATATTTCTTTTCTATAACATATGAAATAGATACTTCACTTGTTGTCACTTGAGCAAATGGGATTTGGTTATCACCTAGAACTTTGAATAACTTACTTGCAAAACCGACTTCATTTTCCATATGACCTTCTACAACAAGCTTACCTACATTCTTAGATGCAAATACACCAATACGGGGGTGATTCTTCTTAACTTCTTCAATAGCCTTGTTTAAAGCACTCTGTGCTTTTGCATCACATGTGAAATCAATACGCATTTCATCTTCTAGCATGACTGATGAGATCATATCGATGTTCACACCTTCACGACTAATTGTTTCAAACACATCAGCCACAAAGAGAGGATTCTTTTCAACATTCATTAACTTCACTTGAATAATGTCTTCTTCAATCTCTAATCTTGTAATCACACTGTTCATCTTCATCATCTCCATTTTTTTATAAAAAAATATTGCAATGGGGCCATTGCAATATAATTAGTCTTCATTATATTCAATAGCGCACCACAAATATTTTGTGACAGTGAATAAGATCTTCTCTTATCCCCCAGATAACAGTTCATATACAGTTCCCTGTCTCTTCGGCATTTGCTCCCCTTTCATTATCTGGCTGTATCCATTAATAACGAATTCTTAACGCATGCACCTCTATTTGTCAACATAATAACATATTATCAATCATAAAAAAAGTGATTTTGTTCTAAATAGTGCATATATTCTTTGATCCAGGGACTATCTACCGCATATCGCTGAAGCATTAATACAACTTCCTGTCCTTGATACATGAAGCGCATCTCTGATTCAGCCCCTTTCTTTTTCACTTTAAAATCTGTCACAAAACGATAATCAAAGAAGTAAACACCATCTAGAAACTTCAGATTATCATATTGCATAAAGGTAATTCCCTCACGTTCAAAGCTTAATACATAGAATTCTGTTTTCTTGCTGACTATATGGCCTAACCACATAGTCAGTGCTGTTTTCTTCCAGTTCACCTGATACTTCGTATGTGCAAAGGCTACATTATTGTGAAATGATATACCAGACAAACGCACATAGTTTTCTAACAGCTTTTCTCTATTATTCATGGATTTCTAAAGGCAATTGATCAGGATCTTTAAAAAATGTCATTTTCTTGCCAGTAAATGTGTCAAAACGGATTGGCTCTGTTTCAATACCTAATGCATTTAATTCTTTGACTGTTTCTTCTACATCTTCTACCTTAAAAGCCAGATGTCTTAGTCCTGCTGTTTCAGGGAAAGGATGTAGTGGGGCATCTGGTTTAATAAATATTTCTAACTCCATATCTCCAAGTTGAAGATCTAACTTGATATCCTGTTTATCCTCTCTCTTATTTTCTCTAATAATATTAAAGCCTAATTTATTGACATAAAAGTCAATTGTTTGATCATAATCTTTTGTAATGATTGCAATATGATGTACTGTGTTTAATCTCATACGAACACCTCCTGTTACTATTATATCATTGACATCAAGAATGATATATAGTTATTATAGTATAAACCAATTAAGGAGGTAGGTAATACATGAATAAGAAAACGATTATTTATTCAATAAAATCTGCACTCCCTGTTATGACTGGTTACATTGTACTAAGTATTGGTTTTGGCTTATTACTTCAAGATAAAGGTTATGGTTGTGGATTGGCTGTTTTAATGAGTACAGGTATATATGCTGGTTCTATGCAGTTTGTGACAATTAATCTACTATCAACAGGTGCTTCTATCATTACAACTGCTATTATGACTCTTATGGTCAATATCAGACATCTCTTTTATGGTATTACAATGTTAAAAGAATATAGTGAAGCAGGGTGGAGAAAACCTTATTTAATCTTCTCATTAACAGATGAAACCTATTCCTTAATCTGCTCTCCTGATCTTCCTGATGATATTAATCGTAAAGACTATTTCTTTATCGTTTCTCTTGTCAATCAGTTATCCTGGATAGCAGGGAGTATTATAGGTTCAGTACTAGGGAATATTATTCCTTTTGATACAACAGGCATAGATTTTGCGATGACTGCATTATTTGTCATCATCCTAGTAGAACAACTAGAGAAATCAAAACAACATCTTCCAGCCATAACTGGATTTATTATTTCGATATTCTGTTTATTACTCTTTGGACCTAATCAGTTCCTGATTCCTTCTATGATTCTTATTACAATCGCATTATTCATAGAAAAAAAGAGCTTAGAAAGGAGTGATTTCTAATGCATGCCATACTTATTATTCTTACTGCCGCAATAGTCACACTTCTTATCCGCGCTCTTCCATTTATTGTGTTTAGTAAACATACACCGGATAGTATTCTCTATTTAGGTAAAGTACTACCTTATGCGATCATACCGATGTTAGTGGTGTATTGTTTGAAAAGTGTATCAGTTCTAAAAGCCCCTTATGGTATTCCAGAGCTCATAGCACTTATAGTAGTATGTATCCACAAATGGAAACATAGTACGTTACTTTCTATTCTTCTAGGTACAATGACTTACATGTTTCTAATCCAGACTGTGTTTTAATCACAGTCTTTTCATTACTTCCAATGGAAGATTATTTATAAGTACAGTGTTACCATCGTAATAGTTGATGTAATCTGGACCTAGTGTAAATATACGTTCAAAAGGAATCGTACCCAATGATCTTTCTTCTGTTGTAGAATAAAGAGCTATTTCATAATAATCACATTCTAGCTTCTCACCTGTTTCAGGATTCTGATACCCTACAGGTACCCATGGTTTATTAGGGAGTAAAGTAGGGCAGTCTTCAGTTAATGCATAGATGCCTTTAATACCCTGATCTGTCTTAAAGAATTGTGGTTTTGCATAATAATAGTCATGACTTTGAAGTTCATGCATCCATGAAGAGAATAGATGTGGATTAAGAATAAACTGCTCTGCTTCATCCTTACCAATCACTAATGGCCACATTGTACTCATTAGAGTAAGAGAATCTGTTTCACCATTCACAATCTTTTCTGATACTTCTTTAATAATACGATGATTGAAAGCAAGAAGATCATCTTCCTGTGATAAGTAGTCATCTATATCTTCTTCTATACCATCAATAGTGACACTGCATTTCCAGTAACTAGTAATTCTTCTTAGACAGTTAAAGAAAGAACGCATTTCATCTGTAGTAGTAGGATTGAGTAAACGTAAGTTTAATTCATTCTTTTCATCTTCATCCCATGAAATATGAAAACCTCTTCCAATAGAATTTGGATTATAGAAGATCATATTACCTTCCTGGTCATCACCCACCATTCTCATACCATCATTGATTCCAAAAGCCAATTCATCACCGACTATGACATCTAATGGAATAGTCTTTTTAAATAAACCCTTCTGTTTAATACATACATCAATAGACATCTTTCTATCCTCCTATGCATCTCATGAAGTCTTCTTCTGAGATAATCAAAATCTTTTCATCCTTCTCTCTTAAGTCTAAACCTTTTCTAATCTTAGTACCATACTGACCATACTTCCATGTTTTACTTTTTTCTCCACCAACAATTAAATAATCAGTAGCACGTGTAGGGGCACTTAATACAGTACCTCCATGACTGTAAATATAGTGAACTACATCACTTCTTCTCATAGAAGTAAATAACCCAGTGACCACAAACTTACCTGTCAAATCTATATCAAATATTTCATCAAAAGCGAAAGGGTAATTATTCATAACTATTCCTCTAAAAAAGATATACAATATATATAGGAGGGTTATCAAAATGGTTAAAATCCTAAACATCGCATTATATATCATATTCATTCTTATACCAGCATTGTATTTTATATGGCTATTAAAACATGAACACCTGATTTTTAAAACATTTGTGGTTGTCATGGCTATTCTTTCTACAATCGGTATATTACTTAAATTTAACTTTAAACCATATAATCATATCTTTACCATGTTCATACTAGTGTGTCAATTTCTCACTATGTATATTTATATTCTTTTTATATGCGTATATCTGTATCGCTTCTCCTTTAAATTTGTGAAACGAAGACCATATCGTTTTGGGAATATCGTAGCGACCATGATTGCAATCACCCTTACAATTTCTGGTTTCCATTCTCATTATAATAAGAAAGAAGTCATCTATCATGTCACTGTTCCTAAGACATCTTCAGTATCTAAGTTAAAGATCTGTTTAGTCAGTGATCTCCATTTGAGTTCTGGTACTTATATGAGACAGGTAAGAAAACTTGTAAAAACAGTGAATGATAAACATTATGATCTTGTATGTTTTGCAGGAGATGTATTTGATGAAAATACACCCGATGCATTAATGAATCGTTCTTTACAAGAATTCAAGAATATGAAGAGTACTTATGGAACATACTGGATATCTGGTAATCATGAATATTATGGTAAACATACAGACTTTACTGTCTTTGAAAAATACAACATACACTTTCTAAAGAACACCTATGAAACTGTAGACAATTCTTTTAATATTGTCGGCTTTACAGATAAGACATCTCATGATCACTATGATATCAATAAAGTAATAGAGGGGATGGATACTTCTTTACCTACTATTACACTAGACCATAATCCTGAAAGATTTGATCATCATACATATTTCACTGATCTTCAATTATCTGGTCATACACATAATGGACAGATTTTCCCAGGTAATATTATTCTTCATTATTACTATCAGAATTCATATGGTTTATCCCATTATAAGAACCACTATCTTCTTGTGTCTGGCGGATATGGCTCATGGGGATTTCCATTTAGACTTGGTACACAATGCGAATATGATACTATTTATCTCACTATGAGAAAATAGTTTTACAAGAAATACAACTTTTTGTGCAAAACATGTAAACGGATTCATAAATTCGCGAAAATTAACCTCTTTTGGTGTACAAATCTAAAAATAAGCATAGACAAACCGCTTTCTTTCCTATATGATAAGGGCACAAAGAGGTAGTAAAAAAATGGTCATAGAATTAGAAGAAAAATTTAAATTACGCAAAGCAGAAATCTTTGCGACAATCAAGAAGTATGTGACTGAAGCAAACATGAATATCTCAGATACAGTAATGGACAACTTATCTATTCATCTTGCTTTATCAATTACAAGAGAATTATCTGGATCTTATATCGAAATGAGTTCATCTCAGATTGAACAATTAAAACAAGCCAACACTTATCAGATTTCACAGTTAATCATTTATGATTTATCTAAGAAATATGATGTAAAAATTTCTGAAGATGATATTTGTTATTGCGCGATGTATTTATCAAACATGACATTATTAGATTTAGACTTCTTTAGTGAATGCGATATTATTGATCAGGAAACTGAAAGCATTACTTTAGAAGCCGTACAGGAAATCAATAACCGTTTAGGATTAAATTTAAAGAAGAATGATGATTTCTATCAGGGATTATCAATGCATTTCTATCCTGCAATTCAGCGTTTAAAGAATGATGAACAGCTCCATGATAATGTATTAGCTGGCAAGATTAAAACTGAAAATGAAACAGAATATAAATGTGCAATGATTTTAAATGATGTTGTAAAGGAACATTATCATAAATCATTTAATGAAGATGAATTGGCTTATATAGCATTACATTTCGGTACAGCATTAAGATAACATCAAAGGAAACCATATCAATAGTAGATGGACCTAGGAGATAGCGAAAGCTATCTCCTTTCTTTTTATGTAAATCCTCTTTCTCACACTATGAAAGGTATTTTAAATTTAGTAGTATCTGTCGTGGCAGGTGTTTTAGTTTATTACATCTGCAAATGGTTGGACAAAAGATTTAAACGATAACCAGCCTAGTGATAAGTACACTCTAAATAACTAGAAAAGGTAAGGAGTACCATTTAAAATGGTACCCATAAGGAGGACAACAACCTGACAGTTGTGATACCCCCTTGTGGGTATCTTTTTTCTTTGTTTGTTGAAATTTCACTATGTACAAATCAAAAAAATACACTAATGAAGAAATTGAGTTATTATCCAGTTCACCATATGTCAAGAATATAAGACAAAACAGACTGGCATTCACTTATGAATTCAGATGCATCCTATATGATGAATGGATCAAGCAACCATCTACCTTTCAGATAAGGGAAACACTTAAATCATACGGTTTTGACTGTTCAATGCTTAGTTCAAAGGCAATAAGTAAAATTAACGATACCTTTAGGCACTATGGTCGTCCAACTAACGGAAAAAACAAAGTATTGGGAAAGCATGACTCTATTGAAAAGTATAGTAATGCATACCTGATTGATTCAAGGGTATTCGTTAAATCAAGAAATGGAATTAACTTCAGTCCTGAATTCATCAATAATGCCTATAAAGAATACCCTTCTGTGTCCATTGAATCCCTGCTTGAATCTTATGGTCTTAACCCTGAAAAGGTGGGTTATCAAAGAATATACAAATTGAAAAAGAAACTAGAAAATGGAGAAAAAACTAAAGAAAAGATAAGTGCTGATGCAGTAGAGAAATACTCTGGTCATCCATATATCAAGAGATGCACTGCAGCCCATTTCACACTCGTGAAGCAGTTCTATGACGAATCTCTAATATTCATTAGTTATCACATTGATGAGATTCTCAGAATATATGAAATTGATGGTTCTGATCTTCCTATCAGAGTACGAAACAAAATAAAGAAACAGCTCATATCCTGGAATGGTGATTCTGATGATATGGTGGTGGAATGTGATCAGGAGTTCAGATGCCGCATCCAGCACAACAGGATGAGAGCGCTGGAGAAACTGTCAATGATGCATTTTGATACTATCAGGAAATGTCTTCCTTCCCTTACCCCTGAACAGAAGAAGATATTATGCATATGGATCAGAGACCTTCCTCATGACAGGTATGACTATTCAATCCGTTCCATACTGAAGAGAATCGGCATATCCAAGTCATCCTATTATTCAATACTCTCAGATGATAATTACGGCATGAAGGAAAGACAGGATGAGATTGATTTTGAATACATAAAAAAGGTCATTGATTATAAGGGATTCAGAAAAGGAACGCGCACTATCTATATGATGCTTCCTGATATATGTGGTGTTCATTTTGGAAGAAACAAGATTCTCAGACTGATGAGAAAATACAACTGCATATGCGCCATCCGCAGGGAGCGTACTGAATTGAAAGCAAACAGGGAATTATTAAAAAACAACAGGAAGTCAAACCTTCTTAAGAGAATGTTCCGTCTGGCAAGGCCGGGTGAGATACTGCTTACGGATGTAAGCTATCTGAAATACGGGCTGAACAGAACTGAATACCTGTCATGTGTAAAGGATGCAGTAAGCGGGCGAGTTGTAAGTCATATCACTTCTTCAGGCAATGGCCTTAATCTAGCTATGGATACAATAGATACTCTTGCCTCTGCTGAAGACGCTATTTTCCATTCTGATCAGGGATCCCTCTATTTTAATGATTTATTTCAGGACAGGCTTAAGAAACTAGGATACAGCCAGTCCATGTCACGCAGGGGTAACTGCTGGGATAATGCAAGCCAGGAATCCTTCTTTGGGCATATGAAGGATGAATGCGACCTGCCTGGATGTTCCACTCCAGAAGAAGTGAAGGAAATGATAGATAATTATGTATACTACTATAATAATGAACGTCCTCAGTGGACACGCGATAAGATGACACCAGCTGAATATGAAGACTATCTTAATTCATTATCTGATAGTGAATATTCAGATTATCTTCAAAACGAGCAGGAAAAGTATGATAAAATGATGAAAAAAGCGAGAGAAAAGGCGCTCAAGCGTGCGGTTGAGCTTGGCGCTCTGACAGAGGAGGATATGGAATTATATGGCACAGGAAAGAAAGAAGAACAGGCAGCAACAAACAGAGGCGCAGAGACTTGCGCATAGAGATGCAGTTATTGCACATTCAGATAATAAGTTCGTTGCAGAACTTACAAAGAATATGGATGCATTCATCTATACAAAGGACTTCTATGTGGCACTGTATAAACAGCTTGAAAGCGGAATGACATCAATCGAGGCTTATGAATCATTAGGGTTCGATACCAAAAAACTCGGAAAGAACTGTGCTCAATCTGCAGCCAAGCGTGCAAGACAGAAAGCGAAAAATGGGGAGTTTGAACCAAAGGCTGAGAACTATGATGGAAGCATCCCTATCGAGGAGATGCCTGAAATGACCCTTGAAGAGAAGGTTGCATACCAGGAGGCTCGTATCAGATATCTTGAGGATTACGTAGAATTTCAAAAAAAAATGCCTTCCATATTGGAGGAGATATACTCATCCTACAGCGACAAGAAGTAAAGGAGGACAAGCTCTTCATGGCTTATGACTACATAAGCAGAGGAAAGGCAAAAGAGAATGGCTATACCAACACCAGAGTATTCAAATTATTTGGTGTAAGCAGTACGGGCTATTATAATTATGTAGCACGCAGGGAGGATAGAGACGGTAAGCAGGCTGCCAGAGAAATGGATGAAAGCCATGTGATTCAGTGCTTCAAAAAGATCATTAAAACACTTGGATTCGTTCCTGGAAAGCGAACCTTCCGCCGACATATGTTCAGAAGGTTCAATTATAATATCAGCGTATCAAGAGCTTCAGCCATCATGAAAAAGATGCAGATTACTGCACAGCTTCCCAAGAAGGATGCATACAAGGGACAGGCAACCCACCATCATGAGTGCATGGCGAAGCCTAATCTCGTTAACCGTAACTTCAAGCTGGGAGTAAGACAGGTCATCCTTACTGATATCACTTATATTCATTACGGCTATAGCCGTACTCCAGCCTATATGTGTGCGTTCAAGGATGCCTATACAACTGAAATACTAGGTCATTATGTATCAGGCAGAATGGATGTATCTCTTGTGCAGAAGGCATTCAATAATATGATGGAGAATCATAAGGACGAGTTTCCCAAGAATCTAGAAGTATACTGCCACAGTGACCAGGGTTCACAGTATCTGTCAACATCGTTCAAGCAGCTTCTTAATGAGAATGATTTCATCCAGTCAATGTCCAGAAGAGGAAACAGTCAGGACAACGCCCCTATGGAATCATTCTTTGGGCGTATGAAGACTGAGGTCATTGACATCATCGCAAGATGTGGGGATATAGCTACTGTAAGAAGACTTATCGATGGCTATATCAATATGCATAATAATGAAAGATATCAGGATACCCTTGCAGCACTGTCTCCAAGTGAATTCTATACATATAAGGTGACAGGCCAGTATCCACTGGACAGCTATTATGGGGTGAAGGCATCAGAGCTTATGCCTCTTGAAAAGATCATTGAAACTAAGCTTGAAATGCAGAAAAAGAAAAAGGAACTCCGTAAGGAACGTCAGAAAATCAATGAGCAGCAGTCCAGATTATTAAGGAATGCGGGCGAAATCATCAAGCGTGATATGAAGAAGATGAAAGACGAAAACAAGAAATGGGAAAAACAGCAGGCACTTGTAGAGAATCAGTTGAAGAAGATTTCTGAAGTCATTGAAAAGATTAAGAAGGCCTTAAATTTCTATTATTATGAAGCAACAGATGAAGTTAAAAAACTTCTTAAAGATCCATTGAACTGGAAGAACTATACAGAACTGGACTATTATAAGGATCTTGATGCATTATATTAATTAGACAAATCATAAATAATATATCGGGAAAAGTCCATAAAATCAGGACTTCTTTTCGTCGTGGAAAGGACTGGATAGCGGGCGCGAAAAAAATGAGCATCACCTTACGGTGATGCTCATTTAGCAGGGACTGTCAACATTCTGTCCTTGACTTTTGAACCAGTTTAATTCCTTACCTTTTCGTTTTGATGTTAATTGCATTCCAATCTGCAATCAAATTATAGCATCTAGTATTTTAATATGCAAGTTGGTTTCAAAATTCAATTTTTGGTTCTTTGGAAATCAGCATCCTATAAGAAATACTTTCGAAAAATAGCTGAGTTATTGACAAAATTCATACTTTTATTTGATTTGTTTGAAGGTAGATATACCTTATCAATACGGCTCCTACTGCCACAAGAGTAGGGCGGTGAACTACCCCGACTTACGCTTCGCTTAGAAGTCAGGGCTTCTTGCTTCAACCACCACTGCCTGGCTGATAACCTTACGGTACTGTCAGGACTAAATGATGTCTACAAGCGTTATATTCGGCTAATTCCTAGCCTATATGTTTTATACTGATTTCAGTATACGTAAGCCTTCAAGCTTTATATTGATGGCTGCATTCTGATCTCTGCTCATTGTAAGACCACAGTCACAGCTCATCGTTCTGATACGCAGATCCTTCATCTCCTTGTGAACCTTGCCACAGCAGTGACAAATCTGACTTGATGGAAACCACTTATCTACTTTGACAAGATACTTTCCTCTATCATCAAGCTTATAGGCCAACATATTTATGAATAATCCATAGCCATTGTCCATAGTAGCCAAGCCAATTCCAAAGCCCTTATTAGACATAGCCTTCATATCAAGACTTTCAACACATACGACATCATACTGATTGGCTATCTCAGTAGATAACTTGTGTAGCTTGTCAAGTCTCTGGTTGGCTATATGTCTATGAATCTTGTTCACCTTGCGGAGCTGCTTAAGATAGTTGTTGGATTTCTTCTCACCTTTCTTAGCACCCTGCATACGTGAAAGCTTTCTCTGCGCCTTTGCAAGCTTCTTCTGGCTTTCACGATAATAATTATGGTTATTGCCGATATTGCCTTTATCGTCTACATAGAGTCCATTAGAGGCATAGTCAAGACCAATGGCATTATCAGACTTCCTAACCTTTACAACACTCTTCTCATACTCGAATAATACAGAAGCATAGTATGTGCCATCACCTTCCTGGGATATCGTAACAGACTTGATAACCCAGTCAGCCTCAGGCTGTCTATGGATGACTGCCTTCACTCTTCCTATCTTAGGAAGTTTTATACTTTTACTAATGATAGCGACAGTACCCTTCTGATTATTTGTAGTATATGACTTTCTACTGCGCTTTGCAGACTTGAATTTTGGGAATCCAGTCTGCTTCTTACGCAGCTTATCAAAATGATTTCTAAATGCAGCCTGCAGATTCAATTGAACATTGGCAAGTGCAAGACTATCCACTTCCTTAAGAAAGGGATAATCTTTCTTATACATGGCAGGTGTCACAGCGACAAACTTGCCAGTCTTCTTGTAGCTTTCAATCTTATCATTAAGCATGAGATTATAGACCTTACGGCAACAGCCGAAGGTCTTTGCAAACATAATTCTCTGATCAGCGTTTGGATACAGTCTGTACCTTATTGCTTTGTTTGCCATCCTTACCTCCCTGGGATTGTATGTACTGCTGGATGATTTCTACCGTTGCCCCACCTGTAGTCAGTAGACAGAAGCTTGGTGACCAGAACATCTCCTTCCAGAGGGATTGGCGTATCTCTGGAAATTCCTTCTTGATGAGCCTGCTGCTTGCAGATTTATAAGCGTTGATGAACTTGCTTATCTCTGAATTAGGCTGTCCTCGAAAGAGAATATGAACATGGTCGGCATCGTGATTCCATTCATCCAATGAGATATTATATTTGATAGATAGATTCTCAAACATCTCCCTGAGACGATTTGAAATCACATCATCTATCACCTTATTACGACGTTTAGTGCACATTATGAGCTGATAATTCAGCAAGAACACTGAATGGTTATTATTATCTAATTTCATAGTATTTATGACCTTTTTTCTATTTATTTCTGATTACATATATATTATACTACTAACTGATAATAAAGACAAAACAAAACGCCGTGTTTACCGCAATTCATCCCGCCTCCTATAAGGTGGGGAAATTCTTGCTCACGGCGTGTTAAAGTATAGAAGGGAGAAATCCTTCCTTTTATTTTCAATAGAAAAATCCTCTAGGCCATACCTAGAGGATCTTTTTACTTTCCTATACAAAATCTCTTAAACAATTCATCAAGTAAATCTTCTTTAGCCTGTTCACCTAAAATCTCTTTTAAGTTCTCCCAGCTATCATATAAATCAGTCACAATCAAGTCTGTAGGAATACCATCCTCCATTGCCTGAATCGCAACATTTAATGACTGTGAAGCTTTCTCTAATAACTGTACCTGTCTTTGATTCGCAAGTACCTGTGCCTGAGAATTAGTAATAGCACTAAAGTCAAACTCATCTTTAATATGTTGAATGAGTTCATCTATATGATTCTCTTTAGCACTAATATGAATACCTTCTGTATCAATCACACAACCCTTATCAGACTTATTGATTAATACAATTCTATTTAATCCTTCAGTACGTTCTAATAGTTCCTTATCTTCTGCCTCTATTGGTCTAGAACCATCTAATACAACTAATACTAAATCAGCCTGATCAATCAAAGATAAAGACTTTTTAACACCCATATGTTCAATCTTATCTTCTGTTTCTCTAATACCTGCTGTATCAATCATATTCAATACAATATCATTTAAACGAATAGAACCTTCTACTACATCTCTAGTCGTTCCTGCAATATCCGTTACAATTGCCTTATCTTCTTCTAATAATGCATTCAATAAACTAGACTTACCAACATTAGGTTTACCTACAATGACAGTAGAAATACCATCCTTTATTAAATGCATGTTCTTAGAACGATCAAGAATATCATCCATCTTCTTTCTTAAAGATACAGAACCAGGTAACAGCTTTTCAGCTGTTAGTTCTTCTATATCTTCATATTCTGGATAATCAATGTTTACTTCAATCTGAGTAATAATCTTAATCAGGTCTTCTTTTAAGTCTTTAATGAAGTTTGTGATATTTCCCTGTATTCCTTTTAATGCGAGTTTAGCTGCCTGATCATTATTAGCTGTAATTAAATCACTAATCGCTTCTGCCTGGGATAAATCAATACGTCCATTTAAGAATGCACGCTTAGAGAATTCTCCATGCTCAGCCATTCTCGCTCCTTTCTTTAAACATAAAGAAAGAACTTTATTCGTAATAAAGACACCACCATGACAGTTGATTTCTACCATTTCTTCACCAGTAAATGTATGTTGTCCACGATAGATAGAAATAAGTACTTCATCTACTTTCTCTTCACCATCTACAATATAGCCATAAGAAATAGTCTGAGACTTCTTATTCAGATTACCTGTAAAAAAGCTTTGCACAAAATCAATACACCCTTTACCTGATATACGAATAATAGAAATAGCGGCTTCTAATCGAGATGTCGCAATAGCACAAATAATATCATCATTCATACCTATACCTCCTTAAGTGTTCTTTTCTTATACTTATAGAACCAAATAAAATTAACCAAACCTTTAATAATACCTGAGAAAGAAATAACCCACCAGATACCATTTAAATGGAATGTATTTAAGATTAATAAAATAGCTGGAATACGTCCTAAAGTGAATATAATGCTGGTGATAGAAGGAGGAATTGTTTCTCCTAATCCACTAAAGGCTCCAGAAATCATTAATTCTAGAATCATAAATGTCTCTGATAGACCCACTATACGTAGATAGTTTTCTCCAATTTGAGTAACCATTAAATCATCAGTAAAGAAGCCATAAATCACATGAGGGAAGAAGACCATCAAGCTTGTACATACAATACCCCATAGTATAGAGAATACCAGCATTGTATGATATCCTTTCTCCACACGATCATACTTACCAGCCCCATAGTTCTGACTAATAAAAGCATTAATAGATGTCTGGAATCCAGTCGCCATACACCAAGAAATATTTTCTACCTGTGTACCTACCTTCTGTGCTGCAACAGCTGCATCTCCAAACTCAGCGACAAAAGCAGCCACTACCATTGAACATACAGAAAATAACATACTCTGTAATCCTAATGGAAAACCAATTCTAAGTATATTCTTATAATAAAACTTTGAATAAACCTTCTTCAATGAAATATGTTTAAGTAATGTATTCTTCTTAAAGTTATGTCTCATAAATAATAGGAATACAGAAACTTGAGCTAATACTGTGGCAAGTGCTGCACCTACAACACCTAGATCACATACAAAGATAAAGAATGGGTCTAAAACAATATTCAATAACAAACCAACACTATTACACTGGAATGGTGTCTGACTATCACCAGAGGCATTTAAGATACCTGTCATAATAATATTTAAGAAGTTAAAGATAATCAAACCGCATGTAATACGTAAATAGTTAATAGCCTGATTAACAGTGGCTTGTGATGATAATCCAAATAAACCAATAAAGAAACTTGAAAATACAACTGTACAGAAAGAGAATAATAGTGCGAATATAATCCCTAACTGAATAGCCGATGAAGCATAATCTGTAGCTGCTTCTTGATTACCTGCACCTAATGAATGTCCTGTTTTAACTTGTCCACCCTGTGTCGCAATCATTGCGAGGCCCTGCGATAACCAGCTAAACATACCTGCTACACCAACTGCTGCAATAGAGGAAGCACCAAGTTTTCCAATCCAAAGCATATCAATCAGGGCATAGGCCATTTCTAGAAATGATGTACCAATAATAGGTAGTGTTAATTTTATAAGAAGAGGGACAATACGTCCTTCTAATAAATTCAATTTTTTCATGTGCATCTCCCTTCCTATCCATTCTATCAAAAGAATTTAAAAAAAAGAAGGCAGAGCCTTCTTTAATCAACATAATAAATTTCTAAGTAACGGTTTTTACCTTCACCGTGTGACTGTGTTGCAAGATGTGGCATTTCCGCAATCACCTGATGAATTACTTTTCTTTCATCAGCTGGTAAAGGATCTAACTTCATATTGATCTTAGAATGTTGTACTTTCTTACCAAAACGTTTAGCCATTGCAGCAACCTTCTGGTATCTCTGTTCTTTATAGCCATTGATATCTACAGAGATTTCAATACGCTGTTTGAACTGCGTATTGACAGCACTCTTAGTAATGAAGTTTAATGCTCTTAAAATAACACCATTCTTACCAATCACAACTGAGTTATTACTTGTTTCTACATTACAGTAGATACGATCATCCTGTTTGAAGACAGTAGTCTGTGTTTCGAAACCTAAAGAACTTAATGTTTTTTCTACGAACTGACCTACATATTCTTCAACCATAGATTCACACCATCCAGCAATAACAACTTTCTTACTGAATAATCCCTTATGAACTTCAACAACTTCATAATGGAATTCTTCTGGTGTAATACCTAAGTCCTGACAAGCACAATTTAATGCTTCTTCTTCTGTTTTAGCTTCATAAGTATTCATAATGATTACCTAATTACATGAGTGTCTTTCTGATTTTCTTGCTTTTCAATATACTGAATCTGAATAAATACTGTTCTAACTACAGTAATTAAGTTAGTTGTAATCCAATAGAATGACATAGCTGTTGGCATGATTAAACCAAAGTAGATGATCATTAATGTCATTACGATATTCATAGTCTTCATCTGGTTCTGCTGAGCAGAAGGTTTATACTTCTTGTTTCTCTTCAACATTAAGTTGTTGATTTCAATAGCGAAGAACTGAGATAAAGCCATAACTAAAATAACGGCAATATAAATGAATTTACCACTAGTAATCTGAGATAAAGGTGTTAAACCTAAATTCATACCAAATGCCTGTGATGTATACAAGATCTGGATTCTCTGAACAGCACCATACATTGCGAACATGATAGGTAATGTTAAGAAAGTCCATAATGAACCAAACATAGAAACGTTATTTTTCTTGTATAAGTTCATAATTTCATTCTGCATACGCATCTGACTAGTCTGATCATTCTTACCACGATACTTGTTCTGGATTCTTTCCATTTCTGGCTGAAGCATCTGCATCTTCTGTGTAGAAATAGTAGACTTGATCATAAGTGGTAAGATAATCAAGTTGATAAGAATAGTCATTAAGATGACACCCCATAAGACATTACCTGTCCATGAAGTGATTAATAGGATACCCTTTGCGATAGGAATTGTAAGAATAAAATCAAAGATTCCTGCTTTTAGTGACCATGGTGTTGATTCAGTGATAGCACGGCTTGCTAATAAATGACCGCTCTTGTCAACATTACTTGTACACCCTGTAAAAATGAACACTAAAGCAATCACCGCAAAGATCTTTAAGTACTTCTTTGTACGAGGATCTAATACCATTTTTACTTCTCCATTCTTTTTTTCATTTTTAAATATAGATTTTGAAGAGATTTCTTGTTCTGTTCAAAATCATTCTGAGAATAGGGTTTTCTAACAATCAGAATGTAATCATTATGGTCTTCTTTTGTGAACAATTCATGAACCATCATTCTCACTTGTCTCTTAGTCTTGTTTCTGGCAACGGCATTCCCTATTTTCTTACCGACTGATAAACCAATACGCATATGCTCTAGATCATTAGGATTCCAATATAATACAAACTCTCTATTCGCTACGCTTTTTCTTTTCTTTATAATGGTTTCAAATTCAGTACTTTTCTTTACACGTAACTCTTTTTTCATATTTCTTTTAGAAAAAAAACCACATTAAAGTGGATTTTTTTTAGGCAGATAATACTTTTCTTCCTTTTTTACGACGTCTAGCGATAACTTTACGTCCACCTACAGTTGCCATTCTAGCTCTGAAGCCATGAGTCTTAGCTCTTTTTCTTTTATTTGGCTGATATGTTCTTTTCATTCTTTTTACACCTCCAATATGTAGCTACTTTTTTTATACTACATAACATATGCAGTGTCATTATATGGGAAATACTATTTTAAGTCAATATTATTTATAAGAAATTTTGGCTTATATTCAACAGTTTTTGCTTCTTCACAGCTATTTTCCACACTTCATTCCCCATCGGAATTCATTCATTCACATATTGTGTAAAACATTCATTTTTCTTCTATATAACATATTTTTTTATGTGCACAATATTATGAATAAGTGGTGAATAGAGGAAATACTGCACATATATTCACAATTTTACTCATGCAAAGATAATTTTTAGATATTCTCAATATTTGTGAATAAGTGTGAAGAATTCAAAAAATAGCGTTAAGTTCACAATAAAAATGTGAATATCGCGTGAAAAACTATCTGAATAACCTATGAACAACTACTTATTCACTATTTTTTGTGCACATCCATGCTGTGAATAATCAATATTCACTAGTCATTAGTCACATTTTCTTTTATAATGAGGGGTGCAAAGGAAGGTGAATATATGGACAACTTAAAGCAGTTCTGGACAGAAACCCTCAATCGCTATGGAGAAAACAGTGACGATAAGATCGTATTCGACTCAATATTCACCCAGACAGAGGCTAAAGAACTGCAGAACAATGAATTAATTATTACTATAGAATCGGTTTTTAATAAGACCTTTATTGAGGATGCAAGTGAACAGCTTGCAGAATTCTTCTATGAAGTGTCAGGTATTAAAGCCACTATAAAGGTGATGTCAAACCAGGAATATGACAACATGAATAAGGCAAAAGCCCCTGTAGTAGAAGTTAAGGAAGAAGTAGAAGACTTTGATGATCATTTAAGTGCAGATCTTACTTTTGATAACTTTGTTGTGGGTAATTGTAATAGAATTGCTCAAAATGCAGCACTTGCTGTCGCATTAAAACCTGGTACATATAATCCTTTATTCCTTCATAGTAATTCCGGACTTGGAAAGACACATTTGTTGAATGCGATTGGTAACTATGTGAAAAATAAATTTCCAGGTAAACGTATTCTTTATACAAATGCAGAAGCATTTGTGAATGATTATGTAGAAGCTATTGGCAATAATACGATTGCGACTTTTAATCGTCGTTATCGTAGTGTGGATATATTATTGATTGATGATATCCAGTTTATTGCGAATAAAGAGGGAAGTATGGAGATGTTCTTTAATATCTTCAATACTTTACAACATTCAGGAAAACAGATTGTTATTACAAGTGATAAACCTCCTGTAGAGCTAAAAGGGATGGAAAACCGCCTTGTTTCTCGTTTTAGACAGGGGTTAACAGTAACTATTGATAATCCTGAATTTGAAACAGCTAAAGCTATCTTAAAGAAAAAGATTGAATCACGTATGATTGATTATCCTATTGATGAAGAAGTATTAGATTTTATTGCTTCTCATTTCAATAAGGATGTGAGAGACTTAGAAGGCGCTGTGACAACACTTCTATTCTATAAAGTAGTATGTGGACAAAATCTTGATCATATCAGCCTAGATTTTGCTTTAGAAGCATTTGATAATCCTGATAACACAACTACAATTACTAAAAAAGAAGTGACTCCTGACACAATTAAGGAAACAGTTGCTTCTTACTACAATCTATCAGTGACTCAGTTAACGAGTAAATCACGTACAAACAACATTATTACGGCAAGACATATTGCGATGTATCTTGTTAGAGAGCTCGTTCCTGATATTTCCTATATCCAGATTGGACAGGAATTTGGAGGAAGAGATCATTCCACAATCATGAAAGCTTGTTCTAAAGTTAAGAAGAAGATGAAACAAGATCCTAACTATAAAACAGCGATCAATGATTTAATGGAACGCTTAAGTTAAGCACATATATGCACATGTTGTGCACCACTCAAATTGAGTTTTATCTTGTAATTCTCAATCAAAACGCAACTTATGCACATTATGCACAGTATTATTATAATTATTCTTTAATTAATAAAATAAATAAAGGAGAAAAAAATGGATTTTAATATTAATAGACTTGTCTTATTAGATGCACTTACTAAGGTTTCCAGAGCTGTTTCTTTAAAGAGTCCTTTACCTATCTTAACTGGTATTAAGTTTGACTTATTAGAAGATGGTTTAGTACTCACTGCATCTGATAGTGATATCAGTATTCAAACTACAATTAATGAAGGTATTATTATCAACCAGACTGGATCAGTTGTTTTATTTTCTAAGTATATCTTAGAAATTATTCGTAAGATTGATGGTGATACAGTTCATATCCAGGTAGTAGATGGTACTTTAACTCGTATTACTTCTGAAAGTTCTTTATTTGATTTAAATGGTTCTAAGTCTTTTGACTTCCCACGTATTGATTTAAATAAGAATGGTAAACACTTCTCTATGAAGTCTTATGATTTCAAAAAGATTATTGAAAAGACTTTATTTGCCACAAGTGAACAGGAAACTAGACCAGTACTTACTGGTGTTAATTTCAAAGTAGATCAGCATCAACTTGTATGTATTGCGACTGATAGTTATCGTTTAGCTCAGGTAAGCATGCCAATTGAAGATGATATTCAGTTTAATATTGTTATTCCTAAGAAGTCTTTAAATCAGATTATTCACATTATTGAAAAAGATGAAATGATTGATCTTTATGTATCTGATCGTAAAGTATTATTTGTGATTGGTCAGTATCTTGTATTAACTCGTTTAATTGATGGTACTTATCCTAATACATCACGTTTAGTAGAAGATCAGGGGTCTTATACTATGTCTATCAATAGTTCAGCATTACTTGGTGCTATCAGCCGTGCTTCTTTACTATCTGATGAACAGAGTAATATTGTAAAACTAACAATGTCTCCTGATGAGAATGTTCTTTCTTCTTATTCACAGGAAATCGGTTCAGTAGAAGAAAACCTAACAAAAGCATTCTATAAAGGTGAACCAATGACTATTTCATTTAGCGCAAAGTATTTAGCTGATGCGATCCGTTCTATTGGTACAGAAACTATTCAGCTACGCTTTACTGAAAAGATGAGACCTTTCCAGATTACTGGTTTAGATGTAAATGATAACATCCAGGTTGTTCTTCCAGTAAGAACTTACTAGGTAAAATAAATGGTCTATTCTCTTATTTGGGTAAAATTTGGCTTGTAATTGAAATTTGTAGGAAAATGAAGTTTATCTCTCCCTTGAAAAAAGGGGCTATAAACTTCTTTTTTTTATGTTTTTGTGCTATAATGTAGAAAGCAAAATTAGCGCAAAGGATGTGTGATGAAATGAAAGAAGTCTTAATACATACTGAATATATTACTTTAGGTCAGGCTATGAAATTATGTGGAGAAGCACAAAGTGGCATTGAAGCTAAGATTATGATTCAGGAAGGTCATGTTCTTGTAAATGGAGAAGTAGACCGTAGACGTGGAAAGAAATTAAGAGATGGTGATGTGTTTGAAGTAGATCGTCGCCAGTATGTAATCCATGGAAATCAAAACGCTTAATCTGATTCAATTTCGTAATTATGAAAAGCAGACCTTTCATTTTCATCCACTGGTTAATATTATCATTGGGGATAATGCACAGGGTAAAACGAATATACTTGAAGCTATTTATCTCTTGTCTACTACAAGAAGCTTTAAGTCCCGTATGCTTGATGAATTGATCATGTTTGATCAGTCTTATACACGTGTGTCAGGTTATGTTGTAAATGGTACACGTCCATATGATTTAAAGGTTGTCGTGTCTAAAGAAGGCAAGAAGGCTTTTATTAATGATAAGGCTGTGAGTAAGACAAGTGATTATCTGGGTTATTTTAATGTGATCTTATTTACTCCTCAGGATCTACAATTGATTAAAGGATCTCCTAAAATGAGACGTACGTTGATAGATACTGAGATTTCTAAGATTTCACCAATCTATATGTTTAACTTGAATAAATATAATAAGTTGATGAAGGAAAGAAATAAGTACTTAAAGATGCTTCATGATGGACATAAGGAACCTGATATGTATCTAGAAGTACTAAGTGAAGAGATGGCAGAATTAGAAGAAGATCTGATTCAAAGACGTATGAAGTTCATAGAGTTGTTGAATGAGATCAGTGGGCAGATGTATGCTTATATTTCTGGTAAAGAAAAGCTTGTTTTGAGATATCATACGCAGTTCAAGGATATTTCAAAAGAGGGTATTCTTGATAAATATAAAAAGAATTATAAGCGAGATATATTCCAAGGGAATACTGTAGATGGTATTCATAAGGATGATTTAAAAATCTTTTTAGATGAAAATGATGCGGGTATGTTTGCATCCCAGGGGCAGCAGCGATCTATCATCTTATCGATAAAGATTGCGTTAGTAGAAATAGTGAAGATGCAGATAGGTGAGTATCCTGTCTTGTTGCTAGATGATGTATTGAGTGAGTTAGATGAAGAGAGAAAGATGAAACTTTTGAATCTGATTGATCATAAGCTACAAACATTTATTACAACAACGCATTTTGATTTAGGTTATCATCATTCACTAGATGATGCTTTGGTTTTAAGAATAGAGAAAGGAACGTTGAAGGAGGATAAGTAAATGGAAGAAAAAGTAGAACATTATGATGAATCCGATATTCAAGTCTTAGAAGGTCTAGAAGCCGTTAGAAAGAGACCTGGTATGTATATCGGGACAACGTCTGCAAGAGGTTTACATCATCTTGTATGGGAAATAGTGGATAACTCTATCGATGAAGCACTCGCAGGCTTCTGTAATAAGATCAGAGTTGTATTATTACCAGGTGATGTTGTAAAAGTCATTGATAATGGTCGTGGTATGCCTACTGGTATGAATGTGAAGACAGGTAAGAATACAATTGAAACTATTTTTACTGTATTACATGCCGGTGGTAAATTCGGAGGAGGAGGCTATAAGGTCTCTGGTGGTCTACATGGTGTAGGTGCCTCTGTTGTAAATGCCTTGAGTGAATGGCTAGAAGTTTATGTTCACCGTGAAGGACATATTTACTATCAACGTTTTGAAAATGGTGGAACACCTGTTGGTTCTTTAAAGGTTGTAGGAGATTGTGATCAGGAAGAAACAGGAACAACTGTTATATTTAAAGCTGATCCTGAAATCTTTACTGAAACAACAGTTTATGATTATGGTGTATTAAGTCAGAGATTAAGAGAACTTGCTTTCTTAAATAAAGGCTTAAAGCTTGTATTAGAGGATGAAAGATTAGATCCTGCAAAAGTAGATGAATATCACTATGAAGGTGGTTTAAGAGAGTATGTGGCTTTCTTAAATAAGAATAAGACACCATTACATGATCGTATTATTGATTGTGAAGATACAATGAACGATATTTCCGTGGAAATAGCTATGCAGTACAATGATGGTTATCAGCCAAATATCTATTCATTCTGTAATAATATTAATACACACGAAGGTGGAACACATGAAGAAGGTTTCCGTTTAGCTTTGACACGTGTTATTAATAACTATGCAAAAAGTCATAACTTCTTAAAGGATAAAGATGACTCTTTAAGTGGTGATGACTGTCGTGAAGGTTTAACTGCAATTGTATCTGTTAAACATCCTGATCCTCAGTATGAAGGACAGACAAAGACTAAATTAGGTAATGCGGAAGTAAGAAAGATTGTATCTACTATTCTTGCGAATGCATTAGATAAGTTCTTATTAGAAAATCCTGATACTGCGAAGATTATCATGGATAAAGTTACATTGGCTTCTAAGGCAAGAATGGCAGCAAAGCGTGCAAGAGAAATGACTAGAAGAAAGACAGCACTAGACGTCTCTAATCTTCCTGGTAAGCTTGCAGACTGTTCTTCTAAGGATCCAAGTGAATGTGAAATCTTCATCGTCGAAGGGGACTCTGCCGGAGGTAGTGCGAAATCTGGTAGAGATAGAAAGATTCAGGCTATTCTTCCTTTAAGAGGTAAGATCTTGAATGTTGAAAAAGCACGTTTAGAAAGAATTCTTGGTAATGCGGAAATTAGATCTATGATTACCGCATTTGGTACTGGTATTGGTGATGAGTTTGATATCAATAAACTACGTTATCATAAGATTGTCATTATGACCGATGCCGATGTCGATGGTGGTCATATTAGAATCTTAATGCTTACTTTCTTATATCGTTATTTAAAACCTTTAATTGAGAATGGTTATGTTTATGCCGCTCAGCCACCTCTTTATTTATTAAGACATGGTAAGGATGATCATTATTTATATAGTGATTATGAGTTAGATAAACTAAAAGAAGAACTTGGTCCTAATGCGAAATATACAATTCAGCGTTATAAAGGGCTAGGTGAAATGAATCCAGAACAGTTATGGGAAACAACTATGAATCCTGAAAATCGTGTATTAAATAGAATTCAGTTAGATGATGCAATGCAGGCTGATCAGCTATTTGATATGTTGATGGGTGAACGTGTTGAACCTAGAAGAGATTTCATTAGAGAAAATGCGAAGTATGTAGAAAATCTTGATATTTAAGGAAGGAGATAGTCATGGAACAAAGAGGTATTAAAGATATACAGTTAACAGGTGAAATGAAGAAATCATTCATGGAATATGCGATGAGTGTTATTGTGGCTAGAGCTCTTCCTGATGCGAAAGATGGTTTAAAGCCAGTACAGAGACGTATTATTCATGGTATGAATGAATTAGGCTGTTATAGTGATAAGCCTTATAAGAAGTCTGCCCGTATTGTTGGGGAAGTAATGGGGAAATATCACCCACATGGTGATATTTCTATTTATGAAGCCCTTGTACGTATGGCACAGGATTTCTCATATAGATATATGTTAGTCGATGGACATGGTAACTTTGGTTCTATTGATGGTGATGGCGCTGCCGCAATGCGTTATACAGAATCAAGAATGTCTAAGATTGCGATGGAAATGGTGAGAGATATCAACAAGGATACTGTTGATTTTGTCCCTAACTATGATGGTGAAGAAAAGGAACCTAATGTGCTTCCTTCTCGTATTCCAAACTTATTGATTAATGGGTCTACTGGTATTGCGGTAGGTATGGCAACTAATATTCCTTCACATAACTTAGGTGAAGTGATTGATGCGATTCTCGCTGTTTCTAAGAACCCTGATATTACAATTACAGAGTTGATGGATAATTATATCCCTGGTCCTGATTTCCCTACAGGCGCTTATATTTTAGGCCGTGGGGCTATTAAGAAAGCGTATGAGACAGGGAATGGTTTGATTGTCATGAGAGCAAAGACTGATATTGAAGATATCGGTAGTAATAAAAAAGCAATCATTGTCACTGAATTACCATATATGGTCAATAAGGCACGTTTAATTGAAAAGATTGCAGCTCATGTCAAAGAAAAGAATATCGATGGTATTACAGAATTAAGAGACGAATCTGACCGTGAAGGTATTCGTATTGTTATTGAGTTAAGAAGAGATGTACAGCCAGAAGTTATTTTAAATCAGTTATACAAGTTAACTGCATTACAGACTACTTTTGGTGTCAACAATATTGCCTTAGTCAATGGTGAACCTAAGACATTATCTTTAAAAGAAATGATTAATGTTTACTTAGAACATCAGGAAGATGTTATTCGTAGAAGAACATTATTTGATTTAAAGAAGGCAGAAGATCGTGCACATATCTTAGATGGTTTAAAGCGTGCTATTGATCAGATTGATGCGATTATTAATTTAATTAGAAGTTCTCGTACAACAGAAATCATTCAGCAGAGATTAATGGATGAATTTGATATGTCTGAAAGACAGGCAAAGGCTATCCGTGAAATGCAGTTACAAAGACTAGCTGGATTGGAAAGAGAAAAGATTGAGAATGAATTAAATACATTATTAGAAACAATTGCAGATTTAAAAGATATTCTTGCGAATAAAGAAAGAATTATTGCGATTATTGATCAGGAGCTTCTTGAAATCAAAGCAAAGTATGGTGATAAGAGAAGAACTGAAATCATTCAGGGTTCATTTGATATTGAAGATGAAGATTTAATTCCTGAAGAAGATGTAGTTATTTCTTTAACTAATAATGGTTATGTAAAACGTATGCCTATTGATACTTATAAAGCTCAAAATAGAGGTGGTAAAGGTATCAAGGGTATGAGTACAAATAATGATGATGTTGTAGATTCATTAATGAATATGTCTACTCATGATGATTTATTGATTTTTACTAACTTTGGTAAGGTATACCGAATGAAGGGATATAATATTCCTGAATTTGGTAGACAGGCAAAGGGTCTTCCTATTATCAATTTATTGAATATGGATAAGGATGAACAGGTAAAGACTATGATCTCTATTACACCTTCTGAAGTAGATGAATCACATTTCTTATTCTTTGTGACTAAGGATGGTTTAGTAAAGAGAACTGGATTACCTGAATTTGAAAATATCAGACAGTCTGGTAAACTTGCACTCACATTACGTGAGGGTGATGAATTAGTTGATGTTAAGTTAACTAATGGTAAGAGTGAAATTCTTCTTGCAGCAGCTAATGGTAAGGCTATTCGTTTTGATGAAAATGATGTGAGACCAATGGGACGTTCTGCAAGTGGTGTTAAGGGTATGAATGTAGATGATAGTCATATTATTGGTGTGACTACAAATACGGAAGGACAAAATATCTTAATCATTACTGAAAAGGGTTATGGTAAGATGTCACCACTCGAAGAATATCGTTTATCTAAACGTGGTGGTAAAGGTGTTAAGACTGTTAATATTACTGAGAAGAATGGTGAATTAGTCAGCATTAAAGCTGTAGAAGGCAATGAAGACTTAATGATCATTACGAATGAAGGTATTATTATCAGATTACCAATGGAACAGGTAAAGAGTGCTGGAAGAGCTACACAGGGTGTAAGACTTATTAAAGTAGGTGAAGGTGCTTCTGTTTCAAGTATTACAGTAGTAGATAAAGAATCGGAAGAAGAAACAACTGAAGAATAGAAGTTGTCACATGACAACTTCTTTTTTTCAGTGTGCCGGGCATGGCACTAATTCAGTCGGAGATAAACCGACCACAGGTATT
>OCPW01000031.1_pt1 | contig 83428 bp, 68 predicted proteins | sample 1538761 | NCBI WGS metagenome assembly OCPW01 (sample SAMN04571724, study PRJEB22368) | human gut metagenome | biome: human gut; material: stool | host: Homo sapiens | place: Luxembourg | collected 2012-09-20
GGCTATGTTTTTGAAGGTGATTGCGACGAGGATCTTGAATATTGTTCAGTATAATGGAGATGTTCATATCGTTTTTTACTGGAAAGGTAATGCTTTTCTATGGAATATCACTGATTATGAAAGAGAAAAGTAATGCGTCGGCCCTGGGACGTGACACGATCGAATCTGGGACGGCGTTCGCTGGCAAGTTTGCTTGATGGATTGTCGGGTCATCGGCAGTGTTGTTGCGATGGCTGGAAAAGCGTCTGGTTTCCTGTTGCTTCTTGAAGGTAATGGCAGACTGGCGTTATTTTGCGTCGTGAAACAGTGCTGAAAACAGAAAAATACAGGAATGTTAGAAGATAAATCCAATTTTATTTGGTGTAATCGGAAAAATATTATAATTTTGCATCGCGTTTGGGAAACCAAGTCGTATGCCTCTTTAGCTCAGTTGGCCAGAGCACGTGATTTGTAATCTCGGGGTCGTTGGTTCGAATCCGACAAGAGGCTCAAAGCTGAATCCTTTGGATGAAGCAAGCATCGGGGTGTAGCGCAGTCCGGTTAGCGCACCTGCTTTGGGAGCAGGGGGTCGTGGGTTCGAATCCCGCTACCCCGACAATAATTAAACCGCTGATAATTAGATGTCTACTAATTGTCAGCGGTTAATTTTTTAGCTCTTTATTTAAATATTAAAGCGCCCGTAATTTTGGGGTCAGTCCGAAAACTCGGTTGCAAGCAACAAGCCTATGCACACAGTTTTGTTAATCTGAAAAGGAAAAAAGGAATATCGGCAACACCTCTGAATTGGCTTCTGAACGCTTTCACCTTGGCGTTGAACGATTCCGCTCCAGCATTGGTTTGCCTGTTTACAAAATAGTTCAAGATAGTTCCGTAGTGATTTGTAAAGGTATCAATGACCGTGCGAAAGGCATATCCATACAAATGTTCTGGGTCAGTCCGAAAACTGGTCCCAAGCCATCCCCTCCACCTACATTGAAATCGTGGTGGTTCTACAGATGGAACAGATTCAAACAAAAGACAGATAAATGGAGATTACTCCAATGGTATCTTGTCATTCTTGGTATTATCGCCTGTGTTCTTTTTTTTCATCTCTCTATCAAAGTAGGGTTATGGATCTTGACAGAACTAACCGATTTTTTACAAGAAGGTTATCATGGATGAAAAGAGAAAGGAGCGTTACCATGAGTTGGATTTGTTGATTCATTCGGATTCGTTTTTCAGAACGTATTGGAGTTTGGACAATTAATGATCAATTATTTATCCCCCAATTGTCAGTTTTTAAGAAAAAGTAGTTATGAGTAATGTTTGAGTTGATTTTCTGCATATTCTTCAATAATTCCAGATTTTTTCCGTAAATCTGGAATAATCTCCTTATCCGCTTAGAATAAGGGATTTGGGTAGATAACCCGATTTTGAGGTAATGAGTTGCCAACCGTTCTTGTTGCAGTACTCTGCTCTGATATGCTTTCTTGGCATCTCGTCTGTACCACAAAGATACATCTTTTTTCCTCAAAAAGAACCTATGAATTATTGAATATTTATATCAAAATAAATTCAAATTAGCTGCTTCTTTTTGGAAGATTGTATATAAGCTAACCATTATTTTATCAATAATAATCAATAACGCAAACCTTATATAATAGTTTTCGTATACAGATTCTATATTAGATAGAATTTCTAAAGAAGGTCTGTTTTGTTGGTACGAAGTAAGGTTATGCGCACACCTGTTTCTATGAAGATATAGGCAGTTATACATTTCATTTAGTCCTTTTCTAATTGTGCATGTAAACGGCTTATTAGTATCTCTGTTGTGTGAGCAATTACTACAGTTCTTAAAAAATAGGGAAATGTCAAGGCAACTTCCCCCTATACTATTGAAAATTTCCGCATACTCTTGATACTCTCTTTCACAAAATCCCATGTTGTACGTGTTTGCATGAAATTCATCCAAGATATCTTTTGTACTATTCCATATATCATTGATGCCTATTGTCGAGAAATTAAAGTCTTTTTTCTGTTTAAGAATTGCCCTTCTAAGAAAGTTTAGAACTTTTCTTTTATCAGTTATTTGGGAACATTCATTCAAATTCCAGGAAAAGTATATATCACGTCGCAAATCAAAGTCTATGGTGGCGATTTCCCAGCATATACATTTCATTTTTTGCTCTTGCGCACCTGTCATTTTCATGAAGATAGATTGCATGATATTGTCCCACAATGGATACATTTCTATTCCCCAACTCATGGATTGGGTTATAGTGGATGTATCACACAAAATGTTTGATACAGGCGCTAGTATAAAGTCAGAATGTACACTCATTGTCAATTTAGATATTTCTGATAGATTTCAATTGATTTGAAAATTCTTTCACGTAAATATTTAAGGCATGCAGGTGATTTTGTATGCAGACCATTACCTTTAATATCATTGATTGCATTTTTCAATTCTTCCTCTAATGCATCTTTTCTGGATGTATCTAATACCCGTTTTTCAAAAGCGGTAAAATAGATAAGCCCGAAAAAATAAAGATCCAAGTCTATGATTGATTGAAAACGTCTTCTATAATTTAATTCCGTAATAAGCCTGTCTATCTCGTCAAGATATGGTTTATAATTTTTGTCAGTGAAAATATCGCTAAACTTTCCGAATATGATAGAGTCTTTATTACCGACAACAGAATATATGTATGTTTCATAATAGTTCTCCATTTTGCTTGCATATCCGTATCCAATGCCTCTTTCCGAGCCTTTTTTCTTATATTGTGAGAGCAGTGCTACATATCGAACAAAGTCCATGCTGCTTTTTCGGGACTTATCCACGATACTACTTGATATTTCTTTGCAAAATTCAGGATTAAACCACTCTTTGAGCTGATGGTTCAGGAAGTAAAGGGAAGCTCGGCTTTCCAATACGTAAAGAGATTTTCCACGTATGTTGATGTTTCTAAACAAGGTGGAGAAAAACTTCTGCTGTTCTTCCTCTGTACTCGTTGAAGGTACAATATATGCAAAACCCAAAAAATTCTTATTAAAGAAGTCGTCATCCAGATGGTCAAGGATTTCATATTTTTCTTGAGGACATTTCGCAATAATTTCCCCTTTGTTGTTACCTTTTGCTAATAGATCTTTGAAAGTCCATTCTATCATGTTTTCCTGTTCATCATCATCTGAGTCATCATCGTTTTCATTTACAAGATTCTCTATATTTCCAGTTCCTGCTTCCTTTTTGGGAAATCGTTCAATATATGCCAAAAATACAGATGTGAGCCTTTGCTGCCCATCAATAATCAAGTTATCTTGCCCATTGGTTGTTTTGTAAGCTCCAATAGTAACAGGAGGTATGAATTGTTTCTCTTTAAATGAATCAATCAGATTAGTATAATCATCTTTATTCCATACAAATGTACGTTGATATTCAGGTAGTACTATATTGCCTTTGAGTATCATCTGTATCCAATAGGCTAATGAATACTCGCCATAATATACTCTATTGTTGCTCATTTTATCTATATTTTGAACGATAATTTTCTATCACAAACATCCTTGATTGTTCTTTAGTCCAGCGCTGTTCTTGGATATTTGCAATAGTTTTTTCAACGTTATATAATTTTGAAGTGTCTCCCCATTCTATAAAATCAACCAATGCTTTAACAATATTTACGCACTCTTTGAGATGGTTATTTATTTGGTTCTCAGAAAACCTAAGAACAAACCAATTGTTTTGGACAAAGAACTTATTTCTTTCTTCATCTCCACCCCCAATATAATGAATTTCTTTCTTTGTTTGAAATTTATAAGGTTCATCAATTTCTATATCAATAGGGCATGAACAACCATTATATAAAACCAAATCTGGAGAGTATGCTCCAAGAACCTTATCTATCTTAATATAAGAAGGAAATTCCTTCATTAAAGCATAGAATAAATCATTCTCGGAAGCTCCCCGTTGCGGAGGTTCATTGTTATTTTTCAGTTGATGATAAGTTATTAAGCAACGCTTAAATATTGATGCAACGATACGATTAGAATGCCTATCAAGCAATTTAGCTTGTGAATCTAAGCGTTGTTCAAATTCCATTTTTTATCATCGTACTCTGCTCTTAATTTTCGATATGCCTCAAGATTATTTTGATATTTCTTTAATGCATCCTGTTCCAGTTGATTAATTTCATGCTGTGTTAATTTCCTTGTCCGCACTTTTGTCTCAGATTTTCCAACACCCATTTCATGTGCCATGAGCAAAATGAATGGAATCCATAAAAATGCAACAATTACACCTAACCCTGGGTCTTCTGGTGATATAAAAAATGCAGGAAGTGTAAAAAGAATGACCATTATGAGTACAGGAATCAAGCATCCCCAATTATGCGACTCATAACATTCTGTTTTTTCTGTCGGTATATGAGGTTTTTGTGGCACAGTAGCATCCTTAGGATTAAATGGATGAATCAAAAATTGCCAGTCATCACCTTTAATGTTCAACTGCTTGGCTGCATTTAAGAAATCATGGAGGAAGATATGAGATTTATCTTTCCCAACACCAACAGAACCAATCAAAAATTTTTTCGCTAATTGTTCACAGAGTAACTCAGGATACAATATCACGGGGTAACAATCAGTCCTTTGTAACCTTTGTAGCAAAGCAACATCTTGAACATATTTATCATTTTTCAGGTGATATGTCTCACTGAAAAAATTCCAATTAAGAGTATCTGTCATCTATTAAACGATTAAAATTTTATAAACCATTACAAAAGTACAAAATATCCGTGATATAACACTTATAAAGTGCCAAATATCACGGCTTTCACTTCGATTTGTAGTTTGAATTGACTTTGCCGAACATTGAGACCTTGCTTTAACTTCTCAAATTGCTCCTTGAACCAAGCCCCAATCGGTTGCAAGTCAATCGTAAGGATAAACTTTCCATTGTCAGAGAACACTTTGGCTATGACCTCTTTTGCCATAAATTTCCGTTTGTGTTCTTCTGAATAGAGTTCACCGCTATATTCAAGGGGCTTGCCCATCATCAGTACCGCCGTCTGCTCTTGGCTGAAACCTACGGCAAGGCACACCCTTTCGAGATTGAGCATACCCTTTATTTGAGGGAACCATCTTACTGCCTTGTTCAACAAGATAGTAAGCCCTGCCACCTCTTTCTTGTGTTCGATTTCCTTCACCTGCAATTCCTTGATGTGCTTCTGCTGCATAGCCAACACTTGACGGCTGTGGTCTGCCTGTATGGTCTGTATTTGACTTTGCAGCGTTTCGATGGTTTCTTCGTGGGTGGCAACTACCTGATGCAATGCGGCATTCTCCCTCTCCAATGTCTTGACCTTGTTACTTCCGAAAAGAGAACCGACACTTTCCGCTATGTTGATGGCAGCTGTTGTGGCTGCACCTTTCAGCTTCTCGGTCTGCACCTCTTTCTTGGCTCGTTTCAGTTCTTCCTGTGCCGTTTCCTTTCGGTCTTGTAGTTGTCCGATGTCTGTTCGTAACTGTTCCGTCTGCTGCATCAGATCACAGTAATACTGCCGTGTGGTGATGTGCTTCGCTTCTGAACCGTCAATGCCACGCTGCAACCCGTAACCGCTCATGGCTTGGGCGTAGGTGTCCTGATAGGATTTGAGCTTGGCACGTGTCATAATCTCATCGGCACACAGTCGGGCTGTGTCTGTCGGTTTCTTGCGGTATCGCTTCTTCACCTGTTCCTCTTTCTTCTTACGTTTGCGCTCACCTTTGACTATCGGGACAAGGGTGGCGTGTATGTGCGGTGTCTGCTCGTCCATGTGTAGGACTGCCGACACGATATTCTCCCTGCCGAATGTATCGGCAAGGTATCTCAGATTGTCGCTACACCATTCATCAAGTCTGCCCTCGTTGGTAATGCGTTTCATATCCTCGTGTGTTCCCGTGAGTAGGACACGGATTGCCCTTACTTGGTTGTTGCCGATTTTGCGTGTCAGTCCTGCGGTGTCCAATCGGTGCTGTAGGCTTGTATCCTGTTATTCACCCCGTTAGGAAACCTTATCAGTTCCCGATTGAGGTGCGTCCTGTTTTCGTCTGCATTCTTCGGTTTGATGGTGCGCTCTATGTGCGCTGACATGGCGGCATCCGTGCCGCTTGTCTTTTCCATGTGTAATACTGCATAACCCATATAATAATCCTTTCTTTTTAACTTGTGAAACAATGGTTGTTAGCCCGTTCGGTGCAGGCGTGAGTTTCCAATACTCCTGCAATACCCTCCGCACTTGGTGCTTCTCCGCCTTGACATACGTGTTTGCCAGCAACGTGAGAATGTCGTTGCAGCAAAAAGAGAAAGTGTCGATACCCGTACTTGTCATAATGTCAAGTATAAGTTCGCACATCTCTATCTCCAATCTGTTGCGGTTGCTGCGGATTATCTTCTGCAAGGCTTCGGTATGCAGAAGTGGTGGTGCAAACCACATACGGCTCTCTTTTTCGGTGGATAGTTGTCTGTGCTGCAAATGGTAGAGGAAAGCAGGTATCTCCGTTTTCAGCTTTTGCAGGAAGTCGGTATCGTCCGACTGCAAGCGGTCTATCTTGCGCACCCAATATCGTGTTTCCCCTGCGTCTATGATAACGGGCAGATACTCGTTGTTGAAACACAGCACGAACTTGGCAAAGAACGCAATCTCATCACGGTCTTTTCCTTTGGATTCCACCTTGTAGGATAATGTGGTACTGAGGTTCTTCAACCGCTCGCTGTCCTCCCTGCGGTTCAATAACACTTCATCCACCACAATAAGGAGCTTCCCTGCCCAATCGGAATTGAACTGGCTGCGGAAGTCCTCGTTGGTGTTGAATGTCACGTTGTTTTGAAAGAAGACTTTCAGAAAATTCAGGAACGTGCTTTTGCCTGTGTTGCGTTCTTCCGATACCAACAGTAAGATTGGCAACTTATGAATGGGTTGCAGGTATAGCAGTTGCAGGTAATCCATACCCAACTCGTATTGTTCTCCGAAGATGTGCTCCACCAACGAACGGATAGAGGAAAAATCACCCTCCATCGGCTTGTGGTCTATCGGTTCATAGAGGTTTAGGAACTTGTCCACTATCGTATGGCTGATAACAATCACAAGGAAATTTTGCACCAACTAGGTGCAAAATTACGGGCGCTTTAGTATTTGAATATAGAGCCAAAAATAACCGCTGACAATTAGTGGATATCTAATTATCAGCGGTTTAATTATTGTCGGGGTAGCGGGATTCGAACCCACGACCCCCTGCTCCCAAAGCAGGTGCGCTAACCGGACTGCGCTACACCCCGATGCTTGCTTCATCCAAAGGATTCAGCTTTGAGCCTCTTGTCGGATTCGAACCAACGACCCCGAGATTACAAATCACGTGCTCTGGCCAACTGAGCTAAAGAGGCGGGTGGGTAAGCTCTCTGCATCGCGCCGCTACAACCAACTACCTTTGCTGCGGTCAAGCCCTGGAGGATTCGAAGGGAGCTGGCCGTGCAGCACTTACCCAAATGCGGTGCAAAGATAGTTCTTATTTTTATATTGGCCAAATTTTGTTGGCGTTTTTTTGTTTGGAGAGTGAAAGCTGAGGTACGCTTGGGGAGAAATCGCTCGAAAATGTGCTTGCAAGCGCTTCCCGTAAAAATATTTGGAGAGGTTATTTGAGGCGTAGCGTCTGTTGGCAATATTTTAGGGCTTCAGGGCGGTGGGTGATGAGGATGATGGTTTGCGTGGTGTGGTGTGAAACGATGTTTTTCAACACCATGCTCTCCGTCTCTGGGTCTAAAGAAGATGTTGCTTCGTCGAGAAGCAGGATTGGAGCCTTTTGTAATAGGGCGCGGGCGATGGCAATGCGTTGCGCTTGCCCCTCAGAAAGCCCGTCTCCCATTTCTCCGCATCGCGAGTCGAGTTGTTCTGGTTTGTCGAACACGAAATGCGCTGCGGCATCCCTGAGTGCCAGTTTCATTTCCGTGTCGGTGGCCTGAGGATTGCCCCATTGAAGATTCTCACGTATGGTGCCGCTTAGCAGTGTGTTTCCTTGTGGAACATAAGAAAAGGCACATCTTGTTGAAGCGTTGATTGGGGCAGAGTTGCCCTTTTCGTCGTAGAGCAGAATGTTGCCTTCCGTTTGCTGGGTCAGTGCGAGGAGCAGACGAATCAGTGTTGTTTTTCCTGCCCCGGTTTCTCCGACGATGGCGATGATGTTTCCCGGGCGGAAATCGTAGCTGAAATCCTTGAAGATATTCTTGCTCGCTTTCTGCTCGTTGCTGGGATAGGCAAATGTGAGGTTGGAAATCTTGATGCCAGTGCAGTGTGAAGGGTCGGAGAGCTCTTTTGCCGTGCCAGTTGGTTGCGTTGCTTTTTCCTGCTGGATTTGTTCGATTTCCATGATGCGCTCAGCAGCCGTGAAAGCTTCGATGAATATAGGCACAAATTTGGAAAGAGTTCTGACGGGGCTTTGAATCTGTCCGACCAGTTGAATGAAGGCAATCAGTGCGCCGTATGTGATGACGTTGCTTTGCAAACTGAAAACGCCCCAGGTGAATGTGGCGAAATATCCGATGGCAAAGCCGGCGTTGATGAGGCCGGAAGAGAGGGTGGAGTAGCGCGTTTTGTGGATGACCTCTTTATGAAGTGTGTTCTGCAGGTTGTGGAGCCTTTCGGCAGCCATGACAGCGCGTCGCAGCGTTTTGATGATGAGAACGTGTTGCAGGCATTCCTGTATGGTTGATTGAACAGCACTTTCCTTGTCGCGGATATTGTGGGTTATTTTGCGCATTCGTTTCACGTAGAGCTTGCTGCAGATGACGAAAAACGGCAGGATGAGCACCACGATACATGCCAGTTGCTTGTCCATGAAGAAAAGGAAAAAGAAAGCTCCAGTGAATTGTGCCAGCGTGCAAACGAGCGACGGGATGCTTTCAGTCAGGAAATTAACGATGCCGTTGACGTCCTGTTCCATTCTGTTTATCAGGTTGCCAGAATGGAAAGCCCTCAGTGCGTTCCATTCCCCATTCATCAGTTTGGTGAAAATGTGTAAGCGCATTTTGTTTTGCGCCTTCACGCCAAGTAGCGCTCTGATCCATCTGGAGAAAATGCCAATGGCCAGTTCGATTATCAAGATGAGCGCCAAGATGAAGATGGCCGTTGAAAGCGGCATGTCGGTTTTGACCTGCGTGGCAATGTCAATGGCGAGTTTCGTGGCCCACACAAAAGCCAAGGCGGAAACGACCGAGAGCAGTCCGATGGTCATGTTCAGCAAAGCTTGCAGGCGGTATCCCTTCCATGTGTGCCACAGGTAGGTTGCGATTTGTCTGGTCTTCTTGAGTGAGGACATGTTTCTTGTTGTCTAAATTCGTTGGTCGGCCCCCCACATCATTTTGTCTCGCAGAGTGTCGAAGAAATTTTGGTGCATAACCTTCATGACCCCAATGGCGTATGGGGCGCGTCGCAGGGTGATGGTCGTGTTTTCTGAAATACTCTCGCTTCGGCCGTCCACGGCAATCAGGAAATTGTGGCTTCGGCTTCTCACGCGGAGGGTTATCACGACATCGTCGCAAACAATAACTGGGCGTGTACTCAGGCTATGTGATGCAACAGGCGACAGGCAGAAAGTGCCAGAGCGCGGCACGATGATGGGGCCGCCGACACTGAGGGAATATCCTGTGGAACCAGTCGGCGTGCTGATGATGAGGCCGTCCGACATATAGTTGGTCAGGAGCGCCCCGTTGATGTGTGTGTCAATCTCGATGAGCGAAGAATTGTCGTGCTTGAGAATGGCAACTTCGTTCAGGGCATAGGGGTATCCGTGGTATGTTTCGCTGTCGAGAGTCATGGCGATGACGGCACGTTGTTCAATCGTGTATCTTCCGTCGAACACGGCATCCAGGGCGTTTTCAATGTCTTCCGGTGAAACGTCTGCCAGAAAACCCAGGCGCCCAGTGTTGATGCCCAATATGGGAATGCCGCGTGCGCCGACTTGCGCTGCCGAGGTCAGAAAAGTGCCGTCGCCCCCCATAGAAATGACCAAGTCGGCTTTCAGATGCGGCATTTTGAAGGTGTCCATACCGTTGAGGCTGACGCAAAGTTCGCGGTTTAAGAAATCCGCAAATCCTTCTTCAATGCAGATGTCGGCCTGCAGTTCGGCGAGTTTTTTCAGGACGCGTTTGATATAGGCGTTCTTTTTGGTTTGGAAAACATTGCCAAGAAGTGCGATTCTCATAAAATTTTATGTTTTGTTATATTTGCGGCTTGTAAAAAATCTTTGGTCAGACCAGCCGAAACGTGAAGTTTTAGTAAATTTGCAGTAAAGTTGGTAATCAGGCGTATGAAAATGACATCAGGGCTTTTCAGAAAATGACGAAGCCTCAGGTTTTCATTTCATGCGAAACGAAGTACTTGAAGCAAAATTACTTATTTTCTCCGTATTACAAGAAAAAGAATCATGACAAAATTAAGCGTCAATATTAATAAGGTGGCCACTTTGCGTAATGCTCGTGGCGGAAATAATCCTTGTGTCACTTCGGTGGCTTTAGATTGTGAGCGTTTTGGAGCGCAGGGCATCACGGTGCATCCGAGGCCCGATGAACGTCACATCCGCTATCAGGATGTTCGCGACCTTAAGGGAATATTGACAACGGAATTTAATATTGAGGGATTCCCGTGTGCGGATTTCTGCGATTTGGTGTGTGAGGTTCAGCCAGCCCAGGTGACGTTGGTGCCTGACGCTCCCAATCAGCTGACATCAAATCATGGATGGCAGGTGGGGGAACATGCTGAGTTTCTGACGGAAGTTATTCGCAAATTCAAGGACCACGGAATCCGCACCTCTGTTTTCATTGAAGCACAACCGGAAATGGTTGAGGCGGCCGCAAGGGTCGGTGCCGACAGAGTGGAACTTTATACGGAGCCGTATGCTGTCAATTATGCCTCCAATCGCGAGGCGGCTGTGCAGGCTTTTGTTGAGGCGGCACAAAAATGCAGAGAGATTGGCATCGGACTAAATGCTGGACATGATCTGAGCTTGGAAAATCTTGCCTATTTTCATCAGCAGATTCCATGGCTTGATGAAGTGAGCATAGGGCATGCTTTGATTTGTGATGCCCTCTACCTGGGATTGGAGACAACGATTCAGCGTTATCTGCAGTGTTTGCGATGACGGGAACGTGTGTTTCTGTGGGGGGGGCTTCGCGATTCTCTCAGGAGTTTCCCCTTTCCTTGAAGACCTTGTTTGACAAGTAGGATATAGTTGCTTCAGGAATCACAGATATTTCATGTCTATTAAAAGGAGCGGCATTTTGAAATGCCCCCAACTCAAGCACAATAACTAAGATAGGAACCTAATTAATCCAAAACTTTTATGTTGCACATTGTATTAGCAGACGGGTTTGAGGAAATCGAGGCTTTGGCAACGATTGACATTCTTCGTCGGTGTGGTTTGGAAGTACAGATCATCAGTGTGACGGGAAAGAGGCTTATGGTTGGAGCCCACAATATTCCCGTGCAGGCAGATACGCTATTGCGTGTTTCTGATATGAATCAAACGGAAGGCATCATTTTGCCTGGAGGCATGCCTGGTGCCAGTACGCTTGCTGCGAGCGATTGTTTGCGCAAGGCCATCAGAGCGGCTTATAGAAGCGGAAAGCTTTTGGCCGCCATTTGTGCCGCACCGATGGTGCTCGGACAGATGGAATTGCTGAAAAACAAGCGTGTCACCTGCTATCCGGGATTTGAAGAATATCTAATTGGAGCAACTGTGACAGGAAATGCCGTTGAGAAAGATGGGCAAATCATCACCGGCAACGGCCCTGGTGCCGCCATTGAATTTGCCTTTGCCATTGCATCTGAGTTTGTGACGGCAGAAGTTGTTGAGAATGTCAGAAAAGGGATGATGATTTCTTGATCGTCGGCGTTTTCTGTGAGCAAAAAATGTTGTGGCGGATATATTAAACCAAGACATAAAGTTTCTGAAGGGCGTAGGGCCCAATCGTGCGAAGACTCTCGGTGACGAACTTAAGGTGTTTACCGTGAGGGATTTGTTGTACACTTTTCCATTTAAATATATTGACCGTTCCGTGATATACACCATTCGCGAATTGCGTGAAGACATGTCTTACGTGCAAATCGTTGGGAAAATCACAGATTTGGAAACGGAGGGGGAAGGCCGTAAGCATCGCTTGAAGGCGATATTTACCGACGGGACGGGCTTTGTGGAGATTGTATGGTTTAACGCATTCAAATATATAGAGAAGAATCTGAGGTTTGACCAGAAATATTTGCTCTTTGGTAAACCCTCATCTTTCAATGGCCGTATTTCTTTTGCACATCCCGAATTGGAGGTTTATCCGCCGAAGGATTCAGAAGAAAACCCCAGCAACGGGGCGGCAGAGGAACTTGGGGCTCAGACGGAAAACAACGTTCCGACGCTTTTCGGAAATGAAGAAGCGGCGATGGCGAGAAGGCAGACTTTGGTGTCTCCCTGGGCCTTGCAGCCTCATTATCACACCACAGAAAAAATGAAGCGTTTCTCGTTTAATTCCCGCCAGGTCAGCGAATTGGTGAGAAACGCATTGAAGGCAGTTGGCAAAAACATGCCTGAAACTTTGCCCGATTACATTATCCAGAAATATCATCTCGCTCCGTTGCTTGCGTCTGTTCAGACGCTTCATTTCCCGCAGTCGTCGGAAGAATTGCCAGCGGCACGTCGGCGCTTGAAGTTCGACGAACTCTTTTATTTGCAGCTTGATATATTGCGCTATACCAAAAACCGCAAACTGAATTATGCTGGTTTCGTGTTCTCGCATGTGGGCGAAATGTTTCATACGTTTTATGAAAAGTATCTTCCGTTTCCTTTGACGGGGGCGCAAAAGCGTGTCGTTAAAGAGATACGCCGCGATTTGCGCGTCGGTCGGCAGATGAATCGTCTTCTTCAGGGCGATGTGGGCTCTGGAAAGACCATGGTTGCCCTTTTGGCTGCGCTCATTGCGATTGACAACGGATTTCAGGTATGCCTGATGGCGCCGACAGAGATTTTGGCGGAGCAACATCTGGAAACGCTCAAGGGGTTTCTGCAAGATATGCCAGTGGGCGTGTCTCTCCTGACTGGTAATGTGAAAGGCGCTGCGCGTAAGCGTGTTTTGGCCGATGTGGCAAACGGCGATGTGCATATTTTAGTTGGAACTCATGCCCTTATCGAGCCGAAGGTGGTTTTTCATAATTTGGGATTGGCCATCATTGATGAGCAACACCGCTTTGGTGTGAAGCAACGCGCAAAACTTTGGGACAAAAATGTGCGGCCGCCGCATATCTTGGTCATGACGGCTACGCCGATACCGCGAACGTTGGCCATGACGGTTTATGGCGACCTTGATGTTTCGGTGATTGACGAACTGCCGCCTGGTCGGAAACCAGTTCAAACGCTTCATTATACGTCATACGATTTGCCAAACCTCTTCGAGGGGATGCGGCGGCAACTACTTGAGGGGCGGCAAGTCTATGTGGTCTTCCCCCTCATTGAAGAGAGCGAGAAAAGCGATTTGAAGGATTTGGAAAATGGCTATTTGCAACTCTGCGAGGCATTCCCAGGCTACTCTGTTGGAAAGGTGCATGGACGAATGAAGCCAGCGGAAAAAGAAGCCGCCATGCAGGCTTTCATGGCGCGTGAAACGCAGATATTGGTCTCGACAACCGTGATAGAAGTGGGAGTGAACGTACCGAATGCCACAGTGATGGTTGTTTGGAATGCCGACCGCTTCGGTCTTTCCCAACTGCATCAGTTGAGGGGCAGAGTGGGGCGTGGCGCAGACAGAAGCTATTGCATCTTGGTGACATCGCATAAACTCTCCGACACAACGCGCCGTCGCATTGGAATTATGACCGAAACAACGGATGGATTCCGCATTGCCGAAGAAGATTTGCGGCTTCGCGGGCCTGGCGATTTGCAAGGCACGGAGCAGAGCGGTTTGCCCTTTGAACTGAAGGTGGCAGATCTTGTCAGAGATTCCGAATTGATGGCAGTTTGCCGTGAGGCTGCTGCAAATGTGATAGAGGGAGATCCTTATGAGAATCTTTCCCAGAATCAGGTGATTTGGCGTCATCTACGCCTCTTGACGGCAGATAGGAAAGAATTCTCTAATATCTCTTGAGGCGTTTTTGCATGCGGATTGAAAAAGTCTATTGTTTTCGGTTTGGCGGTTGTTATATCTGTTTAATAGACAGGCTCTTAGTCCGACCTACCTCTTTCTTGAAACCTGTCAAGAAAGAGGTAGGTCGTTTTATGATAGTTCGTTGTGGTTAGAGGGGATGTTTTGAAACAATTCAAAGCGCCTCCCTTTTGTCTTCGCTCTTGCACAGGTAAGCCAGTGCGCATTTGTCGCAATGGGGATTTCTGCTGGTGCAGGTATAGCGACCGTGGAGTAGCAACCAATAGTGTGAGGCGGCTACCAGGTTCTCAGGAATGTGTTTTTTCAGTTCCATTTCCACGCTGTATGGCGTTGTGCAGCGTTTCGGTACCAGACCGAGGCGGTGGCTGACGCGGAAAACGTGTGTGTCAACAGCGAGTGCCGCTTTTTTGAAAATGACCGCCTGTATGACATTGGCCGTTTTGCGCCCAACGCCAGGCAGCTGTGTCAGTTCTTCCAAGTTGGAAGGTACTTCTCCGTTGAATTTCTTCATCAGCATTTGCGCCATCCCCACCAGGTGTTTGGCTTTGTTGTTGGGATAACTCACGGAGCGTATGTAGTCGTACACCACCTCTGGCGTGGTGGCCGCCAGGGCTTCTGGCGTTGGAAAATCTCGAAAGAGGCGCGGCGTCACTTGGTTGATGCGCTTGTCTGTACACTGGGCGGAAAGAATGACAGCAACGAGCAACTCGTAGGCCGAAGAAAAATCCAGTTCGGTTTCTGTGGCGCTCATGTTCTCTTGGAAATAAGAGAGAATGGCGTTATAGCGTTCTTGCTTTTTCATGGGAGGGGCGTTTGGGGATTAAGTAATGGTGAAAAAAATCTTGAGCAATTTTGAGGAGTAAGGAGTTATTTCTTATGCCCTGTCAAAATTTATCAACTTATTCATTCTCCATTACTAACCATTCAGTATGCCTACGGTTTCAAGCATGCCTTTATAGAAGGCAGCCTTACGTTCCAAACTCAATGGATAGGCACGGCTGGAACTCGGCATGCGGAAGAATGTTAGATTTCTTCCGTTGAGGCAGACGGGGCAGCCGTTGCCGATGGAGGGGGCGGTGGTTGAAAACAGTTGGCAGAGCGTGTCGGTCGCCTTCTGTCCTGTGGTCACGATGGCTTTGCATTGAGGAATGTGGCTCAGCAGTTCAGAGATGTCTGTTGGGGCGACAATTTCGAGGAATTTGTCGGAAGCATTTCCTTGCAATCGTCTTACGGCGCAGGCCGTGTCGTAGATGGCGATGCCTTTCTTCGTGAGGAAGTCCACGAGCGCCTGCTTCTTAAAGCGCTTGTTGGGGACATCGACAAAGGCGTTCTTGTCGTTGTAAAACAAGAGGCCGAAGATGCGCCACATGTCGTTTTGGAGGTTGGGATAGAAAAAATCGATGGACCACCGCTTTTGCGGCGGGGGAAAACTTCCGAGCATAAGCACTTTGGCCTCTTCGGGCAGAAAAGGTCTCAGAGGATGGTGCTCCACGGGCGCTTCTGGTGTTGGTAGTGTTGGGGACGCGTCATTTGCGGGACGGCTGGTTGCGGTAGTGCCGCTTTTTGTTGAACATGAATCCGGCATAGATGTTGACGTAGTTGATATAGTTGCTCAGAGAATATTTGTTTTTTGTGTAGTCGTAGGCATGCGTGATGACAGAGGCGCCTGCGAAGTAGTGGCTGTTGTTCCACACCAAGCCCACACGTGAGATGAAATCAAGTTTGAAGTTCTTTATGTTGTTCTCCCAAATGTCTTCACTTCTGACCCGTTCCCCCTTCGACCACTTAAGGCCGAGCGAGGGTGTCAGCGAAACGGCAAAGAGCCAGTTTTTAGCAAACACCCAGTTGTAGGCGTAACCGCCGTTGATGCTGCAGTTGCGATAGTCGGTCTTCGCAATCTTCAGTTCATCGATGAGAGGGATTTTCCCCGTTTCCTCATCGGGCGTCACCAATGGGGCAGGAAGACGGGTGTGGTCGAAGTCGACGCTTTGGTGGGAATAGTTAAAACCAAGTAGCCACGAACCGCAGCTCTTTCTTTGCACCGTGCTTTGCGAGAATGCTGCGGGATAAGAGAAATGGCGGTGGTTGAACACGTAGTAGGCCCCCAACGAGAAGGTGTAGGTGTCAAGCCCGGAGAATTTCTTTCGGCGCACGCTGTGGGCGATTTCATCAGAAAAGCCAGAGGTTTTTTGGAGTGTGAAATCGCCAGTGTTGCGAATGTACACCAAGTCACACCCCAGCATGCTGCTGTAGAGGCTTAGGTTGAACTCCGTTGATTTTGTGGCCGACTGAGGGTGGCCGATGTCGAAGGTGTATCCCAGAAAAATCCAGCGCCATCCGAAGTAAGGCCCCACTTTGAAGCCCGGTTGCGGGGCGGCCTGCAGCGACTGCGAATTTCCATCGGCATCCGTTCCCTTAAACCGGTAAAACTGGTAAAAGTTGGTGTTTTGGAGCATCGCAGTGTAGTTGTAATAGTTTGGGGCGATATAATCGGTGTCATAATCGTCAAACCCTCTGACGAAGCGCTTAATCCAAGACCTTGTCTTCTTGATTTTCGCCTTCAGGCGTTTTCTCTCTCCTTTATCTGTGGGCAGGGAGTCATTGGGGATGGTCTTGGCAGTGGTGAGCGTGTCGGAATCGTCAGTTTCGGTCTGCAAGAATGTATGGTTTGTTGCGTTCAAGTCATTCGCGTTGTCACAACGTTCAAAGGCCGCAACGCCTGAAGGGGCTGCGGCTAAGAGGCAAAAGGAGAATATCAACCGGTTGAAACAACGGGACGAAAGAGCGTGCATTTGCAATGAAGGGTTGGGGAAGTCGGAGCTGTGTTTAGTGCTGGGGTAGTGCAGGGTGCTTGTAACTGTGGTGTGCCAGGCATGATGATGTGCCCTTTTGTTTGAATCAGCCCCTGTTTAGTAATGCATTACTTAGAGCTTGCCAAGAATTTTGTCGACCACCCAATTTACGGAAGTGGCGCTGATGCAGTCGCACGTGCAGATGGCCTTGTTTTGCAAATGTTCAACCACGAGCTTGATGAGCGGTAACTGTACGCAGGCGGGATTTTCAATGGCAAATTCCTCACGGCCCTGTGCTGTGTAAAGTACGATGGGGGCATAGGTGAACACCGAAAAACTGACCTGTCCTGCGTCGCCGATAATCTCGATGCGGTCTTCTTTCGCACTTTCGTGTGCCACGAAACACCATGACCCCGAGCCCGGTGTGCCATCGGTGAAGCGGAAACAGGCGCTCACCGTGTCTTCCGTCTTGTATAGTCCGCCGCGGTTGGCGGTGTAGCCCTCGGCTTCAATGATTGGACCGAACATCTCTTGCAGGAGGTCTATCTGGTGAGGCGCCAAATCATAGAAATATCCGCCGCCAGCAATGTCAGGCTGAACACGCCAAGGAAGATTGTCGCGGTTGTAGTCTAAGTCGCGCGGAGGAACGGCAAAGCGTATTTGGATGTTGATGGGGTTGCCGATTCTTCCGCTCTTGATGATTTCCTTTACCTTGAGAAAATACGGCAGGTAGCGTCGGTAGTAGGCCACGAAGCAGGGCACGTTTGTTTTTTCTGCAATGCGGTTAATGCGTCCGCAGTCTTCATAGTTTGAAGCCATCGGCTTTTCGATATACACCGCTTTGCCGCTCTTCATGGCCATGATGGCGTAGGTGGCGTGTGTTGAAGGAGGCGTTGCGATGTAAACGGCGTTGACGTTGGGGTCGTCCACCAAGCGTTGGGCATCGTCATACCATTTTGGGATGCCGTGGCGTATGGCATAAGAACGCGCCTTCTCCTTGTTGCGGCTCATCACCGCAACTACTTTGGAACCATCTACTGCCGAAAAGGCAGGACCGCTTTTCTTTTCTGTGACTTCACCGCAGCCAATGAAGCCCCATCTTATAGTTAAGTTATCTGTCATGCCACAAAGATAGTAAATTTTTGTGTACCTTTGCAGGCAATCAAAATAAAATAAGGGATGTGCTGAAAATTCCTGTTACGCCGATTTTTCTCCTGCCGCAAGCGAAAAAGACTTGTGGAGGGGGCGATTCGATGTGTAATTATATAAATGTATATAGTGCTTAAGATATGAAACAAGTTCCTAATAGTATAAATGAACCCCAAGGCACGGGGAAAGACTGTGATGTCATTGCTCCCATGCAGTCGCATCGCGGAATGAAAGGGTGTCTGCGCGACGGTTGGCGCATCTTTGCCCTCCAGGCGCGTAAATTTTCTCTCCAGCTTCTTCCAGTATCGTTGCTGGTGGGCATTGCCGCGCTCGTTTTTTTTGCGAGCTGCTACCATGCCGTGTTGAAATGTATCGTGCCAGTCTACACCCTGTCGCAAGGGGCGGAGAATGCCGATATGCTTGAGAATGCCTTCCGTCTATCCTCAGGCATGAAAATGCAGATTGTGGTGTCGGGCATAGTACTTCTGTTGGCGATAATGGTGGGCCGCGGTTTCGTGTGGCATCAAATTCGGCATTTCTATCAGCACGCAGCTTTACCCAGTCAGCGATTTCTTTTGCCAGGGAAAAGCGTGATGCGCCAGATTGTCCGTTATTTGGCTTATGATGTCATACGCGTCATTGTGTTGGCTGCGCTCGCTGCTGTTGCTGTCTTGTTGTGGACAAAATGGACGTGGGCGTCATTGACGGTTCTGTCCTTGACCATTCAGCCCTTGGCCGTTCTGCCTTTTGTAGTCCTGTTTTTTCTTGTCTTGTTCGCGATGGCTTTTGTTGATGTGATGCTATTCCCAGGTTGCTATAAATATCTCGTTGAAGATGCCTCCTATAAAGAAAGCCTGTTGTTCTCCTTGCGTCATGGCACACGTCGATGGGGCGGCTATTTCGTTCTCGCCCTTTTGACGGCCATTCCCATCCTGTCGGTTTCGGCAGGTATCCTAACGGCTTTTCTGCCCTATGCCCTCGGCGGCGTGTTCAACATGCAAGGCATGCTGCTTGGCGATCCTTCCGGTATGCCCGATTACGCCACCTATGTCACTGGTGCCATTGTCGTTATTGGAGTTTCCCTGTGTTTTCTGCTGACCTCCCTCCATACATGGACGTTGGCCTTCAAGGTTGCGTCCAATTGCGGTAACGCGGCGAAAAACAGCAAAAGCTCTGAGCCGGAGGCAAAATAATAAGGTTGATGGCTTGGCATATAAATAAAAATGTCTAATTTTGCAGGAGCAAAACCTGTTTTGCGGCAGTAGCTCAGTTGGTAGAGCATTAGCTTCCCAAGCTAAGGGTCGCGGGTTCGAGCCCCGTTTGCCGCTCAATAATTCCTTTTTACTTTACAGCAAATAAAAAATTATGGTAGTCTTGGTCATAATTTCAATATTGTTAGTCGGCTTATTGCTAATAGCAACCGAGAACATCAACAAGATGAACAAGGCTGCTGTTGCCATGTTCGTGGGCGTTATTTGCTGGCTTCTCTACATCGGCTATGGCACGCATTTTGTCATAGCAGAACATCAGATTGACTTTCTGTCTTATCTTTCGAATCACACCGTGAGCAACTCATCGGTGAAAGAGTTTATTGCCGGTTCCATTTTCTTCAAGTACATCGGTAATGTGGCTCAGGTTGTCTTGTTCCTGCTCGGCACAATGACCATTGTAGAGGTGCTCAACAACAACGGATGTTTTGACTTTATCCGCGAATGGCTGCGAACACGCAATCCCCGGCGTTTTCTTTGTGTGCTAACGGCGCTCACGTTCGTGCTTTCCGCAAATCTTGACAACTTGACGACGGTCTGCCTCATGCTTGGCATTATGCATGCAATGGTTGCAGACGACAAGCAGCGAATGATTTACGGTTCGGTCATCATCATTGCCGCCAACTGCGGCGGAGCGTTCACCGTTATTGGAGACGTGACAAGTTTGGCTTTCTGGTCTAACGGGCTCATCAGTCCAACCAATTACGCTTCGGCCGTTTTTCTCCCGTGTCTGACAGCATTGGTCACCATTACCTTGCTGGTGATGAGGACCTTGCCCCATCGTCTGAGTCTTGTGCAGAACGTAGCCCCTTATCGCGGCGATGACACCATTCTCACGCGTTGGCAAAGACTGCTTATGCTCTTTGTTGGCATTGGTGGCCTTTGGTTTATTCCGACGTTCCATCGCATCACGCTTATGCCGCCGTTTGTGGGGGCCTTGTGCGTGCTTTCTCTGCTTTGGATTGTCAACGAGCTTTGCAACAGTTCTCTGCTTGGCAGCGACCAGATGGTGCGCAAACGCCAGCCAATGGCCTTGCAGTATGCCAACATCCAGCACATACTTTTCTTCATTGGCCTCACGTTGGCATTCGGTGCTATTAAAGAAACGGGTATTCTTGACCGCTTCTTTGAGTGGAACACCACCAAACTTCAAAACGTATATGTCATCGGCGGCGTTATGGGCGCTCTCTCAGCCGTTTTCAATAACGTAACGGCGGTGGTTGCAAACATCTCAGTTTTCTCGCCCGATGTCATCAAGACCAATACGGAACTTTATGCCAATTTCGCGCAAGACGGGCTTTATTGGCCAATCCTCAGCTACACAACGGCAGTTGGCAGTTCGTTGCTCTCAATTGGCACCATGGCGGGTTTCGCTTTGATGCGCATGGAAGGCGTCACACTGCGCTGGTATGTGCGCCATATTTCCGGCAAGGTATTGGCCGGGTGGCTGGTCGGTCTGTTGGTGTTCTATTTGGCAACAGAAGTTTTTTGAAATATAGTGCAACGACATAGGTTGACACATATATTATATACACACTAAGAGGCGATGTTGAACGCCTCTTATACTTCCATCAAAAATATTAAGGAGGAAAATGCAATGAGCAAAATAAGATGCATTGGCGTTCTGACCTCTGGAGGCGATGCCCCGGGAATGAATGCAGCCATCCGATCGGTCACACGAAGCGGAATCTGCAACGGATTTAAGATTAAAGGAATCTATCGTGGTTATGAGGGCTTGATTCATGATGAAGTCAAGACATTTACCACAGAAGATGTCAGCAATATCATACAGACTGGTGGAACCATTCTGCGAACAGCTCGCAGCAAGGAGTTTGTCACCGTTGAAGGTCGTCAAAAAGCCTATGAAACACTGAAGAAAGAAGGCATCGATGCCCTCATTGTCATTGGCGGAAACGGTTCGCTTTCTGGTGCCATGACGTTTGCAGAGGAATACGACTTCCCCTGCATCGGTCTGCCTGGCACCATTGATAACGACCTTTATGGCACCGACAGTACCATCGGATATGATACCACGTTGAATACCATCACCCAATGTGTAGACAAAATCCGCGACACCGCCACCTCGCACGAGCGCATTTTCTTTGTCGAAGTGATGGGACGTGACGCAGGATTTCTGGCGCAAAATAGTGCCATTGCAGCCGGCGCCGAAGCGGCCATCATTCCTGAAGACTCGTTAGGTAGCGACCAGCTGATAACCTTTATGGAGCGTGGCATCCGTAAGAGTAAAAAGAGTTGCATTGTCATTGTAAGCGAAAGCCCTAAATGTGGTGCCATCTATTATGCCGACCGTGTAAACAAAGAATATCCCGAATTTGATGTGCGTGTGTCAATCCTCGGTCACCTTCAGCGCGGCGGAAGTCCCTCTGCACGCGACCGTATTTTGGCCAGCCGCGTCGGTGTTGGAGCCATCGAAGCCCTCGTAAAGGGACAGCGCAACGTGATGGTCGGCGTTCGCAACAACGAAGTTGTCTACGTGCCGTTTATTGAGGCCGTTGGCAAGCAAAAGCAAATGGACCGACAGCTCATCAAGGTGCTTGACGAATTGTCGATATAGTCGACGTCGTAAGACAGAGAATCGTAAAATATCAGGCTGGTTAAGTGAGCATTTCAAGTTAGTTTATATTGAATACCTACCTATCAAGCCAAACAAATATCCCCAAACGAAAAGCCAGGGAAACGAAGAAGAAATTCTTGTTTCCCTGGCTTTTCGTTGTGTGTTTGAATCGGGGCGTCAGATTTTGTCCAAGGCCTGCTTGATGTCGTCGAGGATGTCCTCGATGTCTTCAATGCCAACGGAGAGGCGCATCAGGTCGGGTGCGATTCCGGCCTCGCGGAGTTGCTCTTCTGAAAGTTGGCGGTGTGTGTGGCTGGCAGGGTGGAGGATGCAAGTGCGGGCGTCGGCCACGTGGGTGACGATGTTGATCATGTCAAGCGAATCCATGAAACGGATGGCCGTTTCGCGGTCGCCTTTCAAGCCGAAGGCCATCACGCCGCAAGAGCCGTTGGGGAGATACTTCCTTGCCAGTTCGTGGTAGGCGTCGCCCTCCAAACCGCTATAGCGCACCCAGGCAACACGCGGGTCGTTTTGCAGAAATTCTGCCACACGCTGTGCGTTCTTGCAATGCTGCGGCATGCGCAGATGGAGAGTCTGCAACCCGAGGTTGAGGATAAACGAGTTCATCGGTGCCGGAATAGAGCCCAAGTCGCGCATCAGTTGGGCCACGAGTTTTGTGGTGTAGCCCATTTTCCCGAACGCCTTCACATAGGTCAGTCCGTGATAGCTCTCGTCGGGCGTGCAAAGTCCGGGGAATTTCTCTGCCTGTGCCATCCAGTCGAAATTGCCGCTGTCGACTACCACGCCGCCCACCTGGCTCGCAGTTCCGTCCATGTATTTGGTGGTGCTGTGCGTTACGATGTCAGCTCCCCATTCAAACGGGCGGCAGTTTACGGGAGTGGCAAACGTGTTGTCAACAATCAATGGCACTCCGTTGCGGTGTGCCAAACGTGCGAGCTTCTCAATGTCGAGAACGGCACATCCAGGGTTGCTCACCGTTTCGCCAAACACAGCCTTCGTGTTCGGCTTGAAAGCCTTCTGCAATTCCTCTTCACATTCGTTCTGGTTGACGAACGTGCAGTCGATGCCCAATTTCTTGAGCGTCACGCCAAAGAGGTTGTAAGTGCCACCATAGATTTCGTTGCAGGCGATGATGTGGTCGCCAGCCTCGCAGATGTTAAACACGGCATAGAAATTGGCCGCTTGACCGCTGCTCGTGAGAACGGCCCCCACGCCGCCTTCCAGTTGCGCGATTTTTTTCGCCACAGCGTCGTTGGTGGGATTTTGTAGGCGCGTATAGAAATAGCCCTCCTTCTTCAGGTCGAAGAGCATGGCCATCTCCTCAGAGTTGTCATATTTGAATGTGGTGCTTTGAATGATAGGTAGCTCAATAGGCTCACCGTTTTTGGGTTCGTAGCCTCCCTGCACGCAGATGGAGGCGGTTCGCAGATTCTTTTTCATCAGATGGTGTTTGAATAGTGAATTGTGTCTTCGAGGCACATGAGTTAATCATTGCAAAGGTACAAAATGTTGTGGAAAAAGAAAGGCTGCTTTCCCCTTTTTCGTTTCGCTCCCATCGGAATCATTTGAAATGCTAAAACAGAATTTCAGGCCGCTCCTTATATTATGTATGTGAAATGCCAACCCTTTGCCGAAAAAAGTGTAGGGGATAAGTAGGTACTCAGATTTTATATGCCCTGTGCCGCTGCATAGGTTTTTCTTTGCTATATTTGTAGGTGAAAACAATTAATTCATATAGATAGTATATGCTCATACAGGTTCCCGTTTATTCTTTCCGTCCTTTCTCCTTCCAGCGCCTATCAGCCCTTCTCGGCGTTGACGATCTCGTTCTCGTCTCCTCTCCCAACGAGACGCCAGATGCCTGGTTCTTCTATCGCAGGAAACACGCTGTCACGATGTTTATGATAGAGAAAACAGAAGACGCCTATGTGTTGTCGATGGATAGGCTCGCCTCGTATGACGACTATCGCTTTCTGCCATATCTCGTTGACACCCTGACTTTCCTTCTGACAGGCAATCCTTACAGGAGTGACAATGGAGAAGATGCATTCAGGGTTTTCAACGAAGAATGGGCCGCTGAGGCTATGGGAGAGGAAGTGGCATTTCTAAAGTGCTTCCTGAGTTTGGGAATGAAATATTATGTAGCATTGCCCATTTCCGAGGCAAACGTTTACGTGTGTAACGAAGCGTTAAACGCGGTCGGTGTCAGCATGTATTCCTCGACACCGCGCATTTTTGGCTATGTCTCCTATCTGTTGCGCCACCACCTGTTGCCCGCCGACGCCGTGGTCAGTCCTGCAATGATGGACGAAGAAGTTCAGGTTGACGTTCCGCAGCACCATTCTTTGGCGACAGTGCGCTCATGGCAGACCGATGGCGCAGAGACAACAGAGAGCTATTGCAAAGAGGATGTTGAACTTCTGTTGCAACTCTCACGGAAATATAAAGCAGGGGCGCCTGTTGAAGGCGTTGTGCTGAACGATATCGGAACAATTTTTGAATACGGCATCGGTGTGGAGCAAAATGTGGAAACGGCCATCTATTGGTTTGAAGCGGCCTGTTGCAACGGCGACCTGCTGTATGCCCCCACCAATCTCGGTGACATCTACCGAAAGGGGAAGGGGACAGTTGGACAGAATTTGCGTCTCGCCGTCGAGCCCTACAGCCGCTCGGAAGACCCTTATGCGTGGTATCGCATTGGTCAGAGCTACGAGGAGGGATGGAATGGCGAAAAAGACATGGAAAAGGCATTGGCATTTTATCGTAAGGCTGCCGATGCGCGGCACCACCTCGCGCTCAAAAGACTCGGAGAAAAGTCGGCCAACCGAAAGCATGACAATATAAGGCGGCGTGAATCATCGTGATGGTTCGCACCGCCTTTTCTGATGCCGTTGCGCCGCCTTCGCTTCTCAAATGTAAAAATAATTCAAGCCGCCTATAAATGATGTGCGCCCCTTCTCCGTCGTTGAGTTAATACGCATAAGTTTGAGGAGTATTCTGGAAATGAGGCCTGTAGGTAGCGTCTTTTAGGCCACAGAGATGGTGTTTCACGGGGGAAAAGACGTGTTACGAATGTTTAGTTTTTGCACTTGGCTAACAAAAACTAACGATATTTTAACGTAAAAATGGCTTTGAAACAAAGTAAAAATGTATCTTTGCGAGTGATTTTAAAATACAACGCGTTTTGCAATGAGTGATAATAAAGAACAACAATGGGGGCGCATTTCCCAAATCATCGGTCCTGTGGTCGATGTGGCGTTTGAAGCCAACGGAAAGCCCCTTGAGGAAGTGCTTCCGAAAATTCATGAGGCACTCTCTGTGGAGCATCCAGACGGACGCACCATTATTATAGAAGTGCAGCAGCACATTGGCGAAGACACGGTTCGCTGTGTAGCCATGGATAATACCGACGGACTGAAGCGTGGCCTTGAAGTAGTACGCCTCGGTGCGCCTATTTCTATGCCCACTGGTCAGCAGATCAAGGGGCGCATGATGAACGTGACGGGCGACAGCATCGACGGCCTTAAGCCGCTCGACAAGTCGGTTGACGCTTATCCAATCCACCGCGACGCTCCTAAATTTGAAGACCTCAAAACGAGTAGCGAAGTGCTTTACACGGGTATCAAGGTCATCGACCTTTTGGAACCTTATGCCAAGGGCGGTAAGATTGGTTTGTTTGGTGGTGCCGGTGTGGGTAAGACCGTGTTGATTATGGAATTAATCAACAATATTGCCAAAGGCCACGACGGATTCTCCGTGTTTGCTGGTGTTGGTGAACGTACGCGTGAGGGTAACGACCTCTTGCGTGAGATGATTGAATCTGGCGTTGTGAAATACGGCAAGGAGTTCACCGAAGCCATGGAGCGTGGTGAATGGGATTTGTCGAAGGTCGACTACGAGGAAATGGCCAAAAGTCAGGCAACTCTCGTTTACGGACAGATGAACGAACCGCCTGGAGCACGTGCTTCTGTGGCATTGTCCGGCCTCTCTGTTGCCGAATCCTTCCGCGATGCCGGAGCCAAGGAAGGCAAGCAGAGTGACATTTTGTTCTTCATCGACAATATTTTCCGTTTCACGCAGGCCGGTTCCGAGGTTTCAGCCTTGTTAGGCCGTATGCCATCGGCTGTGGGCTATCAGCCAACGTTGGCCAGTGAGATGGGTGCCATGCAAGAGCGAATCACGTCAACCAAAAACGGTTCTATCACCTCCATCCAGGCCGTCTATGTGCCAGCCGACGACTTGACAGACCCAGCGCCTGCCACCACGTTTACCCACTTGGATGCCACGACCGTGTTGAGCCGTAAGATAACGGAGCTTGGTATTTATCCGGCAGTGGATCCCCTGGATTCAACGTCGCGCATTTTGGACCCGAACGTCATTGGCAAGGATCATTATAATTGTGCTCAGCGCGTTAAGCAGATTCTTCAGAAATACAAAGAGTTGCAGGACATCATTGCGATTCTTGGTATGGACGAACTTTCAGACGAAGACCGCGAAACTGTCAATCGCGCACGCCGCGTGCAGCGTTTCTTGAGCCAGCCGTTCACTGTTGCCGAAAAATTCACTGGTGTTCCGGGCGTGATGGTGCCAATCGAAGAATGTATCAGAGGTTTCAATATGATTCTCGATGGCGAGGTGGATTACCTTCCTGAACAGGCATTCTTGAACGTGGGCACCATTGACGAGGCCATTGCCAAGGGCAAGAAGATGCTGGAGGCTGCCAAGGCATAAGCGTGTGCTTAAAAAATGTGCGTTCTGAAAGACAGAAAACGCTTATCCCTACATCTGTATAAAAGAAAAAGATACTTATGAAAGTAACGGTAGTTTCTCCGAAAAGAATTGTGTTTTCTGGCGAGGTTGACAGCGTTGCCGTGCCAGGCGCCAAGGGGCGTTTTGAAATTCTGAACAACCACGCGCCGATCGTCTCTGCTCTGACGGCTGGCAAGGTGGTGTGCAGCGGAAAGGAAACCTTGGAACTTGACATTTTGGGCGGCTTCGTGGAAGTGGCCCGCAATGAAGTGTCTGTGTGCGTTGAAACTTCCCCAAAGGCATAGTAAGCGGCATGAAACATTTAACTGTGAAATATGTTTCCATACTGATCGTTGTGTACCTCTTGCTCGGTCCTCTGCTGTTGTTCGTGGAAAACAAAGTGTTCGGAAGCGAGGCTCTGCTTCAGGCATTTCCCATCACGGTGGTTGCTGTGGCGTATTTTGCATATACGCTGGCCGCCATGTCGTTGGTCGGGAAGTCCGCCCGCTCAGGCCAAACGCCTCTCGGCATGTTTCTCCTCGACAATGTGGTGCGGTTTTTCATGACGTGTATCATCTTGGTGGTCTACGCTTTCATCAACCGCTCCGGACTTGTGCTTTTCGGAATCAACCTCCTGGCCTATTATTTGGTAACATTGGTGGTTGTCACGTGTTTCACGGTCCGCATGAGCCGTGGAAACGTTTCGGCCAGGAGCAGGAAAACAGGCAATTCTTAATTCATAACAATAGGCGTTCAGAAAATCAGACATTTATTTGACGCCTGCTCAAGAAAAAGTAACAATGAAACACCTCAAACATATAGGTTGTTTGCTTTTGGTGGCTCTGCTCTCTGTGATGCCCGCTGCGGCTTCCGGGGCTGAGGCTGGGGAGAAATCCACGGTCGATGTCAAGGGAATCGTGCTCGGACACATGGGCGATGCCTACGAATGGCACATCTTGACATGGAACGGCCATGAAGTTGCGATTCCTCTGCCCGTTATCGTGAAGGGAGAAAAATCCGGATGGCATTGCTTCAGTTCTGCCCGCTTGGCAGAAGGGGAGTCCTACGAAGGTTTCTACATCAACGAGGCCGAAAACGGGAAAATATATGAAAAGCTCGACAACGGTCAGGAAGTGCGTCCGCTTGATTTGTCCATCACGAAAGACGTGTTGCAAATTTGGATTGTCGCCCTCCTGATGCTCGTCATCTTCCTTGGTGCAGCCCGCTGGTATCGCGGCCGCGATTGCAGCGACAATGCCCCAAAGGGATTCGTTGGATTGGTGGAGATGTTTGTCATGATGGTCTATGACGACCTCATCAAGCCCAGTATCGGCGAAAAGCATTGCAAACCCTATGCGCCTTTTTTGCTGACGGCTTTCTTCTTCATTTTCATCACCAACCTGATGGGGTTGATTCCGGTTTTCCCAGGCGGAGCCAACGTAACGGGCAATATCACGATCACGTTTTTCCTCGCCTTCTGTGTGTTGCTCATCGTCAACATCTTCGGAAACAAGGCCTATTGGAAAGACATCTTCTGGCCTGAGGTCCCCACTTGGCTGAAAATCCCCGTGCCGTTGATGCCCGTGATTGAGCTCTTTGGCATCTTCACCAAGCCGTTTGCCTTGATGGTCCGTTTGTTTGCGAACATAATGGGCGGCCATGCCATCATCCTTTCGCTCACCTGCGTGATTTTCATCACTTGCCAGTTGGGCGTGGCCATCGGCAGTTCCTTGTCATTCGTCAGTTTCTTGCTGATGATTTTCATGAACTGTCTGGAACTTCTTGTTGCGTTCATCCAGGCCTACGTGTTCACCATGTTGAGTGCCGTCTTTATCGGGCTGGCCCATCAGGAGCACCATGCGGAATGACGCAGGAAAACGGAGAGAGAGGGGGCATGCTTTTCAAGCATTTTCAAAACTGAGGTGCCCAAACACTCTCCAAACACCTATCCTATAGGAAACAATCAAACTGAAAATATTAAAACAACACTTTTAAAAAACTCATTACTATGTTATTACTTGCATTATTAGATGCTGCAGGAGTTGCAAAATTGGGCGCTGGTCTCGGCGCAGGTATCGCCGCAATTGGCGCTGGTCTCGGTATCGGTCGCATTGGTAGTTCTGCTATGGAGGCCATTGCACGCCAGCCAGAATCAACGAGCGACATCCGTACGAATATGATTATTGTTGCCGCCCTTGTAGAAGGTGTAGCTCTCTTCGCAGTAATCGTATGTCTGCTTTGCTTGTTCATCTAATCCACCACCAAAACGAAGCAATTTTATGCCATCCATATTAAGTCCGGATTTGGGCCTACTTTTTTGGATGTTCCTCGCTTTCCTCATCGTCTTCGCCCTGGTGGCGAAATATGGTTTTCCTGTCATCATCAAGATGGTTGAAGACCGCAAGAACTACATCGACGAATCGTTGAAGAAAGCCCGCGAGGCAAACGAAAAGTTGGCAAACATCAAAGCCGAGAGTGAAGAAATACTCCGTCAAGCCAGTGAGCGTCAGGCCCAGGTTCTGAAGGAGGCGATGGCAACGCGTGATAGCATAGTCAAAGAGGCCCGCGACAAGGCCCGCGAGGAGGGTCAGAAACTCCTCGAAGAGGCCAAGGCGCAGATTGCCGTTGAAAAGGAAAATGCTTTGCGGGATATCCGCAACACGGTTGCCGATGTATCGGTACAGATTGCAGAAAAGGTTGTGCGTCGCCAGTTGGACAAAGATACCGAAGATGAGCAATACATCGAACGTTTGCTCAATGAAGTAACCAGACAGAAATAACACGCACAGACTCAAATCGGTGGTCTTCTAAAGGTAAAGAGGCGTGGCACGTAAGCTCCGCGTTTCCTCCTTTGCAAGAGGCTTCCTTTTGAAGTTGTGTGTCAGAAAAATGATGCCGTGTGACACAAACGCCCGGTTGCTCAAGCCTCCGGCGCGTTTGTGGGCATGCAATGGCGTTACGCAGCAGGGTTGTCTGCTCGTTGCCGTTGCTCCCATCGGCACAAATGTCTGAAACAAGCATATATAAAAGCGTAACAAGTTATGGATATAGGTATCGTTTCAATTCGCTATGCCAAAGCTCTTTTGCAATTTGCAATGGAAAATCATGAGGAAGACGGTGTGTATCGTGAAATGTCTGCAATGGCCGACGTTTTCATGAAATTGCCAGCGCTCCAGAAAGCGATGCAGAATCCGGTTCTAACATCGCAGCAGACAGAAACGCTTCTCGGCAGCGCTTGCGGTTCTGGCGACAGCCAGACAGCATCAACGCGAAAGTTCATCAAACTTGTTGTGAGCAAGAAGCGAGCAGATTTTATGATGTTTATTGCGCATGCGTACGTAACACTCTATCGTAAGGAAAAGCATCTCGTCAAAGGACGCCTCGTTGTTGCCAAGTCAGTCAGTGAATACGTTGCCCAGCGTTTGCAAGCCATCGTTGAAGCCAGAACAGACAGCAAGGTGGATTTTGAAGTGCTTGTAGATGAAAACATAGGGGGCGGATTCATACTTGAATACGACACCTATCGGCTCGACGCAAGCGTGAAGACCCAGATTGAAAAACTGCATCGCGCGTTGAACGCTTGATTTTCTATTGAAAACATAAAAAACGGGCGGACGTAAGGAAAAGTGGTGCGCAGACCAGTCGCAGGCCTGCCAGGTGCCTCTGTTGTACGCACAATCTCTTTCCCCAGACGACCGCTCAAAAACAAGAAATAATTCACATGCCAAATAATATCAAACCAAGTGAAGTGTCGGATGTGCTCTTGCGTCAGCTTGAGAACATCGACACAAATATCAAGTTTGAAGAAGTCGGCATTGTCTTGTCCATCGGTGACGGTGTGGCCCGTATTTACGGTTTGACCGGTGTTACGGAAAACGAACTCATCGAGTTTGACAATGGCGTGATGGCCGTTGCCATGAACTTGGAGGAAGACAATGTGGGCGCAGTGCTCCTCGGATCGTCAGAAGGCATCAAGGAAGGACAGAGCGTGAAGCGCACGGGCCGCGTTGCCTCAATCGAGGTGAGCGAAAGCATGCTCGGCCGCGTCATCAATCCTTTGGGACAGCCGCTCGACGGAGGAGGTGCCATTGACGGCGAGAAATTCCTCATGCCGCTTGACCGTAAGGCTCCTGGTGTTATTTATCGCCAGCCAGTCAACCAGGCACTTCAAACAGGATTGAAGGCTGTCGATTCAATGATTCCTATCGGTCGCGGACAGCGTGAGCTGATCATCGGCGACCGCCAGACGGGAAAAACCGCCATTGCCATCGACACCATCATCAACCAGAAAGAAAATTACGAAAACGGCGATCCCGTTTACTGCATCTACGTGGCCATTGGCCAGAAAGCTTCAACGGTGGCCAACATCGTCAATACGCTGAAGGAAAACGGGGCAATGCCTTACACCATTGTTGTCTCTGCAACGGCCGCCGAACCTGCTGCGTTGCAGTATTTCGCACCATTTGCCGGTGCGGCCATCGGAGAATTCTTCCGCGACCGTGGCTTGCATGCCCTTGTCGTTTACGATGACCTCTCCAAGCAGGCTGTGGCCTATCGTGAAGTGTCGTTGATTCTTCGTCGTCCTTCAGGACGCGAGGCCTATCCAGGCGATGTCTTTTATCTTCATTCCCGTTTGCTCGAACGCGCAGCAAAGATCAATAACCAAACGGAGGTGGCAGAGAACATGAACGACCTGCCGGCCTGCTTGAAGGGAAAGGTGAAAGGCGGCGGTTCTCTGACGGCATTGCCTATTATTGAAACACAAGCCGGCGACGTCTCTGCATACATCCCGACCAATGTGATTTCCATTACCGACGGACAGATTTATCTGGTCACCGACCTCTTCAACCAAGGTTTCCGTCCTGCTATTGACGTCGGCATCTCTGTGAGCCGTGTTGGTGGTGCTGCCCAGATCAAGAGCATGAAGAAGGTGGCAGGTACTTTGAAAATCGACCAGGCACAATACCGCGAGTTGGAGGCCTTCTCCAAATTTTCGTCTGATATGGACCCCGTGACGGCTATGACCATTGACCGCGGACGCAAGAACAACCAGTTGCTCATCCAGGCCCAATACAGTCCTATGCCTGTTGCAGAACAGGTGGCCATCCTTTATTGCGGTACGCGCGGACTGCTTAAAGATGTACCCGTTGACAAGGTGCGCGACTTCCAAGACAGTTTCTTGCAAATCATCCGTTCTAATTACGCAGACACAGTGCTCGCTGAATTGAAGCGTGGCAACCTTAGCGAAGAAGTTTGCAAAACCATCGAAAAGGTGGCCGGGGATGTTGCAGGACAATACAAATAAATTGAGACATCATGGCTTCACTTAAAGAAGTAAAAACAAGAATTTCAACCGTCAATAGCACCCGTAAAATCACGAGTGCCATGAAAATGGTGGCTTCGTCGAAACTTCATCGTGCCCAGATGGACATCGAAAGGATGCGTCCGTATGAAGCGGCGTTAGACAGAATGATGTCTACGTTCGTTTCAAACATGTCTGACGAACTTTCCTCTCCATTTGCCATCAAGAGGGAGGTGAAGCGTGTTGCCTTGGTCGTTTTCACTTCAAATTCCAGCCTTTGCGGTGGTTTCAACGGCAACGTCATCAAGATGGTGCAGAAAACGGTTGATAGCTACCGCAAAAGCAACACGGACATCGTGCGCGTGTATGCCATCGGACGCAAGGGCGCCGAAGCCGTGCGCAAGCTCGGTTTCGAGGTGGAAAACGATTATGCCTCGCTGCTGGATCATCCTTCATACGATGTGGCCCGTGGTGTGGCGCAGGAACTCATGGCGCTCTACACTTCAGGCGAAGTCGATGAAGTCAAGATGATCTATCATCATTTCAAAAGTTCTGCCACGCAGTTGCTGACGCAGGAGACCTTCTTGCCAATCAGTTTGCAGCAGGAGGGGAAAGTTGAAAAAAGCAGTGGCCCGTCTCTCAACTATATTATCGAACCATCTGTTGAAGAGGTGGTTGCTGCGTTGATTCCAAAGACTTTGAATCTCCGTGTCTACACCGCCTTGCTCGACAGCTTGGCAAGCGAACACGCGGCCAGAGTCATCGCCATGCAGGTGGCCACGGACAATGCCGACGAACTTCTGCGCGAATTGAAGCTGACGTACAACAAGACACGCCAGCAGGCAATCACAACAGAATTGCTGGACATTGTCGGTGGTTCTATGCAATGATGCTCTGGGACGAAGACATTTCTTCTTTATTGAGATTCCAAACGGCCAGACATGCAATATGCCGTTGGCTGTTGATTTGAAACATAAGAAAATTTACAATGCGAAAAGGGTGGGGCAACAACAATGCCTCACCCTTTTTGTTGCCTTTTCTTTCACGCGTCTTTCCTGTGTCAATAGAAATCTATTGGGAACAGACAAAAGCGTGAATAAAGACTTGTTCTGCGGAATCCTTTATCGGAAAAGGCTCTGCTTTTGCTGGTGTGTAGCTGCTTGGGTGAAACAGAAAATGGTTTTATAGCTATGTTCCCTTATGATATTTAGTAGCGTAATGCAGAAAGCATCGTCATCCTTAAAGTCTGTCCTATGATTTCATGTCGCCTCAGGGAGCAGGCACGACCGCATCTGGGAGCAGACGCGGTCGTATCTGGGAACTGATTCGTTCGCATCTGGGAGCAGACACGTTCGTATCTGGGAGCAGACGCGGTCGAGTGTCGTCCCGTGTTCGACAACAAGTCGTAATGTCGGGATGGAGTGGTGCAGGGAGGCGTGTTTAATATGAGGGATGTGAGCCTAACGTTTTTGGTACATTTATAGATAATGAAGATACGAATTCTTGCGTCATTCGCTGTGGATTTGCCATAATATCGGAAGTTTTCTGTCATTATAGGTGCATTGGTGAGCTAAAATTTCTGTTTTTTTCGTGATAGAAAACTGGTATAGAATAGATTTTCGCTGATTTTCGGTAACTTTGCACAACATCAACAACAAAAGTGATAGTGTTATTTTGTGTGACAGTATAAAAAAAGTTATAGCAAATGTCAAACCGACCATACAACGAAAGGGACATTTCGTCCATATTCAATTATAGCAAGCAGTTGGTAAACAAGTGTCTGCGTGATTTTGTGCCCGATGCCGAAGAACATAATGGTAAGGGCAGCTTGGGACAACTTGTGGAAGAGTTGTTCTTTAAATACGACCTCAATTCTCGCCAAGAAGCCGACTTTGCTTTTGTGAATGCTGAATTGAAGTGTACTCCGCTAAAAGAATCAGCTAAGAAAGAACTGCTAATAAAAGAGAGACTTGTTTGCAGCATGATAAACTATACGGCAGATTGGAATAAAACTTTTGAGGAGTCTCATTTCTATCAGAAATGTTTGATAATGCTCATCATGTTTTATCTACACAATCCGAAGGCTTCCAAACTTGACTTACAATTCCTTTTCGCTGTATTATGGAAAATACCAGAAAAAGACCTATTGATTATCCGTAAGGATTATGACACCATCATTACAAAGATAAGAAATGGACAAGCACATACTTTGTCTGAAGGTGACACAATGTATCTTGGTGCTTGCCGGAAAGGACAAAAAGGCGAATCCTTGATGCCTCAACACAATAGTGAGACTGGTGCGCCTCGCCGTGCATGGAGTTTGAAAACGGCATATATGCGTATAGTGCTTGACGAGGTGAAGCATAACAACCAAGACGGTGCTTATTGCAATTATGAGATAGTCCAGCCAACAAAAGAAACGGTGTTCTCGGTAGATGAACTGAAGAAGAAATCAGTTGATGATATATTACTGAGTCGTTTTGCACCTTATAATGGAAAAACATATCGTCAAATATGCGATATGCTCAATATAGAACCGTCAAGCTCGAAATCAAAATACTTTATCGTATCGAATGTGATTGCAGGAAAAGGCAATGTCTGCAACGTAAACAAGTCGGAAGAGTTTGAGAAGTCTGGTCTTACGATGAAAACAATTCGTGTAAAGAAAACTGGAGTAATAAAGGAATCCATGTCTTTTGAGAACATAGATTATCAAGAAGTTTTCGATTGTGAGGAATGGACAGATTCGAGGTTGTACGAACTATTCACAAACCGTTTCCTGTTTGTAATATTCTGTGAAACGGACAATGTACTACATTTGCCTAATGGAAAGACAGAACCAGAATACAAACTTGAAAAAGTTGCATTTTGGACGATGCCGCAAGATGACCTTAAAGTTGCGCAGGAATATTGGAGCAACATACGGCAGAACGTGTTAGACAATCATATCGCTCCGCAATATTTTTGGAACGCAAAGGCTGACCGACACTTCCATGTTCGTCCTAAGGCAAGGGTTGCTGACGACATGACAGAGAATCCAAATGGTGGAATGGTAAAGAATTATTGCTATTGGTTTAATCAGAAATATGTAAAGAATATCGTTGCAAATGAATTATAAGATAGAAGATACGGAAATGACGGATAACGGAATGCTTTGCGAAGCCGTAGCAAAGTATTCATGCAAGGCACATGAACGAGTGAGAGAACTCGGATTATTTGATAGTGTACAGCCCGATGTAAACGAGGGAGACATCAAGGTTGTGGAACTCTTTGCTGGCGTTGGCGGTTTTAGAATCGGACTGGAGAGAGCTTCAAAACACTTCAAAACAATTTGGAGCAACCAATGGGAACCTTCCACAAAACGCCAAGACGCGAGCATTATTTATTGCCGTCATTTTGGTATTGATGGTCATTCTAACGAGGATATTGCTACTGTCCCGACAGAAGAAATTCCCGACAGTGACTTGCTTTGTGGAGGTTTTCCCTGTCAAGACTATTCTGTGGCTACTACGTTGCAACGCTCTGGGGGAATTGAAGGTGGGAAAGGTGTGCTTTGGTGGCAGATTTATCGTATCTTGAAAGAAAAAGGTGAAAAGCGTCCTAACTATCTGATGTTGGAGAATGTAGACAGACTTCTCAACTCTCCAGCCAAACAAAGAGGGCGTGACTTCGCTATCATACTATCTTCTCTTTCAAATTTAGGCTATATTGTGGAATGGCGCATTATCAATGCTGCTGATTATGGCATGCCGCAGCGTCGCCGTCGTACCTATATGGTTGCTTATCACCAAGGGACAAAACTTGCTGGACAATTCGCTTCCAAAGTGAACAAGTTTGAGTGGATTCTTGAAAACGGCATTATGCCAGAAGCATTCTGTTGCACAGAAAAAGATGGTAAAACATATTCTTTTGAAATAGGTGAGGATATTGCCGATGTTTCCGATAATTTCAACAAAGGCAAAAAGGAAAGTCCGTTCAAGAACTCTGGAGTTATGGCAAACGGCAAAGTGTACACACTTGAAACCTTGCCAAAATATGAAGGACAATATATCACATTAGGAGACATTCTTGTAGATGAAGCCGCTGTGCCTAACGAGTTCTTCATATCAGATGAGGACTTTCCAAAATGGGAATATCAGAAAGGCTCAAAGTCGCTGAAACGTATCAACAAAACCACAGGATTTGAATATAATTACAGCGAGGGCGCAATGGCATTTCCAGACTATCTCGACCGTGCATCAAGAACAATTATTACAGGCGAAGGTGGTGCTGGTCCTTCACGTTTCAAGCATATTATCAAGACAAAAAGCGGTCGCTATCGCCGTCTTGTTCCTGTAGAGTTGGAACGTTTGAATATGTTTCCTGACAACCATACTTTTGGCTCATCCGACTTACGTCGTGCATTTCTTATGGGAAATGCGTTGGTTACAGGGATTGTTGAGAATATAGCTTTGGTACTGAAGGAAAGAATGTAAAGTTAAGTGTACGCATGAAAAACAAATTCTATAGATTCAAGATAGAAGTACAATCGTAAGCATCCCATGCAGGCCGTATTGAAAAGCCTCCATAAAGTCCGAATTTTTCAGACAAAAAGTACTTATGTTTTGTCTGAACGAAAATAACATCTATCGTCTCTACTCTCAAGGCATAGATACGCGAAAGGGCGTAGAAGGTAGGGTGTTCAAAATTCAGAAAAATCTCTACGCGTTTTTGACCCAATAGCATAGCGGTTGCGGCATAGCAACAAGAGGCGCTGCGCGAACATTCGGCGAAGGTCTGAGGCGAAGCACTGTAGCTCACTTTGCTCGCAAAGTGAGGGGGACGAATATTGTGGCGGCCAAACACGGCTAAAAATCCAACAAAGTCATGCGCTAAAGCGCTGGCCATATTCGCTACGTGTTCGTGGCCCTCACTTTGCAAGCAAAGTGAGCTACAATGCTGGCGCTGCAACAGTCGATTATGCGGTGTCAGCGCAAATCTCCGCAGCGAGGGCGCTGCTGCCAATTTTAATATTCTATCTTGAACACCCTAAAATAATGCGTCGGCCCTGCAATCTTACTACTTTTTAACGAACGCCCTCCTGCGTTCGATCGCGTCTCGTCCTGCGTTCGATTGTATCTCGTCCTGCGTTCGGTCGTGCCTCGTCCCGCGTTCGCTAAAAAGTATAGGGACTGAAACGAGAAAGATGCTTACGAAGTAATGTAAGCATCCCGTGCAGGCCGTATTTTACAAAAAAGCCGTAACGCTTTTTGGCGTTACGGCAAAGATATTGTTGAGGATTAATGTTCCTTTGTGGTTATTGGTTGGTAAAGGAGACACTAATATTTCTGTCCTCCAGCTCATTTTTGTGTTTGAGGCGCAGCGATAACTCTGAACGTCTTTTTCAGGCTGGCAAAGTAGTTGAGCGGGGAAGTGGTGTAGCTGACTTCTCCTCCGCTGAACTTCTCCGTTCCGACTGAGCCGTCATAAAGTCCGCTGATATTGTATTTCGCCTCAAGACGAATGGTGTATTCACCTGGTTCGTTGATGATGAGCGTGTCACGCGGGTCAGACTTGTCGTAGTCGTAGATGAGTCCTTGTTTTTTCTTGTGTGTGGTGGAATCATTGATTTCGCACGACCATTTGTAGGTTGTGCCGTTCAGCAGTTTTCCCTGCGAGCGCTGCACGGCAGTGACTACGATGGGTTGGCCTGCTTGTAGCACAGTTCCACCGCTCAGCGAGCGGCAGGTGACGTCGGAAAAACGCGGGCAGCGTGAGGTGTATTTAGGGTCGTTGCTGTCTTCAGAACAACTTGCAAATGCCAGCGTCATGCCGATGAACAGCAGGGGAAACAATCGGGAAGAGGTTGTTTTGATCATGTGTGTATGTGTTTATGTGTGGAGGCATGGCTGCGTGAGGAACCGCCTCCTGTCGGGAAGTTAGAAATCCTTTAAATGGTTGTAGAGACGTTGTACGGGTAGGCCCATGACATTAAAGAAACTGCCTTCCAACTGTTCGACGGCAATGAGTCCGATCCATTCCTGGATGCCGTAGGAGCCAGCCTTGTCGAAGGGCAGGTAGTTGCTAACGTAGTAATGGATTTCCTCATCGGTCAGTTTTGCAAACTTCACGTTGGTCATGACGGCAAAGCTGTCAACCTTTTCGGCTGTCAGGATGGCAACGCCAGTGATGACCTGATGGGTGTTTCCAGAGAGTTTGTGCAGCATGTTTTCTGCATCTTGTGCGTTCGCCGGTTTTCCCAACACTTCACCATTGAAATAAACCGTGGTGTCGGCTGCGATGATCAGTTCGCTTGGAGACATGGAAGAACGATAGGCTTCAGCTTTCTTCTTGGCGATGAAGCTGGCTATTTCTTCGCCGTCGGTCATGGTTGAAGGATAGCTTTCGTCAACACCAAAGAGGTTGCGCACTTTGAAAGGGATGCCCAGACGTTGGAGCAGTTCTTTGCGTCGCGGCGAGTTGCTTGCCAAAACGACATCGTATTTTTTGAGATTGTCTAACATGTCAGTTGGTTTTGTTTTTTATGGTTTTCTGAATGGAATTTGTTCTCTGTTTTTTGGGGAACGTTTGTTCTGCGTGACAACGCGGGGATGGGCGTGTGTGTCGCATGCTGCGCGACTGTTTGCAGAGGTTTTGCAGGGTGGCAATTGTTTTTTTCTTTGGTAATGATGGAAAAACAAATTGATTGATATTGCCATTACTTACCATCCGAAGGCCTTGTCGTCTTTCATCCAAAGACCTTTCGCACGCATCACTTGCTCGATGACGTCGCGCACGCACCCCATTCCGCCACAGCGGTCGCTGATGTAGCATGAAATGCGTTTGATTTCTTCTGCGGCATCAGCTGGGCAACAGGGGAGTCCGCAGGCACGCATCACCTCGTAGTCGGGAATGTCGTCGCCCATATACAGCACCTCCTCTGGTTTCAGATTCTCTGTCTCCAGCCAATGCTGGAAGCAGGCGATTTTGACGGAGATGCCTGCAAACACATTTTGAACGCCAAGGTTTTCATACCGCTTTTTGACAGCTGCGCTGCGTCCTCCGGTGATGATGGCCAACTTCAGTCCGCATTTGACGGCCAGTTGCATGGCATATCCGTCTTTGATGTTTGCCGTGCGTTGCGGTTGTCCGTCGCCGTCATCAGAGAGGTAGACGTTGTTGGTGCTCAAAACTCCGTCAACATCGAAAGCCAGGGCCTTTATTTTCGTCAGGTCGTAGTTGATCATTTGTCGTGTGTTATGATAAGTAGGTGTTCAAAATTAGTTTATACTATCCATGTAGGGATAAGCCAGTTTAATATTGCCTTGCCGCATTCTTTTGCCCCTACAACTGTCTTTCATCAGTCACGTAGCCCGCTACGCTCCTTCTTCAAGACAGCTGTAGGAACAAAATAATACGACAATTCAATATAAACTAATTCTGAACATCTACTTAAGTAGGTGTTGTGATTACTGTTCGTTTTCAGTCTGCACCATTCTTGAATTTTTCGTTTCAAGGGCCGTGTGGCAGATGCTCTCCGTCATTGTCCGGTAGATGTTTTTCATCTGTGGCATGTCGTCAAGCATTTCCAAGTGTTTGTTGATGATGTTTTGGTCGAATCTCACGGCTGGCCCTGTCTGTGCCGCTACGGGAGAGAGGTGGTGCGCCTTTTTCACGGTTTCGTCTATGAGCGGCAGGAGGGTTTCAAAGGGAATGCCAGCTTTTTCCTTCAGAAGCTTTTCTGCCAGGGCAAAACAGTGGTTGGCGAAATTGCAGGCAAACACCGCCGCTGCATGCAGGCAAAGCCGGGATTCTGTGTTGAGTTCGCTCACGTGGCTCGTTAGGGAGCGGGTCAGATTGTCAATCATTTTCAAACTCTGGCGGTTGCTTCCTTCGATGTAGCAGCGCACTTCGCTGAAATTGAGTGCTGCGTTTTTTGAGAATGTTTGCATCGGATAGATAACGCCGTGCCATTGGTTTAGGAAAACGTTGGCTGGCGTGCTGCCCGATGTGTGGATGTGTAGAGCGTTTGGAAAGCGCAGACTGTTGATGGCTGCAATTTCTGGCAACACGTCGTCTTTGACACAATAGACGAAAATGTTTGCTTCCGGGAGGTCGGCAATGTCGTCAATGGCATCGGCTTCCACTTCCGCGGCCAGCGTTTGTGCCGAGGCAAGGGTGTGGCTGTAGACGGCTTTGATTTTCATGCCTGCGTTTCTGAGCGCTTTTGCCATGTGTGTGGCCACGTTGCCTGCCCCGATGAAGGCGATTTGTTGGTCTGCTGGTGTCATGAGTTGTCGGTCGGTGTTGCTTTAGAGGTGTCTTGATTTTTCTGGCGTGGTGAGCAGTGTGTTTTTTGAAATCGCTTGATGCGGAAAAACACTGCCACATTGCCCGCAGTGGTAGGTGGGTTTTATGTCCCATTTTTTCGCTTCTTTCCCGTCGCGGAGAGAACGCCAGGTTGGCATCTGTGTGTTGCACGTGGCTTCTGATGGAATGTCGTTCGCCGCTTTGCAATGGTCAGAATGTCTCAAAACGTCAGTCTGCCACCCCCGCTTGATAGCGCAAAGTTACAAAAAAACTGGTCTATGGGTGGATTCTTTTTGTTTTTTTACGTTCGTGAAACGGCTTTTACACCTTTCACTCCGTTGAGCTTCTTGATCAGTGCATTGAGTGCTTGCGTGTCGCCCACCATAATGGTCAGTGCGCCAGAGAAAAGTCCGTCGTTTGAGTCGATGCTGATGCTTCGGAGCATGATTTTCTCTTCCTTGGAGATGATGGACGTGATGTTATTGACGATGCCCAAATCATCGTTGCCGACAACGTGGAGCGTGATGGGGTATTTGCTGTCGCCCTTTCCGGCCCATTTTGCAGGTACGATGCGGTAGCCGAAGCGTTGGCGGAGCGCTGGTGCGTTCGGACAATTGGTGCGATGGATTTTGATGCCGCCGTTGACCGTGACAAAGCCGAAGACATCGTCGCCATAGACTGGGTTGCAGCAGCGTGCCATTTGGAAGTCGATGCCTTTGAGGTTACGGTCGATGATGAGAACGTCGTCAGACGACGTCGTTGTCTGGTCCTTCTCTTTCTCCATCGTAAATTCGCCTGCGCTTCGCGTGGCGGCGCGTTCGGCCAGTCCCTGTTCGCGTTTTGCAAGCTCTTGGTAGCGCTCAATGAGGGCGTTGGGGTCAAGGCGTTCTTCGGCGATGGCTTTGTAGAATTCCGTCGACTCTTTGTAGCCCGTCTTTTTGATTAGTTGGTTGATGATGGCTTCGTCCCAATCAATCTTGCGGTTTTTCAGTTTGCGCTCCAGAAGTTCGCGGGCAAGGACACCTTCGCGGGCTTGCAGGTCGCGCACGGCGGTGCGAATTTTTGAGCGGGCATGTGATGAGACGGCGATGTTCAGCCATTCCAGGCGTGGCATCTGCGAGGTGGCGGTCAGAATTTCCACGTGGTCGCCGCTTTCCAGTTTTTGCCGGATGGAAACGCCGCGGCCGTTGATGCGTCCGCCAACGCAGTGGTTTCCAATATTGGAGTGGATGTGGTAGGCAAAGTCGAGCACCGTTGATTCTGGTGGGAGACGGTAGAGGTCGCCTTTTGGCGTGAAGACGTAAACCTCCCGTTTGTTCACCTTCTCTGAAAGGTTTTCACAGAGCATTTGCTCGTTGCCCGTTTCGAGGGCGCTACGGATGTCGGCCAGCCAGGCATCGACACCGCCTTCGCTACTCTTTACGCCCTTGTAGCGCCAGTGGGCCGCCAGTCCGTGTTCGGCCACTTCGTCCATGCGCTCGGTTCGGATTTGCACTTCCACCCATTTGTCTTCAGGACCTCTCACGGTGATGTGCAGGCTCTCGTAGCCGTTGCTTTTTGGAACAGTCACCCAGTCGCGCAGGCGTTTCAGGTTTGGCTCATAGTGGCCCGTGATGAGCGAGAATACGTTCCAGCAGTCCTTCAGCTCCTGCGGGCGCGGAGAGTCGAGGATGATGCGGATGGCAAAGAGGTCGTAAACGCCATTGAATCCGCATTGCTGCTTCTTCATCTTTTGCCAGATGGAATGGATGCTCTTCGTGCGTCCCTTGATATGGTAGCGTAGTCCTTCTTTGTTGAGCATCTCCGCAATAGGTGCGATGAAGCGTTCGATATAGGCATCGCGTGAACGTTTCGTGGCGTTAAGGTTTTCCTTGATCATGTAGTAGGCATCGTGTTCCAGATATTTCAAGGAAAGATCCTCCAATTCGCTTTTCAGCGTGTAGAGACCCAGTTTGTGTGCCAGTGGCGCGTAAAGATAGGCCGCTTCGATCGACACGCGCCGCTGTTCCGTCACGTTGGGCGTGTCTTTGATGTTGCGCATGACAACGACACACCAGGCGATGAGTAGCAACACGTTTCGCATGTCGCCCGCTTGCGTCACAAAGAGGTTGCGGAAGTTGTCGGTCTTCATGGCTTCCGTTTTTGCGTTGAGCTGTTGCGTGCGCAGCAGACCGTGTAGCGAATCCTGCCAGTGGCGCGGCGTTTTTTTGATGAACTCTTCGGCGTCGGCCAGGTCGCCGAGGATGAAACTCAATATGAAAGCTGGCAGCACGTTTCCGCACAGTCCTATTTCATTTGCGGCCAGTTTTACGCTCTCCAAAGCTATGGTGATTTTGTTGAAGCCGAAAGCGTCACGCATGGAGGCTCCTTTTTCCAGTGCCTGTTCCATGAGTGTCCAAAGCTGTCTTGCATCTTTGCTTGACGGACGGATGTCTTTGTTGCGGTATAGTTCCAACAGGCTTTGCCGCAATTGCAGGCGCTCGCCAGGTGTGAACGTGTTTTCTTTCATAATGATCAGTTTTTAAAAGAACGGAAGGTCTTGTCGGGAGGCCTCCCTTGATGATGAGCTGGGCGTGTCTTTGTGTGGATGAATGGCGTCAGGGCGCACTTGAAGGACGATTGCGTCGTTTTGTCAGTGCTCCATCGAACGCCATTTCCCTTGTTGCCAGAGGTCGATGAGTTGGCGTGCGAGGCTTACTTTGCCTGGTATTTCAGGCAAATTTTCGCGTGTGAACCATCCGCCCTTGTTGAGCTCAGAACGCTGGAGTTTCAGCGCTCCGGCGGCATATTCCGCCATGAATCCCACCATGAGTCCGCAGGGATAAGGCCACGGCTGACTTTTGACATATCTGAGGTTTTTGATGGAGATGTGGGTTTCTTCCATCACTTCGCGATGTACGCATTCCTCCAGTGTTTCCCCGGTTTCGACAAATCCGGCAACGAGTCCCAGATAGTCGCCCTTGAATTTGTTGCTCTGAACCAAAAGAATCTCCTGGCCTTCGTTGCGCGTGATGGCCACGATGATGGCTGTTGCCAATGCGGGCCATACTTCCTTTCCGCAGTTGGTGCAGCGCTTGGAAATGTCGGTGTGCATCGCCATTGGTGCGCCGCAAACACCGCAGAATTTGGTGCAACTATCCCAGTAGAGCAATTCGCGGGCCTTTCCGGCCATGAGATAGAGTGGGGAGGGAAGCGTGTCAAACGACTGTCTCAGCCCAATCATTTTCAGGTTCTCGTCGCATACGGGAGTGTCGATGCGAAAGGCGCGGCAGGGTGTTCCGTTGAGGTCGGGAAGCTTCATGACGTGATGCCACGGCTCTTGCTTGACGGGAGGCTCTTCGGCGCAGGGGATTTCATTGTTGTTGGTCAGCAGAATCGCGTCGCTGAGAAATACAAACCAATAGGTTTTCATTCCGTTTTTATTTTAAAAAAGGCAGGTTCCACCGCCTATAACAATTGTGTTGTTACAGAGATGAAACCTGCCATAATGTCAAACGGGTAATTCGTTTTTCCCGTTTATTCTTGTGTTCTCATGCTTGGAAAGTCTGAGATCGCCTGTTTTACAATCCAAGAGATTTCTTGACAGCCTCCACCTTTTCCGCAGCTTCTGCGCGGGCGCTTTCATAGCATTTCGGGCAACCCATCTTGCCCATCACTTCAATGTAGAACTTGATTTTTGGCTCCGTTCCGGAAGGACGTACACTGACTTTTATGCCGTCTTCCGTAAACCACTGCAAGACGTTGCTTGGTTCTGGGAAATCGAGCTTCGTCTTGTTGCCTTCGGCATCGGTGGCAGTCAGGTTGGCATAGTCTTTCGTGCATACAACCTTCGAGCCTGCGATTTCCTTAATGCCTTCGGTGCGGAACTTGGTCATCATGGCCTTGATTTCATCGGCACCGCTCTTGCCGGGCTTCACCACGTTGATGGTGTTGTTGAGCGAGAAACCATATTCTACGTAGATGTCCATCAGAATGTCGAAGAGCGTTTTGCCCTGGTCTTTTGCCCAAGCGCAGATTTCTGCCAGGAGAGAGCAAGCGGAAACGGCATCCTTGTCGCGTACGAAGTCTTCGGCCATGAAGCCGTAGCTTTCTTCGCCGCCGCCGATATATTGCTTCTTGCCTTCATTGATGCGAATTTCTCTTGCAATCCATTTGAAGCCAGTGTAGCAGTCGTGCATTTCCACATGGTTCTTCTTGGCGATTTCGCGGATGAGTTCTGTCGTGACGATGGTCTTGACGATAAACTCGTTGCCCTTCATCTGTCCTTGCGCAATGCGGTTCTTGATGATGTAATAGAGGAAAATCATGCACGTTTGGTTGCCATCGACGAGCACCCATTCGCCTTTGCTGTTTTTGCAGGCCATGCCCACGCGGTCGGCGTCAGGGTCGCTTGCCATTACAATGTCGGCATCAATCTTCTTGGCCAATTCAAGAGCCAAAGTCAATGCTTCACCGTTTTCGGGGTTCGGGCTGACAACGGTTGGGAAGTCGCCGCTCTTCACCATCTGCTCGGGAACGGTGTGTACGTTTTCAAAGCCCCAAAGCTTGAGCGACTGTGGGATGAGCATCATGCCAGTGCCGTGCAACGGGGTGTAGACAATCTTGAGGTCCTTCTGGCGCTGGATGCAGGCAGGGTCGATGGAGAGCGTGTGTACCTTGTTGAGGTAAATCTCGTCAATTTCTTTGCCGACGATAGTGATCAAGTCTTTGTTGCCTTCAAACTTGATGTCTTCCACCTTCACCTTGTTAACTTCTTCGATGATGCCTTTGTCGTGTGGAGCAAGCACTTGTGCACCATCATCCCAGTATGCCTTATATCCGTTGTATTCCTTCGGATTGTGGCTGGCCGTCAGGATAATTCCGCTCTGGCAGCCCAGATGACGAATGGCGAAAGACATTTCGGGAGTTGGACGCATGTCTTCGAAGAGATAGACCTTGATGCCGTTTGCCGAGAAGATGTTGGCACTTGTCTCGGCGAAGAGGCGTGAATTGTTGCGGCAGTCGTGGCCAACAACAACAGAGATTTCATCGCGGTCTTTGAAATTCTTGTTTAGATAGTTTGACAAACCCTGTGTGGCAGCGCCAACGGTATAGATGTTCATACGGTTGGTGCCAGCACCCATAATGCCGCGCAAACCGCCTGTTCCAAATTCAAGAGTCTTGTAGAACGCGTCAATCAGCTGCGTCTTGTCTGGGTTCTCCATCATGGCCTTTACTTCCTGCTGCGTCTTCTCGTCGTAGAGGGGTGAGGTCATCCATTCGCGGGCAACGGCCTCGCATTTCTGAATCAGAGTTTCTTGATTTTCCATATTATTGGTGGTTGATTTTGTGAGGGCGCTCTGGGATTGGCGTATTTGGCGGGTTAGCCTCGTCACTGCGTTGTGCAGCTTTCTTGTCAGTGTGCTCTTTTTGATGGCCGTGCTTTCTTGGGTATCGTTGTCATCCAAGCAGGTTGCACCTTGTATAAGCGTGGCTTCAGAGTATTTGCGGCTTTGCCGGCAATTGTATGTCTTTTAAATGGTTGCGGCCAGAAGTCTCAGAATGTCCCTGTGATGTGTTTCAGTTTTGTTCCAGTGGAAGGATTTCTATCCAATATCCGTCTGGGTCAGAGATGAAATACAACCCCATCTCTTCATTTTCAAAGCAGACGCAATTCATTGCCTTGTGTGTGGCGCGTGTGGCTGCATAATCACCTGGAACGCGCAGGCAGATGTGAAATTCGCATTCGCCGAGGTCGTATGGCTGAGGATGTTCTTTGAGCCATGTCAGCTCCAGTTTGAAATCGCTGTTCTCGTTTTTCAGATAAACGATTTTAAACGCTCCGTCTGGCCCGTTGATTTCACCGCACGGCTCCAGGCCGAGAGCTTCGCGATAAAAGGCGATGCTTCGCTCAAGGTCGGTGACGTTGATGTTGAAATGGTCGAATTTCGCTGAGATTTTTGATTCCATGTGTTGTTGAATGATTTGTTGGGGCCGCTTTCTTGTATGGCCCAAGTCGTAGGCAAAGGTAGTATAAAAATGTGATATTGGCGTCTCCTACGAGAAGTTTTTTCTGAAAGCCGTAAAATCTTAATCAGTTGTTTGCAAACCTCTTTTGCCATTGTAATGTGTTGGGGGTTTGGCTCGTTCAGTGGCGACGCTTTATGCAGCCTAAAACAGAAAATTCAAAAATTACTTTATAAAGAATAAGCAGAGCCACACCTCAATTTGTATTGGGCGTGGCTCTGCTATTCTTTGTGTTTGTGATGGTGGTTATTTTTTCTTACTATCCTTTGGTTGTGTCAGTTCAATCGTGTAGCTGCGGTTAAGTCCGCTTTGTGATTTGGCTCGAATCCACAGTACGCGATCGGTTGAGAGGTTGGCGCTCTTCACCGCTTCATCGAAATCTTCGGTGGTGCGCATTTCGCGGTCGTTCACCTGCATGATGATGGTGCCTTTTGTTATGCCAGCATCCTTCATCTTGCCGCTGCGGATGGCGGATACAACCAGGCCATAGCGGAGGTTGAGCTCCTTCTTTTCGGCGTCGGTTAACGGGCGGAGAGCAGCTCCCATCATGTCACTGTCAACAGCTTCGACTTTAGAAGTGGTACCCTGCACGTTGCGGAGAGTGACGGTGGCTTTGCGCTCTTTCTTCTCGCGCATGTATGTCACTTCAACTTTGTCGCCAGGGCTAAGCTTTGATATCTGTTCTTGAAGCTGGCCCATGTTTTCGACCTTGTGGCCGTTGATGGCGGTGATGACATCGCCTTCTTTCAAAACTTCTTCAACTGCACTTCCAGTGGTTGTCTCGGCAACGTAGACACCAGTGAGTGTGCCCAGATCAACGTCTTTGCCATCGCGTTCTTTCTTCTGGTCGATGTAGGCAGAAACGTCGTTGCCCTTGATGCCGAGAACGGCGCGTTGCACAGTGCCGAACTTTTTGAGGTCGTCCACAACCTTGTTCATGATTGATGTCGGGATGGCAAAGCCGTAGCCAGAGAAAGACCCTGTTTGTGAGTACAGCATGGCATTGATGCCCACCAGTTCGCCACGGGCGTTGACCAGTGCTCCTCCTGAGTTGCCCGGATTGATGGCAGCGTCGGTCTGTATGAAACTTTCAATGCCGCCTGTTGCGCCAAGTCCTCGCGCTTTGGCACTGACGATGCCCGCTGTGACGGTTGACGTTAGACTGAACGGATTGCCGATGGCAAGAACCCATTCGCCCACTTTCAGGTTTTCTGAGTTGCCAACAGTAATGGGTTGCAGTTTGTCGGCCTCGATTTTGATGAGCGCCAAGTCGGTCTGGGGGTCAGTGCCGATGATGCGGCCCTTAAATTCGCGGTTGTCGTTAAGTTTCACAAGCAGTTCGTCGGCATCCTTCACCACGTGGTTGTTAGTTACGATGTAGCCGTCGGCCGAGAGTATCACGCCAGAGCCGGCACCTTGCCGCTTCGGAGTTTGGATTTGGCGCTGCTGTTGGCGGCCGCCGCCGTTTCCGAAGAAGTCGCTGAAGAAATCTTCAAACGGGTCAACATATTGGATGGTCTGCGTTTTGCTGTTGGTGGTGACCTTTATGTACACAACGGAATTGACGGAATTTTCGGCTGCATACGTCAAGTCGATCGGTTGGGCAACTGATGCCTTTTGTGCTGTTGCTGGGATGCCGGCTCCGAGAAGGAGTCCGCCAGCAAGGATGAACAATGATAATTTCTTTTTCATGCTAATTATACATTTGTTTTTTAAGATTTTGCTTTCGGTTGGGGCACGTCCTATATGCGTGTCCTGTATGATAGGCCCCACGCTTTAGGGCTTGTTTTTAAACTGAGCGCAAAAATATAAAAAACCGCCATTAGTGTGTATGCTGTGTGTAATAAAAAAGATGGGCGAATCACCAAATTTAACATGGGGAGGAAGCGGCTTAACAGTGTTTTGAATATGAAGAAGCGGTTTTTCCTTTTCTTAGATGAGCGGTGTTTCATGCCGAATTGAGCGTTGTTGATGAACAGTATTTTTAGGGTGGGCTTTTCGTGTAAAACGGTTAGTCCGTGCAGGGTATAATATGTATAGCAGAATATAAGGCATCATATATGTATAAGGGTGACTACACCATAAAGAGAATGCTTATTCGTTCTTGTAGAAAGTTGGTTGTATTGGAAAGTTTTTTCGTTGGGGGTTTCTTTTGCCTGAGATGGTCGTTTCGGGGAAGTTTGTCTGAATATGTACTTATTTTGACATTTCGAGGTAGATGATATGGTGGTTCTGGGCTTAAATTTGTCAATGAAATCCTGTAAAAGACCATTATTGCATTGGATGAATATATGATATGTTATTATGGCGTTTATTATACCGTAGTTGTGGCAAAATGTTACGTAGTATAGTTTATTTCTTTACGAATGTAATTTAAAATGCAATGTGTCTGCTTGGCTTGTGTAGCAAAAGGAGAATCGAAGCGTTGTTTTTTTACGGTATGTGGCAAAAAAATGTCATATTGTTTGGGTGGCACGGATAAAAGAATTATATTCGCAGACGTAAAACTCATTTATTCTACTAATCTAATCGTATCAGAAATGAAGAAATACAATTTTGGCGCGGGTCCTTCTATTCTCCCGCAGGAAGTGATGAAAGCAACTGCAGATGCTTGCGTTGAATTTCAAGGTATGGGATTGTCTTTGATGGAGATTAGTCACCGTACAAAGGAATTTCAGGCCGTGATGGATGAAGCGCAGGCATTGTTCAAAGAGTTGCTTAACATTCCGGAAGGATATTCTGTGTTGTTCTTGGGTGGTGGTGCAAGTTTGGAGTTCTGCATGGTGCCCTATAACTTGCTCAACAAAAAAGCTGCCTACCTCAATACAGGCGTGTGGGCCAAAAAGGCTTTGAAGGAAGCTAAACTTTTTGGCGAAGTGGTGGAAGTTGCTTCTTCAGCCGATGCTAATTACACCTTTATTCCAAAGGGGTATACGATTCCTGCTGATGCTGATTATTTCCATATTACAACAAACAACACGATTTACGGAACGGAATTGCATGAGGATTTGGATAGTCCAGTGCCTTTGGTGGCTGACATGTCCTCGGATATTTTCTCTCGTCCAGTTGATGTGAGCAAGTATGGCTTGATTTATGGTGGTGCACAGAAGAATCTCTCTATGGCTGGCGTGACTTTCGTGATTGTCAAGAATGAATTGCTCGGACATGTTGACCGTCCGATTCCGACGATGCTCGACTATCGCACGCATGTTGAAAAGGGCTCTATGTTCAATACGCCTCCTGTTGTTCCTATCTTCTGTGCTTTGCAGACATTGAAGTGGATTAAGGCTAATGGCGGTGTTGAGGCAATGCAAAAGCGTGCCGAGGAGCGTGCTGAAGTGCTTTATTCTGAAATCGACCGCAATAAGTTGTTCCGTGCCACGGTGACGGCAAAGGAAGACCGCTCTTATATGAATATCTGCTTCGTAATGGCTGATGAGTATAAGGAGTTGGAGGCCGACTTCTTGAAGTTTGCTACTGAGCGTGGTATGTCTGGCATTAAGGGACACCGCTCTGTTGGTGGTTTCCGCGCCTCTTGCTACAATGCGATGCCGCTTGAAGGCGTCAAGGCATTGGTGGCTTGCATGCAGGAATTTGAAGCTCAACATTAAAAAATACCAGACACCATGAAAATACTTATTGCAACTGAAAAGCCGTTTGCTCCTGTCGCAGTGAATGGAATCAGAGAAATTGTTGAAGGTGCAGGCTATGAATGTGCTGTGCTTGAGAAATATACAGAAAAGTCGCAATTGCTCGAAGCCGTTGCTGATGCCAACGCACTGATTATCCGCTCGGATAAGGTGGATGCAGAGGTTATGGCGCATGCCCCTCAGTTGAAAATCGTTGTACGCGCCGGCGCTGGTTACGACAATGTGGATTTGGCTGCCGCCACTGAGCGCGGCATTGTCGTGATGAACACACCTGGGCAGAATGCCAATGCTGTGGCAGAACTCGTTGTTGGTTTGTTGCTCTTTACCGTGAGAAACCGCTTTGACGGCACTTCTGGTACGGAACTGATGGGCAAGAAAATCGGTCTTGTTGCATTCGGCGCTGTTGCCCAAAATGTGGCACGCATTGCTGCCGGTTTGGGTATGACTGTGGCTGCTTTCTCTCCGACAGGTCATCCTGAGAAAATAAAGGCTGCAGGATTTGAGGTATACGAGAGCCTGGACAAACTTTTCCAGGAGTGTGATATTGTCAGTCTTCATATCCCTTCTAATCCGCAGACTCAAAAAAGTATTGGTTACGACTTGGTGTCTAAGATGAAGAAGAAAGCCATCCTGGTCAACTCTGCCCGTAAGGAAGTCGTTGATGAAGAGGGCTTGATTAAGGCCATGTGCGAACGCGAAGACCTGCGTTATGTTTCCGATCTCAATATGGGAGCACATGACGAAGCCGTCGAAAAGTTGGGAGGCCGCTATGTGTTCACTCCTAAGAAGATGGGAGCACAAACGGCGGAAGCCAATATCAACGCAGGCTTGGCTGCTGCACGTCAAATCGTTGCCTTCTTTAAGGACGGTGTGACAACTTGTCAAGTAAATAAGTAATTCTATAATTCCACAAAGGGTTTCCTTGCATATCCCGTAAGTGTATATCTGATACGGCAATGTAGGGAAGCCCTTTGTGTTTACCATTAAAGGATCGTCTTCAAGACGGAAGTTCTTTTAATTCTGATAATATTCTAATCATACAGGCAGGCGGCATCTCGTTTTCTGTGAGAATACTTTTGTGGCGTAACGGAGGTGTATTCCGATATGCTGCTGGGGAAGCGATATGCAGTATCTCTGTCTGGTAAATCTCAAAAAAACATGCCTAAAGTTAAGCCTTTTAGAGGTCTGCGCCCACCGAAGGATCTGGTGGAGCAGGTGGAAAGCCGACCATATGACGTTCTCGATTCGGAAGAGGCGCGTGCTGAAGCCGGAAACAATGAGAAATCTCTTTACCATATTATCAAACCAGAAATCAATTTTCCGGAGGGGACAAGTGAATATGATCCTCGGGTGTATGACAGCGCCGCCGAGCAGTTTGAGAAATTCCAAAAGAATGGATGGCTGCTGCAAGACGAACAGGAGAATTATTATCTCTATGCCCAGACCATGAATGGGAAGACACAGTATGGAATCGTGTTGTGTGCGCATGTTGATGATTACATGAATGGCAACATAAAAAAACATGAACTGACACGTCGTGACAAGGAAGATGATCGCATGAAGCACGTGCGCATCACCAATGCCAACATTGAACCCGTATTCCTTGCCTTCCGCCACAACGATGTTTTGGCGGAATTGATAAAGAAATATGCGGCGCAGGAACCCGTCTATCATTTTAAAGCGCCTGTCGATGGCTTTATTCATCAGTTTTGGGTGATAGATAACAAGGAAGACCAGGATGCCATCACTGAAGAGTTTGCAAAGATGGACTCCTTATATATAGCAGACGGTCATCATCGTTCGGCTGCCGCTGCGCGTGTCGGTGCGGAAAAAGGCGAAAAAGAGGGCAGGGGAGAGCACGATTATTATATGGCCGTGTGTTTTCCGGCAGAGCAACTTACAATCTTGGACTACAATCGTGTGGTTAAAGACCTGAACGGACTTTCGGAAGAGGACTTCCTGAAGGCTTTGGAGAAAAACTTTACGGTTGCTTGCAAGGGTGAAGAGAATTATCGTCCGCAGAAGATGCACGAGTTTTCATTGTATGTCGGTGGCAAATGGTACAGTTTGGAAGCCAAACCTGGAACGTTCAACGAAAACGATCCAATTGGGGTTTTGGATGTAGACATCTCTTCGCGTCTCATATTGGATGAAATCCTGAACATAAAAGACTTGCGGAGCGACAAGCGTATAGATTTTGTTGGAGGGTTGCGCGGTTTGGGTGAACTGAAAAGGCGTGTGGACAGCGGCGAAATGAAAATGGCGCTCGCTCTCTATCCTGTTAGTATGCAGCAAATCATTGATATTGCCGACAGCGGAAACATAATGCCGCCAAAGGCTACATGGTTTGAGCCGAAACTTCGTAGCGGATTGGTTATTCATAAACTCGACTGAAAATCGGGGGCGAAAATCCGCTTGTATGGCAAAAAATCCACGAATAATTTTATTTTCAAGCGTATAAAAGCCCAAAAAAATATTGCTTTCAAAAAAAAATAGTATCTTTGCAGCCGCTATGACGAGTAACAATACCTTGCAGATAGACTTGTTTGCAGCCGCCCGCAGTGGGCAGAAGCAAAATTTCAGCCTCTCAGATTCATTTTTTGAAGAAATGGATCAAGAGGAAATTGTTGGTGGCCAATTGCAAGTGACTGCATCTGTGAAAGAAAACGCTGGAGATTATTTTAGCGTTCAGTTCACGGCAAAAGGGGAAGTTAGCGTTTTATGCGACCGCTGCTTGGAACGCGTGGTTTATGACGTTGATGTCGAAGACGAAGCCTTAGTATATTTTGGCGATGGCGAACCCTCAAACGAGGAAGCTCGCGTGTTGCCACCGCGAATAAATGTGTATGACCTGGCGTGGGATGTATACGAGGCTGTTGAATTGTCTCTTCCATTGCAACGAATTCACCCAGCGGGCCAGTGTAATCCCGACATGGTGGAATACTTGAGAGCATTCGGAAGCGAACAAGGCGACGAAGAAGCCGAAGAAGCGGAATAACGACCATGGAATATTAACCAATTAAAGTATTAAATAGAAATGGCACATCCTAAAAGAAGACAATCTAAAACGAGAACTCTGAAACGTAGAACTCATGATAAGGCTGTAGCGCCTACGTTGGCTGTTTGCCCTAACTGCGGTGGCTGGCACATTTATCACACGGTTTGCCCGTCTTGCGGATACTATCGCGGCAAGTTGGCCATCGTGAAGGAAGAAGTTGCAGAGTAATCATTTATTCTTACTATTAAAGAGGAGGACAACGTCTTTTATCAGGCCGTTCTCCTCTTTGAGATTTAGTGTGCCACCCTTTCATCTGTCAGAAATGAGATTCGTCTGAGCGAAATGTTTCTGTGTTTTGGTATCGGGTGGCGGGCTGAAAATTAAGAAGTCTTCAAGTTATAATAATATATGGAAAAAATTAATGCCGTCATTACAGGCGTGGGTGGCTACGTTCCTGAATATGTGCTGAACAACGACGAACTTTCTCGTATGGTTGACACCAACGACGAATGGATTATGACAAGAATCGGCATTAAGGAACGTCGCATCTTGAATGAGGAAGGTCTTGGAACCAGCTATATGGCACGTAAGGCTGTAAAACAGTTGCTGGAAAAAACTGGCACTGATCCTCAGGAAGTTGATTGCGTCATCATTGCCACAACAACTCCCGACTATCATTTCCCTTCAACGTCTTCAATCGTGGTTGGGCGTCTCGGTATGAAGAATGCCTTTGCCATTGATATGCAGGCTGCTTGCTGCGGATTCTTGTTTGCCATGGATGCTGCTTCAGGTATGATCCAGAGCGGACGCTATAAGAAAATCGTTGTTTGCGGTGCCGACAAGATGTCCAGCATCGTGGATTACACAGACCGCGCCACTTGCCCGATTTTTGGTGACGGTGCTGCCGCAGTTATGCTTGAGCCTTCTCTTGAAGAGGGCATGGGATGGCAGGATTCATTCCTGCGTGCGGATGGAAAGGGACTTCCTTTCTTGTGCCTGAAGGCTGGCGGTTCTGTTTGCAGTCCTTCTTATTTCACCATCGACCATCGCATGCACTATCTGCATCAGGAAGGCCGCACGGTGTTTAAGTTCGCTGTAACAAACATGAGCGATGCCTGCGCACTTATTGCTGAACGTAATCACCTCGACAAGGACAACATCGCTTGGGTTATTCCTCATCAGGCCAATGTCAGAATCATTGAGGCCGTAGCACATCGTCTGGAATTGTCTATGGACAAGGTGATGCTCAACATCCAGCGTTATGGTAATACTTCTGCGGGAACATTGCCTTTGGCTTTGTGGGATTACGAGAAGCAGCTTAAGAAGGGCGACAATTTGATTTTGACGGCCTTTGGAGCTGGATTCACTTGGGGTGCTGCCTACGTTAAGTGGGCGTATGACGGATCTAAGTAATATACTTGGCCCATTCTTGACAAATACAATTAATAATTCAAGGAAGCCGAAGGTCATGGGCAAAACCATCGACTTTCGACTTCCTTGTCCTTTTTTGTAATGGCATCTTGCCGACAGGCGGGGCATGCTGTTGCACATTCTCAGAATTCAGATAAGAAATCTTGGGCGTTGCTTTGAAAGATGCCGTTTTTGTCGGCATCCTTTCCGTTTTCAGATGGACGCTCAAATTTGATTTCTTATAATTGGTGCATCGCTTTTTTCTGGCAGTCAGGAAGAAGAGCGTAGCACGCCATGCAACTGGCTATGGAGCAGAGTAACGCCTCTGTCAGTACCAGTCACAAGAAATAAACACTAAAACAAATTTTGATTACCTGTTAAACAGCCATGCACAAAGCCGGTTTCGTAAATATCGTCGGTAACCCGAATGTAGGAAAATCAACGCTCATGAATCTCTTTGTCGGTGAGCGTATTTCCATTGCCACTTTTAAGGCGCAGACAACACGCCATCGCATCATGGGTATCATCAATACGGAGGATGCGCAAATCGTATTTTCGGATACCCCAGGGGTGTTGAAGCCAAATTACAAGTTGCAGGAGTCGATGTTGGCATTTTCCGAGTCGGCTTTGCAGGACGCAGATGTCTTGCTTTACGTGACAGACGTTGTTGAGAAAATTGACAAGAACAGCGACTTCCTGAAGAAGGTGGAGCATTTGAATGTGCCCATTCTCGTGTTGATAAATAAAATCGATCTTTCAAACCAAAAGCAGTTGGAATCGCTGGTTGACACTTGGCATGAGTTGATACCGAAGGCTGAGATCTTTCCCGTGTCGGCTTCTGCTAAATTCAACGTCAACAATGTGCTGGCTCGTATCAAGGAACTTTTGCCAGATTCACCGCCTTATTTCGATAAAGACCAGTGGACCGACAAACCAGCGCGTTTTTTCGTGACGGAAATCATTCGTGAAAAAATCTTGCTATATTACGATAAGGAAATTCCTTATGCAACGGAAGTGTTGGTTGAGAGTTTCAAGGAAACAGACCAGCAGATTCACATCAACGCCCTCATTTTTGTGGAGCGTGAAAGTCAGAAGGGCATCATCATCGGCCATCAGGGTGTGGCTTTGAAGAAGGTGTCGACTGAAGCCCGGAAAACGCTTGAGAAGTTTTTCGGCAAACACATTTACCTTCAGGTCTTTGTCAAGGTCGATAAAGACTGGCGAAATTCGTCGAAGAGACTGGAGGCTTATGGATATAAACTTGATTAGTAAACATAATACAATATAACACACTATGTCAAAATTAGTAGCAATCGTTGGTCGTCCAAACGTTGGAAAGTCAACCTTGTTCAACAGACTGACGGGGACGCGTCAGGCCATCGTCAGCGATGAAGCCGGAACTACTCGCGATCGCCAATATGGCAAGTGCGAATGGGGAAAGCGGGAGTTTTCTCTGGTAGACACCGGCGGCTGGGTGGTCAACTCTGACGATATTTTCGAGGAGGAAATCCGCAAGCAGGTGATTCTTGCAACACAGGAAGCCGACGTCATTTTGTTTCTCGTTGACGTGAAAAACGGAGAGACAGACTTGGACTTGCAGGTTGCAAAGATTCTCCGCCAAACAAAGGTGCCTGTTATCCTTTGTGCCAACAAGACAGACAACAACGAAGACAGATACAACTCAGCTGAGTTTTATTCATTGGGACTTGGCGAGCCATTCTGCATCTCGGCTGCAACGGGAAGCGGAACGGGCGATCTCTTGGACGAAATTCTCAATAAAATGGGCCCAGAAGACAATGGTAACGATGAGGACAACAGCATTCCGCGTTTCTCTGTCGTTGGCCGTCCAAATGTCGGAAAGAGCAGCATCATCAATGCCTTTATTGGGGAAGACCGTCATATCGTCACGGACATTGCCGGCACAACGCGCGACAGCATCTTGACGCGTTACACCAAATTCGGCTTTGACTTCTTCTTGGTTGACACTGCTGGTATCCGCAAGAAAAACAAGGTGACGGAGGATTTGGAATTTTATTCCGTCATGCGCTCCATTCGTGCCATCGAAAATTCTGACGTCTGCATTCTTCTTTTGGATGCTACGCGCGGAATTGAAGGACAGGACATGAACATTTTTCAGGTCATACAGCGAAACAATAAGGGATTGGTTGTAGTGGTCAACAAATGGGACTTGGTAGAAGACAAATCCCAGCAAGCCATTTCTCATTTTGAGAATGCCATTCGAAGCCGCATGGCACCGTTTTCTGATTTCCCCATCGTTTTTGCATCGGCGCTCACGAAGCAGCGTATCTTCAAGGTGCTTGAAATGGCAAAGGAGGTGTTCTTAAACAGACAGCGCCGCGTCAGCACATCGAAACTCAACGAAGAGATGCTGCCGCTCATCGAGTCTTATCCGCCACCTTCAATCAAGGGAAAATACATCAAGATTAAATATTGTGCGCAGATTCCAGAGACACAGATACCATCATTCGTCTTCTATGCCAATTTGCCGCAATACATCAAGGAGCCATACCGTCGTTTCTTGGAAAACAAAATTCGCGAGCGTTGGAATTTCAGCGGAACGCCCATTAATATTTTTATACGACAAAAATAAAACGTCTCATGAGAAAGGTCTTGACAGTTATTGGTTTGAACCTGTTGCTCATGATGTCGTGTGCTGATAGCAAATTAAAGGAGGAGTCTGTTTCAGACGTTCCTCCTTATTTTGTATCTGCCGACGACGTAAAGCAAATCTACGGATTCTATGTGGCTGGAGATTATGCTTCATATATAGAATGTATGATGCAGAGCGCGGAAATGACGCCAGAATATAAAGCGCAAATGCTTGTCTTGTTGAAGCAACACGCGGCAGACCAGAAAAAAGAGGCTGGCGACGTAAAAAGCATTGAAGTTGCCCGCCTCGTGCCATACAACAAGGGGAATGGGGCAGAGGCTTACTTGAATGTCACTTATGAAAAGGGGGCGACAGAAGAAGTTATGCTCCAATTGGTGTATGACGGCAGCAGTTGGAGATTGCGCTGATACTCCTGTTTTCTGCATGGGTATTGTTGAATAACGTTGAATACCTGCTTACCTACTTGTCATTACATGATTCCACTAAAAGCCGAATCCATCCCCATCTCTCGTCCTGATGGGGGATGATTCCTGCTCTGTAGAAAACGTTTGGTGCTAAACAGAAAATCCAGAGTCACGACTTTATGGCGAACGCCGTCCCAGACGTAGTTGTGCCTCGTCCCAGATTCGGTCGTCTCTCGTCCCAGATTCGGTCGTCTCTCGCCCCAGATTCGGTCGTCTCTCGTCCCAGATTCGGTCGTCTCTCGTCCCGCGTTCGATAAAAGGTATAGGATCTGGATTGGCTTGTTATGGTTGCAGTTTTTTATATCTGTATGGCTTTCACACAAACAGCAAGGCATCAAAGCACATCGTTAGTGAGAAATATGCTTTCAAATGGCTTCAGACGCTCGTAATTTTGTATTCGTGTGGACATTATGTCATGTTTTTTCAATATCTTTGCAGAGTTTAAGACATCAGTATTTAGCGCTGTTGGACATCGGGCGTTGAAGAGGCATTCAATTTCCAGTTACGGCCATGATTATCCTTTGGTTTTCTCGCGTGAATCGCGGCGGAAGAAGGTGCAACCCGTAATATGTTGTGGAAATTGGCTTTCGTTTTAATGCCCGTTTAAGCGTGGGGGATATGCTGTCTTGTGCTTGAAAAACAAATCATTGTCCGTGTCGTACACATTGACATGAGGCATTTAGTAAGAAGAAATTTTTGACGAAATAATCGATTATTAATAATATGGAACGGTTGTACAAAATCAGAAAAGGGTTAGATCTTAACCTAAAGGGAGAGGCCGCTATGAAAATGCAGCCTTTAGAATTGGCAGAAACCTATGCCATTTCCCCGACAGACTTTACAGGCGTCGTTCCTCGTTTGTCAGTGAAAGAAGGTGAGCATGTCCAGGCGGGCGATGCTCTTTTCATTGACAAAGCGACAGAACGCATCAAGTTTGTATCGCCCGTAAGCGGGGAAGTAGTCGCCATTGTTCGTGGCGAGCGTAGAAAATTGCTTGATATCGTGATTAAAGCCGATAAGCAGCAGAGTTACAAAGAATTTGGTGCTGTGGACGCTGACGCAATGAATGGCGAAGACGTGTTGAACCTCTTGTTGGAGTCTGGTCTGTTTGCATTCTTCATGCAGCGTCCGTATGATGTGGTGGCTTCGCCAGCAGACAAGCCCAAAGCCATCTTCGTTTCCGCTTTCAGCAAGATGCCTTTGGCAGCAGACTTTTCGTTCGTGGTTAAAGGACACGAAGGCGCGTTTAAAAGCGGTTTGAATTTGCTTTCAAAGTTGGCAAAGGTTCATTTGGGCATCTGTCCAGAACAGGAAGGCGCTTCTTTCATTCCGACAAAGAATGTCGAAGTCAGTGTTTTCTCTGGTCCTAACCCAGCTGGAAACGTCGGTGTGCAGATCAATCATGTGTCTCCTGTCAACAAGGGAGAAGTGGTTTGGACGCTCGACCCGAACGTCGTTGTTATGATTGGCCATCTTCTTGAAGCCGGACACGTTGACTTGACGCGCCGCGTTGCAGTTGCTGGTTCTTTGGTGAGTGCGCCTCAGTATGTAGAAACAAAAATTGGTACGCCTCTGAAGCACGTGCTGAAGGGCTTGGCCGATGTGTCAAACGCCCATGCACGCATCATCAACGGCAATCCGCTCGTTGGAAAGAAATCTTCTTCTGAAGGGTTCTTGGGTGCATTTTCAAAGGAAATCTGTGTGATTCCGGAAGGCGACGATGTGCATGAAGCATTTGGCTGGATTGCCCCACGCTTCAAAGATTTCTCAACGAACCACAGTTACTTCTCATGGCTTTTCGGAAAGTCGCGCAAATATGACCTCGACTGCCGCATCAAGGGCGGACAGCGTCACATGATCATGAGCTGCGAATATGAGAGCGTGTTCCCAATGGACATTTATCCAAGCTATCTTGTCAAGGCCATCATCACGGGCGACATTGACAAGCAGGAAGAACTTGGTATTTATGAAGTTGCTCCAGAGGATTTCGCCGTGGCAGAATTTGTTGACTCTTCCAAACTCGAACTGCAGCGTATCGTGCGTGAAGGTCTCGACATATTAAGAAAAGAAAATGCCTAAAATTCATAACAACATTTATGATACAAAAATTTTTAGATAAGGTTAGACCGAATTTTGAAGACGGTGGCAAACTGAAAGCTTTCCGTTCTGTCTTCGAGGGCGTCGAAACATTTCTGATGGTGCCGAATGCCACTTCTAAAACTGGAGTAAGCATTCATGATGCCATTGATTCAAAGCGAATCATGTCTTTCGTGGTCATCGCTCTTTTGCCGGCATTGTTGTTCGGCATGTATAATATTGGTTATTGGCACTATCATCAGGCTGAATTGGAAGCCAGCATGCTGACAATGTTCCTCTATGGTTTGGTGGTCATGCTGCCAAAAATCGTGGTTTCTTATGCTGTCGGCCTCGGCATTGAGTTCGTGGTTGCCCAGTGGAAGCACGAGGAAATCCAGGAAGGTTATCTTGTGAGCGGTTTGCTTATCCCGATGATTGTGCCTGTTGATTGTCCGTTATGGATGATGGCCGTTGCGGTGGCTTTTGCCGTTATTTTCGCTAAGGAAATTTATGGCGGAACGGGTATGAATATTTTCAACCCTGCTCTCATCGCCCGTGCATTCCTTTTCTTTGCCTATCCTTCAAAGATGAGCGGTGATACGGTATGGGTAAATCACGATGCCGTGTTCGGACTTGGTAAAACTTTGACCCCCGACGCTTACACCATGGCAACGCCTCTTGGTGAAGCAGCTTCAGGCCATGCAATTTCGACCGACTTCACCAGCATGATTACTGGTTTGATGCCAGGTTCCATTGGTGAAACAAGTGTCATCGCCATTGCCATCGGTGCCTTCATTCTGTTGTGGACGCGAATTGCCTCATGGCGTACCATGCTCAGCGTTTTCGTGGGCGGAGCTTTGGTGGCCTATCTCTTTAATATCTCGGGCCTTGACAGTGGTGTGGCGCAGATTCCTTGGTATGAACACCTCGTTCTTGGCGGTTTCTGCTTCGGTGCCGTCTTTATGGCAACAGACCCAGTGACGAGTGCTCGCACTCAGAACGGCAAATTTGTTTATGGCTTCCTAATCGGTGCTTTGGCCATTACAATCCGTGTGCTCAATCCTGGTTTCCCAGAAGGCATGATGCTTGCCATTCTCTTTATGAATATGTTTGCTCCGCTTATCGACTATTGCTTCGTGCAGCGCAACATCAGCAAGCGTGCCCGTCGTGCTAAACAACAATAAATAAAGCCACAGTCATGAAATTAAATACGAATAGCAATACATATACGGTACTTTACGCCAGCGGCGTGGTTATCGTTGTAGCCTTCTTGCTGGCTTTTGTTTCTTCTGCGCTGAAGGAACCATCTGAGGCCAACGAACGAATTGACCAGCAGAAGCAAATTCTTGCATCTCTGAATCTGACTCCAGAGAAATCTGAGGTGGAATCTCTCTATAAGCAGGTTGTTAAAGCTGACCCCATCGTTAACGAAAAGGGTGACGAGGTAAAGCCAGATGGCGGTTTCACGGTGAAGCGTAAGGATATCTCAGCAGAGAATCTCCCAGTGTTTGTTTGTGAAGTGAATGGTGAGAAGAAATATGTTCTCCCTCTCGTTGGCAAAGGTCTTTGGGGGTCCATTTGGGGCTATCTTGCAGTAAACGACGATTGCGAAACCGTTTATGGTGCATTCTTCAGCCACGAAAGTGAAACGGCTGGTTTGGGTGCCCTCATCGCAGAGAAGAGTTTCCAGGACGAATTTAAAGGACAGAAATTGCAGGACGAAAAAGGAAATTACCTTTCCGTCGTGAAGTTCGGTGCCAAAAGAGAACATCCGGAAGTGGAGTGCGATGGCATCTCAGGTGCTACGCTCACTTCAAATGGTGTCACCAACATGCTTCGTGAATACTTGGCAATGTATAAGAATTATTTGTTGAAACTGAAAAAATAAAAGCAGATACACATGAGTCAATTATTTTCAAAAGACAATAAGCAAGTGTTTCTTGCTCCGTTGAACCTCGACAATCCGATTCTTGTACAGGTTCTCGGCATTTGTTCGGCGCTCGCTGTAACCGCTCAGTTGGAGCCGGCCATTGTTATGGGACTCTCTGTAACAGTCATTACGGCCTTCAGCAACGTCATCATTTCTCTCATCCGTAAAACCATTCCCAACCGCATTCGTATCATCATTCAGCTGGTCGTTGTGGCTGCCTTGGTGACAATCGTCAGCATGGTGCTCAAAGCTTTTGCTTATGATGTCAGCGTGAAACTGAGTGTGTATATCGGTCTTATCATTACCAACTGTATTTTGATGGGACGTCTCGAGGCGTTTGCCATGATGAACGGACCGTGGGAAAGTTTTCTCGATGGTATCGGAAATGGTCTTGGCTATGCTTACATCTTGGTTGTCATCGGCGCGGTGCGTGAATTGTTTGGTGCTGGCACATTGCTCGGCTTCCAAATCATCCCTCAGTGTGCATACGATGCTGGATATGTCAACAACGGCATGATGACGATGCCTGCCATGGCCATGATTCTCCTTGGCTGCGTGATTTGGGCACATCGGGCCATGAATAAAGAAGAGAAGAAGTAAGACTCTTCAGCTTCGAAGGAACAGCCTTTGAAGCCTGAATAAAACAAACTCAAACACTATCACAAATCTCAATATGGAACATACATTGAGCTTATTTGTCCGCTCCATTTTCGTGGACAATATGATATTTGCTTCCTTCCTGGGCATGTGCTCTTATTTGGCTGTGAGCAAAAACGTGAAAACTTCCTTAGGTTTGGGCATCGCCGTTACCTTCGTGTTGTTCGTCACGGTCCCTGTCGACTATCTGCTCCAAACCAAGGTGCTGTCTGAGAATGGCATTTTCGGTATCGACCTCACCTATTTGTCTTTCATCCTTTTCATCGCGGTGATTGCAGGTATTGTGCAGTTGGTGGAAATGATAGTGGAACGATTCTCCCCTGCGTTGTATAGCGCCCTGGGTATTTTCCTTCCGCTCATCGCTGTAAACTGTGCCATCATGGGAGCCAGTCTTTTCATGCAGCAGCGCATTCAGATGGACCCTGCCACCAGTTCGCAAGCCATCGGCAGTATTGGCGATGCCCTTGTTTATGCCATCAGTTCTGGTATTGGTTGGACTTTGGCAATTGTTGGTCTTGCTGCTATCCGTGAAAAAATGGCTTATACCGATGTGCCAAAGCCCCTTCGTGGTCTCGGCATCACATTCATCACGGTTGGATTGATGGCCATGGCCTTCATGTGCTTCTCAGGACTTGACATCTAAACATTTAAGGAACTATCTAAAGAACACAAATAACGATGAACATTAATTTCATTATAGCGAGCATCGGTGTCTTCCTGGTCATCATCCTTTTGCTCGTGGCCATCTTGCTCATTGCCAAGCGTTATCTCACTCCTTCTGGAAACGTTACGCTGACATTGAATGGCAAGGAGAAAATTTCTGTGTCTCAAGGATCAAGCCTTCTGTCAACATTGTCTGAAAACGGAATCTATCTTTCTTCAGCGTGTGGTGGTAAGGGATCTTGCGGACAGTGCAAATGCCAGGTCGTTGAAGGCGGCGGTGATATCCTCGATTCTGAAAAGAGCCATTTCACGCGTAAGCAGGTGAAAGAACACTATCGTCTGGGATGTCAGTGCAAGGTGAAGGGCGACCTCTCGGTTGTGGTGCCAGATTCGGTTCTTGGTGTTAAGGAATATGAGTGTACTGTCATTTCTAACAAGAACGTGGCAACATTCATCAAGGAATTTAAGGTGCAGCTTCCTGCTGGCGCCCACATGGATTTCTTGCCAGGTTCATACGCACAAATCAAGATTCCTGCGTTCTCTATGGATTATGACAAGGATATTGATAAGAGCCTCATTGGTGATGAATATCTTCCGGCATGGCAGAAGTTTGGCCTCTTCCCTTTGAAGTGTGTCAATACAGAACCAACCGTGCGTGCTTATTCAATGGCTAACTATCCTGCTGAAGGCGATGTCTTCATGCTGACCGTACGTATTGCCACTCCGCCGTTTAAGGCCGATCGTAGCGGATTCATGGATGTCAACCCAGGTATTGCTTCTTCATACATCTTCACCCTCAAACCAGGTGATAAGGTGATTATGAGCGGTCCTTATGGTGATTTCCATCCGCACTTCGATTCCAAGAAGGAAATGATTTGGGTCGGCGGTGGTGCCGGTATGGCTCCTCTTCGCGCTCAGATTATGCACATGACGCGCACATTGAATTGCCGTGATCGCGAAATGCATTATTTCTATGGAGCACGTGCTTTGAATGAAGTCTTCTATCTTGACGACTTCCATCAGTTGGAGAAGGACTTCCCGAACTTCCACTTCCATCTTGCTCTCGACCGTCCGGATCCTGCAGCAGATGCAGCAGGAGTGAAGTACACTGCAGGTTTTGTTCATCAGGTGATGTACAACACCTACTTGAAGGATCACGAAGCTCCAGAAGACATCGAATACTACATGTGCGGTCCTGGCCCTATGTCAAAGGCCGTTGTCGGTATGCTTGATGGTCTTGGAGTTGAGCCGGAAAGTATTATGTACGACAATTTTGGTGGGTAACAAAGCTGCCAAGATGAATTTTACTATAAACGCAAGAAAGCCGCTGAATATTCAGCGGCTTTCTTGCGTTTATAGTAGTACTCTCTTAGATCTTTTTTCGTGTAGATGGATAGTGGGAAACAAAGAGTGGAATACCCTTCAAAACGCAACGCAGAAGGCTTACGGAGGTATTGCCCTAAGCATGCGCATTCTGTGTAAGAGGATCTTGATAGAAGACCTGATTATGGCAAGTTTATGGAAAAGGATTTATAAGACCAGGTTAAGCAAAGGAAAATAATCCTATATAATCAAGTAGTAAAGATGGTGGTATTGGCTCCGAAGATGTGAACGCCATGAAGATGTAAGTAAGGTTTGGAGATTGAGACCAATAGAAGTCCCTCTAACGAAGGCGGAGATGCTTCTAATGTTATTTATCAGTGATGAGTATAAAATGGCTGAGGAGCAAAGAATCACATTGTAAAAATATTCTGATTCAGAATATGATTTGACGTTTGTAAGTTTTCACGAGAGGGAAATAAAAAAGCGCATCAATTTCCCGTTCAGAAAATTGATACGCTAATTTGGTTATTCTGTTAATTCAGAGAATTATTCGCCTTTTTCCATTTTTGCCTTCAATGCAGCGAGAGCATCGTTGTCACCCAAGCTGTTTGAAGCCAACTGGTTCTGGATTGCTGCAGTGCTTTCTTCCTTCTTGGTAGACTTGCGAGCGGCCTTCTTTTCAGCGCGTGCTTCAGAACGCTGAGCGTCTTCGAAGGTACGGCTGTGAGAAAGGATGATACGCTTGCTGTCCTTGTTGAATTCAATCACCTTGAACGGAAGTTTTTCGTTGAGTTCAGCGTGGCTGCCGTCCTGCTTGATGAGGTGCTTAGGAGTTGCGAAACCTTCTACACCATATTCGAGCTGAACAACGGCACCCTTGTCAAGCATTTCGATGATAGTTCCTTCGTGGATGCTACCTTCAGTGAAGACAGTCTTGAATACGTTCCAAGGATTCTCTTCGAGCTGCTTGTGGCCGAGTGACAAACGACGGTTGTCCTTGTCAATTTCGAGAACTACAACTTCGATGTCTGCACCAATCTGAGTGAATTCTGATGGATGCTTGATCTTCTTAGTCCAAGAAAGGTCAGAGATGTGGATGAGGCCGTCAACACCTTCTTCGAGTTCTACAAATACACCGAAGTTGGTGAAGTTGCGAACCTTTGCGTGGTGCTTAGAACCTACAGGATATTTAACTTCGATGTCCTTCCAAGGATCTTCCTTGAGCTGCTTGATACCGAGAGACATCTTGCGGTCAGTGCGGTCGAGAGTCAAGATGACAGCTTCGACTTCATCACCTACCTTCAAGAAGTCCTGAGCTGAGCGCAAGTGCTGGCTCCAGCTCATTTCGCTTACGTGGATAAGGCCTTCAACGCCCGGAGCGATTTCTACGAATGCACCGTAGTCAGCCATCACGACAACTTTACCCTTAACCTTGTCACCTACCTTGAGGTTAGAATCGAGGGCATCCCAAGGATGCGGAGTGAGCTGCTTCAGACCGAGGGCAATGCGCTTCTTCTCTTCATCGAAGTCGAGGATAACAACGTTGAGCTTCTGGTCGAGTTGAACGATTTCGTGTGGATCGCTTACGCGGCCCCAAGAAAGGTCTGTGATGTGGATGAGACCGTCAACGCCACCGAGGTCGATGAATACACCGTACGGAGTGATGTTCTTAACGGTACCTTCAAGCACCTGACCCTTTTCGAGCTTAGAGATGATCTCTTGCTTCTGAGCTTCGAGCTCAGCTTCGATGAGAGCCTTGTGAGAAACGACAACGTTCTTGTATTCTTGGTTAATCTTAACGATTTGGAATTCCATGGTCTTGCCTACGAATACATCGTAGTCGCGGATAGGCTTAACGTCAATCTGAGAACCTGGCAAGAATGCTTCGATTCCGAATACGTCAACAATCATACCACCCTTAGTGCGGCACTTGATGTAGCCCTTAACCACTTCCTTGTTCTCAAGAGCCTGATTAACACGCTCCCAAGATTTGCTTGCACGAGCTTTTTTGTGAGAAAGAACCAACTGTCCTTTTTTGTCCTCCTGGCTTTCAATGTAAACTTCTACCTGGTCGCCTACCTTGAGTTCAGGATTGTAGCGGAATTCACTGACAGGGATGATACCATCGCTCTTGTAGCCAATGTTTACAACTACTTCGCGCTTGTTGATAGCGATGACAGTACCTTCAACGACGTCGTTTTCGTTGACGCTACCAAGAGTCTTGTCATAAGCCTTCTCGAGCTCTTCTTTGCTCTGAGCGCTTTCAGTGACTCCGTTTTCGAATGCATTCCAGTCAAAGTCAGACAGAGGTGCAACGTTCTTAAAATTCTCCATTAATAAATTGTTAATAAATAGGTTAATTAAATAGTTGAACTTATATGTTGTTTATAAACGCCGCAAAGTTACGCATTTTTTTTAGGTTGGTGTTTTTTTTAGCGGATTTTTTGATGTGAGTGGCGTGAAAATGTGTAACTTAGCAGTTGCTAAGTCGGCGCTTAGTAATCTCTGCCATCTTTCGGAGCAAGTTGCTCTGGTGGCTGTTAAACTAATAGTGATAGAAATTTTGAATATGAAGAAGATTTTTTCTTTTGTGATGATTGCTTCTCTTGCCTTATTTGTGGCGTGTGGAGATGGTAAAAAAGGTCAGGCGGAACAGGATACTTCTGACTCTCTTGCCGTTCCAGTGAAGGAGGACCTGTCTTGTTGGACAAATAAAGATAGCACGATATACGGCCGTGCTGACGGTTTTGGACAAAGTGCGTTTACGCTGCTGACTTCCGATGGCCGTGAACTTGACATTGCCCTCACATGCGACGAAGAAGGGGAGGGACATTATGGAGTGATTTATGGAGACAGGGAAGACACTGCCCGTTATGCCGTGACCACAAGAAACAACGACGAATGTCTTGGCGTGATGATCAACCTTTCGCAACTCGACAAATTTATCAAGGGACAATACTCTATATATAATTGCCGTTTGGTTTTGTGCATGGAGAATGCGCACGACACGGTGGATATTGTAGAACTGAACGACCGGGTGTTTGAAGCGAAAGGGCAGGGTGGAAAGCTCTATAAATATGTGAATAAGTAAGATTCGACTTGTGTCTTATTTGTTTTAGGGGCTTTGTCGCTCCATTGCGCGGAATATTTGTCGTGCGATGTCTGCATAACGCCTGTGTGGGATAAGCTTGTGGGGTGCTTCGGCATATCTTCATCCCATTTCTAAGAACATCCTCAAAATAATGAAGCGAAAACTTCGTTTGCATTCGATTGGTGCAAGCGGAATTTTCGCTTCAATTTTATTTCCAACGTAAAGTCATTTCATTTCGTTGTTTTCTTTCATGTCAATCTCCTCACCATGTTGGTCATAGAAGATGTATTGGAGATATGAAAGCTTCTGATTTGGAATCACCTTGATTCCAAGTCCGTACTTGATTTGCCATTTGCGCTTCAAGCTTACGATGCCTTGGTTGATATAAGCTGCAACAAATGGGTGCACGTGAAGTCGGAATTTCTTGATGTTGAGATTGTTGACCAAGAAACTGATTTTGCTTTCCAGGGTGTCGGTAAACAGGAGGCTTGATTTTATTTTTCCTGAACCGCCGCAGGTCGGACATGTTTCCTCTACGGTTACATCCATGGCTGGGCGAACACGTTGGCGGGTTATTTGCATGAGGCCGAATTTCGAAAGAGGTAGGATGTTGTGTCGCGCTCTGTCGTTGCGCATGTTTTCAACCATTCTTTCATAGAGTTTCTGCCTGCTTTCGGCGAGTGCCATGTCAATGAAGTCAACAACGATGATGCCGCCCATATCCCTGAGTCGTAGTTGTCGGGCTAATTCGTCTGCAGCCCCTAAGTTGACATCCAGAGCATTGGCTTCTTGTCCGTCCGTTGACTTGGAACGGTTTCCGCTGTTGATGTCAACAACGTGTAGGGCTTCTGTATGTTCAATGATCATGTAGGCGCCATGTTTGTAAGTTACCGTTCGTCCGAAACTCGATTTGATTTGTTTTGTAACGGAGAAGTTGTCAAAGATGGGGACATTCCCGTTGTAGAGTTTGACGATATGTTTGCGGTCTGGTGCAATGAGTCCTACATAGTCGTTGATTTCGTTGAAAACATTTTTGTCGTTGACATAGATGTTTTCGTAAGAAGGATTAAACAGATCGCGTAGCAGGGCCACGGCACGGCTGGTTTCTTCGTAGCAGAGGAAAGGCAGTTTTTGCTGGCTTTGTTTGGCTTTCTGTATTTTTTTGATTGCAGCGTCCCAGCGTCCCAATAAGATTTTCAACTCCATATCTAATTCGGCAACACGTTTGCCTTCGGCCACAGTTCTGATGATGACGCCGAATCCTTTTGGCTTTATGCTTTGGATTAGTTGCTTGAGGCGTGCACGTTCTGCGCCGCTTTTAATTTTCGAGGAGACGGAAACTTTGTCTCCGAATGGGACGAGGACGAGAAAGCGTCCTGCGAACGACAATTCGCAGGTCAATCGTGGCCCTTTGGTTGAAATTGGCTCCTTGACGATTTGAACAAGAATTTCTTGTCCGACCTTCAATGTGTTTTGGATGCTTCCTTCCTTTTCAAGAATCGGTTGTCCGAGTGCTTTATGAATTGGCGCGTTTCTTTTTCCGTCGGCATTCAGGTCGAGAAATTTCGCCATGGCGTTGAAATTAACGCCTAAATCAAGGTAGTGTAGGAAGGCATCGCGTTCGTATCCGACATTCACGAAGCAGGCATTCAGTCCTGGCATCAGCTTGCGGACTTTTGCAAAATAGATATTCCCAACGGAAAAGTGCTCCGCGCGCCCTTCTTGTTGAAACTCTACAAGTCGTTTGTCTTCAAGAAGTGCTATGGATATGTCTTTCTGTTGGACATCTACGATTACTTCGCTTGTCATTGTAGTGCATTTCTGGACAGTCTGCCGTTGTCTGTCTCCGCATTAGCTTTCAGCTTCTCCCTGCTGGGCGAGGCCGTTTCTCTTGTGAGGGAGAGGAAACACGGCGGGAAATGTCCTGTGTTTGAAAATATAAAATGTGCCAATAAGCAAAGCCGCACTTTTTGTACTCTTTTCCATATTGGCACATCTCTTTTTGAGAAAGGCTAAGTGCTTACTTGCTCTTATGTCTATTCTTTCTCAGTCTTTTTTTACGCTTGTGCGTAGACATCTTATGTCTTTTTTTCTTCTTTCCGCTTGGCATAGTGTTATGTTTTTAGACGGTTATAAATGTGAATTGTATGTTTATTTGATTTCGTGCATAAAAGTCTTGGCAGGCTTGAATGCAGGGATGTTGTGTTCAGGGATGATGATGGTCGTATTCTTTGAAATATTGCGGGCTGTTTTCTGGGCACGCTTTTTCAAAATGAAACTACCGAATCCGCGAAGGTAAACGTTTTCTTCGTTTGCCAAAGATTCTTTGACAGATGTCATGAATGCTTCGACAATGTTAAGCACGGTTGGCTTGTCAATGCCAGTCTTCTGAGAAATCGAATTTACGATGTCTGCTTTAGTCATCTTAGCTGTAGTTTGTTTTTATTGTGTTAAACCTCTTTGTGAAATCGGGTGCAAAGATATAATTTTCAATTGGTTTGGAGAAACTTGCAGCTCTGTTTTTTGCCTTTCTAAGGGTAAAAAAGCAAGTTCCGCAACATTTTGAAGACTGTAAATATGTTTTATTGCCAGTCTTTATGCCGTTTCAAAAATCTGGCCGGCGTTGAATGTCGGTTGCGATTGCAAAGTCAGAGCGGGGAGCGGTTTTTTCTTGATGGCGTATTGTGCCTTCTGTCAACCGCTTGGCGTTACCTCCTTTTGCCAATTAAATATTATGAAAACAACAAGATGAAGGGGCGTGACTTATCCCTTCGTCCATTCAGACTGGAATCTTTTCTATTCTGCGGATGTGTCTGCCGCCCTCAAAGTCCGTGTTGAAAAATTCGTCCATGATCTTTCCGGCCTCTTCGCTTGTGATGTAGCGTCCTGGCATGACCAAAACGTTGGCATCGTTGTGCAGGCGTGTCATGTGTGCGATTTCAGGAATCCAAACGAGGGCAGCTCTGATGCTCTGATGCTTGTTCAGGGTCATGGAAATGCCTTCGCCGCTACCGCAGATGGCAACGCCTTTTTCGCATTCTCCGTTTTCGATGCCTCTTGCCAATGCGTGTGCAAAGTCGGGGTAGTCGCAGCTTTCTTCGCTATAGGTGCCATAGTCCTTATATGGCATCCCTTTTTCGTCAAGATATTTTTTGACGAACTGTTTGAGTTCAAATCCGGCGTGGTCGCTTGCCAGTCCAATTGGTAGCATAATGAAAATGTTTTATGAGGCGCTTGTGGCGTCCTGGTGATGATGGATAACGGTTGTGGGTGAGGGCAGATCCTTGGATTTGTTGAATCTACATTTAGTCAGCCAAACTCGCAGCAGGCGTTTTGTCAAACCATTCGCGTCTACTTACCTTTACTTGTATTAGGGTGGCCCCGTTCGTTGTATGGAAGAGCCACCCTAATGATAGATTACATATTCTTTTGGTATGAAACCAGTTTCTTAGTCGTTGCTCTTTAAGAAATCAACAACTTCCTGGTGGATGTTTTGCGGGGTGTAGCCCAGCTTCTCATCAAGCACTTTGTAGGGGGCGCTGAATCCGAAGCTCTCAAGGCCGTGAACCTTGCCGTTTGCACCAACCAAACCCTCAAAGGTTACAGGAAGACCAGCTGTCAGGCCGAATATCTTGGCGTTCTTCGGGAGAAGCTTCTCTTGGTATTCTTTTGTCTGGCGGCGGAACAGACCTTCGCTCGGGCAACTGACAACGCGTGCCTTGATGCCGTCTTCTTTGAGCAGCGTAGCCGTTTCAGCCAATGTGCTTACTTCCGAACCAGAAGCAACAAGGATGACATCAGGATTTTCTTCAGCAACAACTTCATAGGCACCGAATTTTACGCCATCGTAGTTCGTGTTTTCGGGCAAATCGTTGACGTTCTGGCGGCTGAAGATAAGTGCCGTCGGCGTGCTGAAGTTCTCCATGGCCATCTGCCAGCACTTGGTGGTGGCGTGAACATCACATGGGCGGAATACGCGTACACTGTCGAGGCCGCTGTGGTTTTTGAGTTTCTCCATCAAGCGGATTTGTGCCTCTTGTTCAACAGGTTCGTGCGTTGGACCATCTTCGCCGACGCGGAAGGCATCGTGTGTCCAGACGAATTTCACTGGCAATTCCATGAGAGCTGCCATACGGATGGCAGGTTTCATATAGTCGGAGAACACGAAGAAGGTTCCCATTGCCGTGATGATACCTCCGTGGAGCGTCATACCGATGCAGACACATGCCATTGTCAGTTCAGAAACGCCAGCTTGGAAAAATCCGCCTGCAAAGTTGGTGCGTGTGATCACCGTCGTGTGCTTCAAGAAACCATCCGTTTTGTCTGAGTTGCAGAGGTCTGCAGAGCTGACAATCATGTTGGGCACATATTCTGAAAGCAGAGACAAGCAGGCTGAAGAACCATTTCTGGTTGGAGAATTTGGCTTTTGCTTCAAGCTGTCCCAAGGAATGTTTGGCAATTTGTTGTTCAGCCAGTCCTTGAGCTGCGCTGCCTTTTCAGGATTGCTTTCAGCCCAGCTTTTTTCTTCCTGACGCAGTTTGCCAACGATTTCGTTCAGTTCGGCGCGTCGGTTTTCATAGAGTTCGGCCACTTCAGGGCGGATGACGAACGGATTCTCAGGATCACCGCCGAGGTTCTTGACCGTGTTGGTATAGGCATCGCTGCCGAGCGGAGCGCCGTGCGTTTTGCAGTCACGTTCGTAGCTCGTGTTGTCGGCTTTGCGGGCGCCTTTGCCCATGACGGTGTGTCCGATGATGAGCGTTGGGCGCGCAGTTTCCTCGTTAGCCTCTTTGAGCGCTTTGCGGATTTGTTCGCAATCGTTGCCGTCAATTTCGATGACGTTCCAGTTCCAGGCGCGATACTTCATGGCAGTGTCTTCAGAAATCACTTCCGAAGTCTCTGTTGAGAGCTGGATTTCGTTGGCGTCGAAGAACATGATGAGGTTGTCCAGACCCAAGTGTCCGGCAATGCGTCCTGCGCCTTGTGATATTTCTTCCTGAACGCCGCCGTCAGAGATGTAGGCGTAAATCTTTTCACGCTTGAATCCTGGGTTGCCAGTGCGGGCATAGAGCGCTTTTGCAGCGATGGCGGCACCGACAGCGTAGGTGTGTCCCTGTCCGAGCGGACCAGAGGTGTTTTCAATTCCGCGGGCGAAATTAACTTCCGGGTGTCCGGGAGTTGGAGAACCCCATTGGCGGAACTGCTGTAATTCTGAAAGACTGAAGCGTCCGATGAGTGCAAGTTCCGAATAGAGCATGGGCGACATGTGGCCAGGATCAAGGAAGAAGCGGTCGCGGCATTCCCATGTCGGTTCGTTGGGGTCAAAGACCAAAAATTCGGAGTAGAGTACGTTGATAAAGTCAGCTCCACCCATGGCGCCGCCGGGGTGTCCTGACTTAGCTTTTTCTACCATTGCGACAGACAATACTCTGATGTTGTCTGCAGCCGATTTCATTATCTGTATTGGATTTTCCATATGTTTAGCAATCATCGGTTTGTATTGTTGGGCAAAAATACAAAGAAATGTCTGATAGACAAAATAAAGCGCTGATTTTGTGATTTGCGATGCAAGAAATGCGGGGTTGACGGAAGGAGAATCCATCAAAATGACCGCGAGTCGTGACAAACCCGCGGTCGTTGGCTTATGGGGATTTGGGAAATACGTTCCCCAGTTTTGACAGTACAACTAAATTCGACACACCTAAGTAGGTGTTCAGAATTAGTTTATATTGAATTGTCGTATTATTTTGTTCCTACAGCTGTCTTGAAGAAGGAGCGTAGCGGGCTACGTGACTGATGAAAGACAGTTGTAGGGGCAAAAGAATGCGGCAAGGCAATATTAAACTGGCTTACCCCTACATGGATAGTATAAACTAATTTTGAACACCTACCTATTATATATAGACGTTGCATTCGTTGCAGAATGCCCTCTCTTCAACAACGTTCCAATTAATCAAGCCCCAAATCTGCTTCAGATGTTCCGCTCTGTTGTTGCGGTAGTCGATGTAATAGGCATGCTCCCACACGTCCAGCGTCAAGATGGGGCGCAATCCGCGTGTAAGCGGATTTCCTGCGTTTGATTCGTTCTCAATGGTCAGCGTTTCGTCGTTGTGCAAAACGACCCATGTCCATCCTGCTCCGAATAGCGTCGTGGCGTTTTGCAACAACTCTTCCTTGAATTTCTCAATCGTTCCAAACGATTTCATGATAAGGGCGCTGAGATGCGGACTCATCTCCGTTGGGGTGGGCGACAGTTGTTCGAAATAAAAATCGTGGTTCCAGGCTTGCGCGGCATTGTTGTAGAGAGCGCCAGAAGCTTTGCAGATGATTTCCGGCAGTTCCATATCCTCATACAGCGTGCCTTTGATCAGTTCGTTGAGCTTGTTGACGTACGTCTGAAAATGCTTCCCGTAGTGGAAGTCAATGGTTTCCGCACTGATAGCTGGTGAAAGTGCCTCCTTAGGGTAAGGCAATGGTGGCAGTTGGTACATCATGGTCGTAGTGGTTAATGGGGTGAATAAAATGTTTTGGTATTGGCGAAAACGAAGACCGTATAATTACTCTTGGTTTTGTCCGAAGAGGCCGTTTCAGAGCATCCTGTTGGCAAATCCTTGAAAGTTCTCAAGGCGTTTTTCTGCCGTCGTTTGATGTTGCATCACGTGGCGTTCCGCTTTAAACATGAAACGCGGAATAATCCGCCCTATTCATATAGGTGGAAAATCCGGTCCATAAGCTGCCATTTCTCTGAAGAAGTGGCACCGCTTTTCGTCTTTTGGTATCTCCCGGTCAGTGCTTCCCATTCTTCTTGCTTCGGAAGTTTGGCCAGTTTCTCCATCGAATCATTCCAATTGAAATCCTCTGGTGTTTCAACGATCATAAACAGGCGGTTCTCCAGCAGATAAATCTCCATTTCGAGAATCCCCACTTCTTTGATGCCGTCAAGAATTTCTCTCCAAACGTGGTCTTCGTCGTGCAGTTGTTTGTATGCAGCAATGAGCTCTGGCTCATCCTTTAAGTCGAGTGTCTGGCAGAATCGCTTGGTCTTGATGCCAAATTGCTTCTGCGCATATCCTTCCTGTTTCATTGGTTTCAGATTATGTTTGTTGCGCCCTTCCCGTCAGTGGAGTGGGGAAGTCGGAGCAAGGTTTATTTTAATGTTTGCCTATTTAGCAGGTGTTCAAAACTATTCTATCATATCAAACTGCTCTTTCGCTGCTTTCATATTTATAAAATAATTTTGAACATCTACTTACCGTTGCTAAGTTCGGAATTTCTTGTGACAGGACAAACACCTTTAATCTTAAAATTGCCACTCTTAATGTTAAAACATACATCTCGCCACTTCTCATCTCCGTGTTTTGGGAAAGACAAGGCGTGTTGTATGCTAATTTCCATAGTGCACCTTGAAACGGGCAAGAAAAAAACATCCCCATTCTCATAATTCCTTTCCCTCTCTCTTTCCTGGCTTATTCTGAGATTTTATCTGGCAGACTCCTCAGAATTTGCTGAACAGAAACTTTGACACTACATTTTAACACTCCAAATTCCTTTTTGCCGTGGTCTGTCACGATAATGCCCTATCTTTGCAGCGTCAAATAATCCTCCGCGCTACGCTCTCTCAACTTGTCAGCGCCTCTCGCCCCAGATTCAGTCGTTTCCCGTCCCAGATTCGGTCGTGCCTCGTCCCAGATTCGGTCGTCTCTCGTCCCAGATTCGGTTGCGTCTCGTCCCGCGTTCGCTGTCAAACATAAGGAGCGTGTCGAAAGAAAAGGATTCAGGATGATTTTCAGCGCTGTATTCCTGTTTCCTTCCGCGCGTTCGCCCTGCATCATTGCAGACGACGGCGCGTTTCTTCCCCCGGGAGGTGATGAATGACATCCCAGACAATTATCAAACCAAACACTAATCTTAAAACCATGTCAATTATTTCATTTTCATTGCGTGAGCTGCCACGCTTCACAGAAGAATCGCCAGTGGGCTATTATCCCGTAGTGGCGAATGCCGGTAAGTTTACGCCGGAGCAGTTGTATGAAACGGTACAAAATCGTTGCACCGTCACTTCGACCGACATCGTGGCGGTTATGGACGCCTTGGTGAATGTCGTCGCAGAGAAACTCTCGTGCGGAACCAGTGTGGAGATTCCGGGATTAGGCTATTTTAGTCCGATGATTTCCTGTCATCGCAAAATTGCAGACAGAAATGACAAGAAAGTAACGCGGGATCTTTACGTGAGAAACATTGCTTTCAGACCAAAAGTGGGATTGCGGAAGAAAATGCACGATGTGCGTTTCAAGCGCTCAACGCAAGTGCCTTACGTATTCTGCGTCTTGACGGATTCGGAGATCCTTCAGCGTATTCGCGATTTCTTCAATTCAGAGAGCGTCCGTTTCCTGGACCGCACTGTTTTTCAATCTCTGACAGGCTATAGCCGTTCAACGGCCCAGAGAACATTGAGTCGCCTGACAAAAGATGGATTGCTACTGAAACAGGGACACATTTCTGCTCCATATTATATATTGACGGAGAAGGGGATGGACAGCCTTGAGAAGCAGTCTGCAAAATGACAGAAAAACTGAAAGGAAAAGCGGTGAATTGCCTGTAAAATGGTAGCTTTGTCCAGCGCCGAACAGTTTAGTAATAGTTCAAGTAGTTTTTAATCCCTATTAAGGGGCAGTGACTAACTTTGTTGCACGAAAAACTTAAACTTATGGTAACATCAAAAACAATTTATTCCTTCCTGCTTTCTGAGCAGGAAGGGCAAATACTTCTCACGGCACAGGAATATCCCTGGAGCGTTCTTCAGGTGGTGTCTACCACGCCGACAGACTTTGAGCGCACTTTGGAAATTTTGAAGAAGCGGGGTATGGTGGCGTATCACGACACAGACCGCACCTTCTTCATCATCCATCTGACGAGTGGCGATCACGACGGACAACACCCTGAGCATCATCTCACCATCACGCAGAATAACTACAAGCAGTTTTTAGATGCCCTCCGGGACGCGATGGCACAGGCGGCAGTGTGGTATGAGGTGAATGTTAGTTCTAAATTGCTCTCAAATGGGTAATTTGAATTATGGCAAAAAGTTATAGGTGCGGAATATGCGTGTGTATAACTGTTGTGAATGGCTTTCAAATTGGGGATTTTGTCCAGACAAACAGCCGTCCTCACTTGATTTATATACTGCTAACGTTGTGAATTGTTTTCAAATTAGTAATTTTGTCCTATGGCAAACAGCTTCGCATAGTTGTACTCGCGATAGACCACAGTTGTGAATTGCTTTCAACTTAGTAATTTTGTCCTATGGCAAACAGCCTTGGTAATACTGCTGATAAATAAGATTGTGTTGTGAATTGCTTTCAAATTAGTAATTTTGTCCTATGGCAAACAGCATATTTAGGAAGAGGAATCGAATTACCATAGTTGTGAATTGCTTTCAAATTAGTAATTTTGTCCTATGGCAAACAGCTTGATTCGTCTTATGTAAAGGAAATCAATGTGTTATAGTGACAAATAGGAAAAGAAAAAGTTTGTCATAGAAGAGGTAGAAAGAGAAATGGTAATGGTTTTTCTCGGTTCTACCTCTTTCTTGTTTTAGAATAATTCCAGTTGAACCCCTTCTGCTTGAACTTTTTGGGTTTTCGTGCCAAAAAATAATTCCATGTTTGAAAATTGTTTGTCTGTTATACATAAAATTCCCACTTTCCCATGTGGAGGAAGGCGTGATTTTATTCGTTTGATGTGTACTGCGGCATTCTCGCTGCTGGCGCAGTTACGTATGTAGATTGAAAATTGAAACATCGTAAACCCATCGTCCAGAAGGAATTTGCGGAATATTGTATATTCCTTTATGTCTTTCTTAGTCTCTGTGGGCAAATCAAAGAACACTAAAATCCACATAACTCTATATTCGTTTAAACGTTTCATAATCAACTCGTAGACATTGACGGATAGGCTATTTTGCGTATTTCGCCGCTGAAACATTTTACCAGAGAGGCGGTGGTTGTTGTTGCGGCAATCATGAGCGGGCTGCGTTTGCCGTTGATGTTGACATCCAATGTTGGAATGCTTAGCAATTGGGCTTTCAACGCAGTTGTCAATTCTTTGTAATCGGTGTTGCTCCGTATGATTTTCAATATCAGTTCGTCAACGTAGGGACGATATGGCTCCATAATGTCATCTGCCAGGCAGTAGGCATTATATCGGTTGTGGTGGTGTATGCCCAAAGTTGGCAACAGGCCGCTGCAAACGAGTGAGCGTGCAATGATGGCACGCAGGATGGCATATCCGTAGTTGAGCAGGTTGTTGGGAGGCATTCCTTCGCGTTCGCGGATGAAGTTAGGGTGTTCTTGGTGAAAAAGGTTTTTCCAATAATAAACGGCAGCCCGTGCTTCCAAATTAGTGGGGTCGCCGCTTTTCAAGCAGTCGGCCCAGACAAACATGCATTGTGTTTCCGTTTCTGTATTGTGTTTGAGAACGTAGGCTTGGTTTTCAATTTTTGCCTTCATCGTTTGCTGCCATAGCTGTTTTTGCAATGGCTTGGAAGCGTCAATTTGCAACCGGAATCTTTCGTTCTGAATGGTGTTGCCATAGAGAGGGAGTTGGAGGCCTACTGGCATGCTTCGGGAGTTGCAGGTGATCAAGGCGACATTGTTTTCAAGCAGAGCTTCCAGCAGTCCTTGAGTGATGGTGATTTGTTGGTGGTCGAGCACCACCACTCCTAAATCTTCAATGGGTTTTGTTGTGATTGACTCTGCTCGAATGATGTCTGCAACATTTTGAGATTTCTCCACTGCGGGCATTTTGATGACCAATTGTTTGTTGCGTAGGCTCAAATAGGCCGGATTTCCAAAATAGAGGGTTTTCTTTATCATGGTCGTTAGGTGTTAAAAGCAAAAGACTGCAATTGTAGTTGTCTGTCTGATTTACAATTGCAGTCTTGTTGCCAAGTTATAGTGTGTGTCTCTTATTTACCCAGGCGGTTAACTTTTAGAGGAACGCAATGCTCCTTGATGCTACGTCCGTCTTCTGCGAGTTCAATTTTATTAACGACGTTGTATTCTTGACCTCTGGATATGAAGTCTGCCACTGTGTGAGGAATGAAAAAGCATTGTCTGTTGGTGGCACTTACCATTTTATAGATATGCTCTTTGATGAGATTGCCTTTGATGGAAAATCCGTTGGCCTCTTCCTCTTCCGATGGCATATATACAAGGTCGTTGGGAGAAAGCGTGAAAAGCAATTTGTCTCCTTTTTCGTTTATGCTTGGGGCAACGGAAAATCCTTGTTTTCGGCATTCGATGGCAGTGCGCAAATCAATTGTTTTGAAACTGCGTTTGCCTTTCTGGTCTGCATAAACGGCAAAGAATAGATTGGTATCTTTGGCCGTTGTGACATATTTTTTGGAACGATTACCTTTTTGCCCTATGGGGAAATATCCGCCGTTGTCCTTTTCGGAGATTCTCACTTTGTATATGGGCAGATGCTGCTTTCCGCCATTCAGCAAAACGATGTTGGCATTCATATTCTCGATGCCTTCCGGGGTAAAAGCCTTTTTGGGGTCGTTGCCGTTTTGGCGTAGGTGGTTGAGCAGAATCTTTTGAATGCCAGTGTCCGTGATTGTCTTGATTTTGTCCTCATCAAATATTTCGTCAAGCGGCTTTCGTATGGCAACAATGTGTGTGGCATCTGCATCGTTGGAAAGAATGCGGACGGCAATTTTTTTGAAATCGTAGTTCTTCCATTCCGGACGATTGATGCACACCTTCGTCAGATGCTCCTCTATTTGTTTGTTGCTATAGTTGTAGAGCTTGCGCAACTCAAAGATTTTGTCCTTCAGGCGTTTGTCTAAAATCCTGTCAGCTTTCAGCAGGGCCTTTTTCAGATTGACGGAAGCGATGCTTGGCAGGATGACTTCGCCGTAGACGGAATCTTTGTGTAATGGTTTTCGAATGGCGTAGTGTTCACGGTTGCTCTGGTGTTTGCGGATTTTTTTGCCGGAAGCGGTGTCAAAACATTCGTAACTGTTTGTGGCTTTTGTGGCGACGCGCAGATTCTGCTTGAAACTAACAACGATTTGCCGCAGGGCGTTTTCTGCGTCCCTTGCAAAACAATGCCATGGCGAACGGAGTTGGCGTTTGGTTTGTCCGTTTCTTTCCGGGACGCACACGGCACGGCGAAGGTCTTCGCGTTCGGTTTGGTTGGCGGCGGCATTGTTGAGGTAGTTGACGATGCTTCGGTTGACGCAGGCTATGGCAATGGCATCCATGGCGTGGTGGCGATGGTCGATGCGCTTTTTGTTGAAGCCCTTTTGCAGATTGAGGGGTACCCGCGTTTGGAAATACCGTTTTCCTTCTTTGCAAACGTATTCTCCAAATTTGTCGGATGAGGTCTTTGTGTTCAGCCGTTCAAATCGCGGCGTGACAATGTGGTTCCAAATATCGTTCAGTCCCCAGTCTTGCTTGACGCGGTCGGTGATTCGGCCAGAACATACAATCAGATTCTTTGAAGTTTCCTCTGGTTCCAATGTGCCGTCGGCATTCTTCTCGCGCACGATGTTCGACAGGATTCCCTTCATGAACCGCGCAATGTAGCGTGTGTCGTTCAATTGGCGATGGCTGAACTCTTCTGTGATTTCGTCTGCCAGCATGATGTTGCGCTTGCGCGTGTTGTTGCCAAAGATTTTGTCAACCAGTTCAACGTATTCTTCTTCCTTCAGAATTTGAACGTTTTTCCCGTTGCCGAGTTCAATCGTTTTTCCTCCAGCGGCCATGATGTATTCCATGCCCAGGCGGTTGTTTTTGTCTTTGTTGACGGCAGCTTCGCAGATGACCTTATTATTATAGGAGTCGTCAAAATACCGTGAACGCGGAATGACGTGTTCAATCTCGTAGTCGGTGGTGAAAAGGCGGGACAGTGGTATCGTTTTGCCTGTGTATGGAGAACAATACTTCTGGTCCATCCAGATTCTGTAGCGTTGTATGTCGTTGGGCGTGATGTCTTTAATGTCCTTGTCGTTCGAAATTCGTTTCTTGATGTCCTTGATGTCTTGAGGAATATCTTTTTCTTGTTGCCAAACGCCCTCTTCGTAGATGCGCAGGAGTTCTTGTTGGGAAGGAGAGTAGGGGCGCACGTCTTTTATGTCTTTTTCGTTTGCGTAAAACTCTTCCAACAGAAGCTTGATGCGGAAATTGGTATCTTCGTTCTCGCTGTGTCTTCTAAAAATCCTGGACCGTTCATCGGCTGTGTTTTTAAGGTCGCGCCCCATTTCCAAATGGATTTCGTCAATCGTTTGACCTTCTTTTTGAAGTTCAGCCCATAGGTCACGCACCACGCGCAGCGTTTCAAGAGAAACCTGCTCAACGATTGGATTGCGTAGAGAATATTGCTTGAAGGACCTGATGTAATTGTCTAATTCGTCAGGAGATTCCCATTTGGTGATTTCAGATGCTTCTGAATGTCGGTTGTAAACGACATAGTTTGCGAGCCATTGTTGGAGACCCTGATACTGTTCTATGGATTCGCAGAGCCCGGCTTTGGCGACTTTTTCACGTACGCGGACGTCGATGCCGCTGCATTCCTCTCCAGAGATGAGATGTTCAATGCGGTTCTTTGTCGTGGGATCGATGGCTTCTTCGTGCCAAAATTTTCCGATGCGCATCAAAGGCAACAGTTTGGTGATGGCCCTTTTGCTGTAGGCTCCGTAGTCTTTTTTGAAGGGAGGGCAGGATGAAAACGCTTCAACAAAGAGAGATTGTTCTTCAAGCGTGAATCCTGTTTTTCTTGCAAAAGTTTTTAATGCCTTGCACAGCTCGTTATAGTCACTGACAGAATAGAGGATATGCCATAAGCCCCGCTCGAAACATTCTTTTTGCTCATCAGGAATCAGGGAATGGAAGGCTTTCTGAAGATTGGCTTTCTTCAGCCTGCTCTGAATCAGATGTCTGGTTTCGCCGCATGGGTAGGTTTTCTCTTCAGGGTAATTCCAGTGATAATGTTCAACCTTTAGTCCGATTTTGCCAAGCAAGGTTTTCTGGCTCACGGAATCTTTCTCCGCCAGCCATTCATACAATTCTTCTTTCTTCTCGTTCGTCAGAAATTCCGAGGTTTGTCCACATTGGTAAAATGCTTGCCGTTGTCAAAGTGCTCACGCTTATATATGCGCAGGTTGGATATGAATTGCCAAATGCGGTATTCTTGAAAAAGCGGATGCGATACCGGAATACATTTGATGCCTTGTCGATGTGTTTCCCCATCTTTGTCCGTATAGCAATGGAACTCCAATGGGCATTCTGAAATTTGAGACTTCTTGCTTTTAAGGGGTCTATGGTAGAACAATATGTCTTTCGTAAGCAGGTCTTTCATGCTCCAGGGGGCAATGATGTTGCGCCTTACCTCGTTTTGAGCATATAACGCTTTGATACACTGCTCGTAGATGGACTTGTCTCTTAGTTCTTTATGGTATTTTTCTTGCTCTTTTAATATGGCGTTGATTTCGTTGATGTAAAAGCGGCGGTCGATGGTGCTGACGTGTGCTCCTTTTATTTTTGTCTCTGGGTTTTCAAGCAGGGCGTGAAAAATGTATTCACCGACTGTCAGTTTGCTGTCGTCGATGGTGGCTTCTGTGCGGATTTTTATCAGAGTCCAGTCCTTCTCATCGGGAGTTTTGGCGCTCTGAATGATTTTTCCTTCTTTGTCAAGTTTTGGTTTCCCAGAGGTGTCAAGCGATGTTGTTACAATGATTTCCCGTGTGCGTCCAATCCATAAGGGGGCTTCGGACTTTGTGCTTGTAAACTCAGTGCCATCGTCGAAGGTCACTTTATATATTTTTTTGCCTTTCGCTTTTTCCCCGGTGTCTTCAACGGAGTTTACGACACCTTTGATGTACTCGACCTTTTTCGTCTTGTCTTCCTCTGTGATGTCTTCGCGTGATTGATAGTAGCCTCTTTTCTGATTGAAACTATGTAACACCCATGACAATTCCTCCTTGGTGATGGCTTGGTGCAGAGCTTTGCTGCGGAGATAATATAAGGTCCAGTCTAAAGGAATGCGTTGGATATCTGGGTGGCGCTCCTTAAAAATAGATGCCATTTCAAGGAAGGACGGATAGAAAATAAATTCATTCTTCCCGTCTTCGTTGCTTCGCCATGCGATGGTGGTGTTGCTTTCTTCGTTTAATTTGCCGTAGCGGTCAAGAGCGCGTGCATAGTGTTCGGGCAGAAAGCCTATAATATTTAGCACGCGGTTTAAACGTTCACGCCTCAATTGAAAGCGTTCGTTCATGCGGCGAGCCATGCGCTTAGCCGTTCTGTCTTTGGTCTTGGAGATGGTTTCGCCTCGCTCAAAGCTTCCGGTGACATCTCCAGGCATCGGAATGATGCGGCTGCCAGACATCCTAATAATTGGAGTTCCGTCAAAAAGATATTCTGAAGGCTGCGTTGGGGTAGGTGATATTAGCTGTTGAATCCAGCTCCAGCCAATACTATTTGTTCCTAAGTCCAAGCCAATGATATTCTTTGTGTTCTTTGTCATGATATTATATGGTTGTGTTTTATGTGTGGTGAATCGGTTATGGGTGTCCTATATGTCCATTTTTGAAGGGGATGTCCTGTTGGCAGTTACATGGTGTGAGGAATACAAAACACATAGTTGCTTATGTGTCGGAGATCCATAACACCTGGTAGCTTTTAAGAAAAATGAGTTGTTGTACAGGCCTATCTGGTATTCTAAAACAGCCCTCTGTATAGAAACATTTACAAATGTAGTGAATTTATTGTGAAAAGGCTTTGCTTTCTGAAAAATATTTGTTTACTTTGCCCTTGCTAATTGAAAGCAATTCGCAATAAGGATTATTCCGTTGTGAAAACATTTCGAGTGGCTTCGTGAATTTTCACGAAGTCACTTCGTTTTTATAGGAACAGGGGGCTTCGGAATGTTGTTGCGGAATGGTGTATATGTCTTGTTGGGATAGTCCTGTTGTTCATTCATTATATATATATGAAAACGCTATCGTTCAAGTCACAATTAGAGCGGACCTTGTTTTAATAGTCCCCCCATAGATATCCTTTATATAAAACGCAAAGATTCTGTTGTTCATATTGTGAGAATCCGTTCATCCTTGATACTCCAACAAACACTGTCGGGTCACGAAAAGCTTTTAATTCTGTTCTGAATTCTTCTGAAACCATGTTCTTCGGCATAAAACCCGAAAAATTCCGCCGCAGGTTTTTGCCAT
>OCPW01000055.1_pt1 | contig 72163 bp, 77 predicted proteins | sample 1538761 | NCBI WGS metagenome assembly OCPW01 (sample SAMN04571724, study PRJEB22368) | human gut metagenome | biome: human gut; material: stool | host: Homo sapiens | place: Luxembourg | collected 2012-09-20
TTTCGTGTGGTAACTTAACAATAACGGATTATGGAAAGTAATTCCACTGCTTTTTTAATAAAAATAAAACTGCGCCAAAGCCTTGGCAGGCCATCGCGCAGCGATTTTGTTCAACTAGAATTTATAGAAACACTACTTTATCAACCTGCCTTGGTTTGTTTATAAAGTAACCCACCTTTGGCAAGTAATAGCAAAAATGCAACTACTATTGCATATGGTTCTCTCACCATCGCCAAAAACAAAACAGCAAAAACACTGAATCCAACGGACAATGAATTAACTACCCTTTTGCCCTTTTCTAATTTGAAATAGACCATTAGTATTTTTACAATTCCAACGATTGTTAAGCCGATAAACAATGCCCAATAGATTGTAATAATCAAAACATCATTATCTACATAATCAAAGAGATTTACTGCATAGATATATCCATTGACCGGTTTTGGATACAGCGGTAGAAAAATAAGCATCAAAGAAAATAAGTCAACAAACCCCAATAATAAGTCGCATATAGTATTGAGATTGGATCTATTTTCTTTTTCTGCAATTGTAATCAACTGTTCTCCTGATAACAGATCATCAATAGACACTGCAAAATATCTTGATATTTCTTTCAATGAATCTATGCTTGGATATCCTCTTCTTGATTCCCATTTTGAAATAGCAGTTCTGGAAACAAACAATGCCTCTGCCAGTTCTTCTTGTGTCAATCCCCGGCTCTTTCTTAATTCCTGAAGTTTTTCATGGAATTCCAAAACCTGCACCTCCCTTGCTTATTCTATTGATTCTTTGTCGATAGCATAACTACTGCTTTATAAATAGTAAACAATCCCATACTTAAAATTACTCCACCTACAATATCCGTGAACCAGTGTACTCCTGAAATCAATCTTCCGATAACCATAAATACTGAAAAAGCAATTACTGTAATCGTAATAATTCGTTTAGTTGTAACACAGGTCAGTCTACGCTGAATCTGTTCGATTAAAGTAGGCATCACACACAATATCAATAAAGTAGTAGAAGATGGATAAGAAGCCTCCATCACTCCTTCAATTAAGATTGGTCTGTAATTAATTGGGATAATTTCAAAAATTGAATATGCCAGTATCACGATACCATAATATACACCCAAAATGATGATATCTGAATCCACCTTAAAAAGACTTCTTCTCTTAATTAACTGAACCAGTCCAATTCCTGCAAAAATCAGACATACAACAATTGGTACAAGCCCCATCCAGTCGGTAATCGTATAAAGCGTCATATGAACACCTTTTTTAATCATTTCATTAAATATATCTTCTATATAACTGATAGGACCATTTACAAGACATTTTTGATAAAGCATATTCATTTTTAAATTTCTATATTGCTCTAGTATTAACATTTTGCGAAAATTAGACGCAAATTCATCAGTCACCCAAAAATCGTATTGTGCAAAAGTAAATGTTGTTAGACTTTCAATAGTTGTATTTCTGTATGCATTAGGGGTTACCACTATTGTGCTTTCTGGTACTTGATATTCCTTAGCTCGCTTATTATCAATTTGATACATACGTTCTACGATACAGTCAAAAATATCTTGCTTATTTTTATAATGTTTATATAATGCTCCTTTTGTCATTCCCAAGGCTTCCGCAATCATACTAGAATATCATAATACACTGACAGCTGTATGTCAGCAGGGGATATGAAACCTTACAAAAAATACATAACAGACCAATCGCTTTCTCTAAATCAAGTTTAGGCAGTGATTCGTAATTTGTGCCAGGTGTTTACGGGTTATGCATTTTAATTCATCAGGTTGGACTATTTCAATGCCTGATCCATATTCAATCAGCTGCTTGCTCAATATCTCAAAGGAATCTGTCTGGAATTCGATTTCCATTTTACTTCCCAAATCGGTTTCTTCAAGGAAGCCGAGAGAATACCTGTTCTTGATAGAATTGTATGTCTCCCCTTTTTCAGCTCTAAGAATTACATTATATAGTTTTTTATATGAAAGCATTTGTTTTAATATTTGTTCCAAAGAGCCATCATGGCTTTGACAGAGCTCTTCTTCTATGCAAATGCTTTTAATCCGATCCACACGAAAATTCCTATATTCATTTCTTAGCCTGCAAAACCGATTAAGTACCAGTTCTGTTCATAAAACCCCAGTGATATAGGCTCTATCATTCTGCTTTCCGGTTCTTGCCCTCCTGATGCAGGATATTGAATTGATATTACCCTTTTATTGCAGATTGCAGTCTGAATTGCTGCAATAACGTTATCCGCCAATGTATTTTTCTGTCCAGATGTGCTGTACACGTTAATACTGTTCTCCAACTCCTGTGCATAGTTTTTTTCACCATGCTTCAAAATAGATTTGATTTTATACATAGCTGAATCAAAATCCTTTATAAATGATTCATCTCCATGGCAATTTAAAAATTTCCCTGCTGTAATCAATGCACCCACTTCCGCCGCTGTAAACATTACCGGCGGAAGTAGGAAGCCCTCTACAAGAAAATATCCTTTTCCGGCCTCAGATCCAATTGGTATTCCGGCTTCTTCAAGTGTCCGGATATCTCTGTAAACTGTCCTTAAGCTTATATTAAATCGCTGTGCAATTTCTTTGGCAGGAATTATTTTTTTTGATTGCAGCTGAATAAGAATAGAGGTTACTCTGTTAATCCTGTTCAAATTTTATTCCTCCTCTGTGACTTCCATAAAAAGTATATCCTATGCGTTCTTAAGCTAGCTGCTGTTAGTGCTTCTCATTGCACCCTGGTTATAAAAGCCATACTCACAAACCTCTTCACCAAAACTCTTTACATCTCTAATATAGAACTCTATCTAGCGAACTTTTAGAAAAGATATAAAACATCAGAGTATGGACAGTTGCGGATGTACTTCAGAAAAGATTAGATGTCTAAAAAGCTTGTAGTTAAAGCTTTTTAGACATCTAAATCTAGGTACTAAAACAATTCATCCAGTAAAATATAATATTTTATTTTCTCCCAATCAGGCTTGATCCCCAGTAAGTCAAAAAATAGCTCGACATACTGTTCTTCCCCGATATCCTCCCTGATCGACCGGACGCAGAAGGCAATGTCATACCACTTGTCCGCCCTGCCGCTTCTCCCAAGATCAATAAAGCCACTTACTTTGCCATCTTTCACAAAGATGTTGCTGTCTCCCAGGTCGCCGTGGGAAAAGACAAGTTCCTCTTCGGGCTTTTCCGTCTTTAAAAAATCATACAGCTCGCGCGGATCTTTAAATGGAGTGTCTTCTTCCCAGTTTTCGCAATCCACATCGGCCAGATCGTTATTCAGTAAGTAATCCAATTCGGCTAAGCGGCTGTCTAAGCTATTCGTATAGGGACAATCCGATATGTCGATGGAGTGAAAGAGCCTGATGCACTCCGCATACAGCTCGATAATCTTTTCAGGGCTTTGTTCATCTTCATACTCTTCCGAGCAAAGGACGCCATCGGCCTCACTCATGAGCAGATTGCTCCAGCCATCATGCCGTTCAAAGTGCAGGACCTTTGGAACAGGCAGCTTTCCTTCCAGCCATAGCATCATGTCCTTTTCCCGTTCCACATCATAGGTGGTCCCTTTATACCGGCTGTCCGTCATTTTTAAATATAGGTTTTCATTTTCTCCCACCAGCTTATATACCTTAGCAGGAGACATTCCTTCCGTATCTTTTACGCAGCGGTATTTTTCGATCAGTTTTTTCAATTCCGGTGATATTCTCATTTTAGCCATTTATTATTTCCTTCCTCTTTTCTACAGTATTTAAAGATACCCCAAGAAGCTAATTATAACAAGACGAACTCCAATTCACTGTTCCTTGCATTCTAAAACCTTAAATACCAGAAAACAGCTTTTTCAAAGTTGTTTTCAAAGTTGGCGTATAACATAGTATCGACGGAGCCGATTTTGAAACCACAATTATGATAGAATTTACAAGCTATAAGGTTATTGTCCTGGGTTTCAAGCATTAGTCCATGCAAGTTTTTATGCTTTGCCCATTCTATAGATATATTGATAAGCGCGCTGCCTATGCCTTGCCCCCTGAAATCCTTACATACGGCGATATCTTCTATATAAGCGTACCGGTTCCAATTTTTTCGCAGTTTAACTTTTCCGACGCATTTATCGTCTTGGTAGTAAAGATATATTATCTTATCAGTATTGTCAATATATTCAAGGCAATCTGCCTCCTCATCCTCTTCATCCTCTTCGTCTTGGTAGCTTTTTAAATATGGCGCTTCATAGAGTAATTCTGTAAAGGTCCAATTCTCGTTTTCATACCTCGGTATAATCTTACCTATCACCTCAAATGGTTCGCTGGGTTTATCGATATCTTTCAGGTGCCCTGCTTTCATTTCTGTAATCACTGTTCCCGCCTCTCTTCTATATCAGCGGCATATGTGCTATCCAGGCAGCCGGTTTTACCAGTGTATTTTTTATACATGTCCCTGGTATATTTTGTTATATTCCTATCATACTCCGGATAGGCATAATGAAGCCTTTCCGCCACCTCACCGGATACCGCCCTGAACAATTGATGGCATAGAAATAATGCTTCCCATATGTTTTCATAGGAATCCATCCGGTAGGTGGACAAAAGTTTCTCCCACAAATCCTCGGATATATACCTTTCAATAAACTTATAGTTCTTGCCTACACTTAATTTAAAGCCTGTTTCGATGCCGACCTTCCATGATATCATTCTCAGCAGCTCATGGCGAACAATCTGATTAAAATGATCAATAGCAAATAAAATTTCCTTACGGCACAATCCTTTAATAACATAAGGTGTTACATTCCAAAATTCATTGCAGCAATCATCATACTCCCTTGCGCTTGGCTTTCTTACATGATAATCTATATCAGTCGGAACTATGTCCCTTTTAATTCTACAATCTTTATCAATTAGAACCTTTATTAATTTATCGCCCTTTAGGTAATTATCTAACTCTTCCAAGGGCAATAAGGTAAGATCAATTTTATTGTAATCATCAAATAGCATAAGATAGGAAAATCCCTTTTCTTCAGGTGGGAATAATTCCATATCCTCCGGCTTTTGCATCATTATTATATTCCCAAATTGATTAAGCCAGTCATCATTAGATATAAACGGTTCTATATCACTTACAAAATATGTAATATCATAATCCTGAAATTCATCTTTAGGTATATTAATATTTGCGCGTGACCCCTCAAGGGTCACAATTCGAATACGTTCATCCTGTTCTGCTAAAGAAAGTACTAAATCCATCATTTCTTTTTCTGATCTCATTTACATACTCCTCGTTTATTTTTTCTATATTATTACATCTTCTTTTTTGCCGATACAATCAGCATCATTGGGCGTCGCATTTCATCCGCCATCCCCGGAATATCCATCATGTTCTCTGGCGGCTGTGGCTCCACAATCTGATTTATTATAAAACTATTTGAAAGCAGTGTATTTAGATATGTGGTCAGTGTTCTATGATATTTTGTAACCTTTTCTTCCAAAAACATAGCTGTCCGTTTGCCCTCATAATAATAATTGTCCACCGGGAAATGCAGTATTTCTCCTTTTTCGTTATAATACCAGTCTTGTGTTCCATGAGCAGTAAAAACAGGATGTTCAACTGTAAAAACTAAATTGCCACCAGCCTTCAGCATCCTATATATCTTTTTTATTAAATTCTCATAGTCTGCTACATAATGAAACGCAAGCGAACTTAGTATTACATCAAAGCTCTCCTCTGGGAAATCCACATCTTCTATGGCACAGCATTCATATTCAATCTGTGGAAAATGGGTTTTTCCTTTTGCTACTTCGAGCATTTTATGAGAAATATCAACACCTACTACAGAGGAAGCACCGTTTTCCATCGCATATATACAGTGCCATCCATAGCCGCATCCTAAATCAAGCACACGCTTCATCTACTTGTTTTTTGCCTTCTGTACCGCTTAAAACCGTTAGACTTGAACGAGTAAAGCCCTTATTATCTGTTTGTTTGAAAGACCAATCTTGCCATTCTTTGAAAGAATAACGGTAATTGGGATCAAAAAATTCTACATTGTCCGTTCTTGGTATACGAGCAATCCCAAAATGATTGCACGTTAGATCAACTGGCAAAGACTTTCCAAAATATTCTCGGATATTTTGCGAGATTATTTTGGCTGCTTTGACAGATTTAAATTCTGATTTTGAAGTCACATAAACTGGCGTTTCTAAAACAAAATATGCTTGATAACCTTTATCAGATTTGATAATTAACGTAGGCATAAAACCTAAATCAATAGCTGTTGTTAAAATATCGCTTGCTGAAATAGTTTCTTTTGCCGTGTGAATATCAAAATCAATAAAGAAGGTATTGATTTGTCTTAAATTGTTTTCAGAATGTCCTTTCGTGTATGAACGGTTTTCGTCTGCATACGTACCATAACGATAAACGTTTGGTGTCCAATGCGTAAATGTATCTTGATTTTCGTGAATCGCTTCTTCGGAAGTCAGAACAACGCCACGTCCGCCAATCATGCTTTTTTTTGAGCGATACGCAAAAATAGCCCCTTTGCTTTTACCTGGCTTGGTAGTGATTGAGCGAATTTTACTATTTTTAAATTTGTACTTTAACAAGCCGTCATGAAGCACAGTTTCTACAACAAAAGGGATATTCATTCAGCTGTTCTCCTTTCTTACGAAAATTAATTAGTTAGAAGCTACGATCAAAGTTGAATCACAACAAAAAAGGCAATCAACTAAGTTTTTCTTAATTGATTGCCTGGTATCTTCTTAAAGACTTGAAATTCCCTCAAAAACCCGATATAATGGGTTTACAGATATTTAAGTATCTGATTAATAAAGTAATTAAATACTTTACCAAATTTCGGGTCTCGACTTCTTTAATTGATTGGTGGTAATCAATTAAGGCTCGCAACTTATTTTCTTGGCGGAAAATAAGTTGGTCGTGGCTCTTTTTTTGTATTCTTTATTCAGTTCGTTGTTTCGTTATATCTAGTATACCGCTTTTAAAAAAAATAAGCAACAATTTCGTTAAATATATTAACGACAATCATTGCTTCTCTTCTTCTATTTGCAACTCTACTTGTTCTAATTCATTAGGAATTAAGTCAATAACTAAGGTTGAGTTTGTCAATTCTGCAATTCGTTCCAATGTTTTTAATGTCGGATCTGATTTTCCTGATTCAATCAATGAATAATTTGATCTACTCATTTCTAATTCTTGGGAGAATTTTTCTTTTGATTTGGTACCTCTCATCTTTTTTAAGCTTTCTCTAAATGCTAGTTCCAAGTTTCTCCCTCCTGTTTATGTAAATATTTTGCACGTTTTCCATTTAATTATATCGTTACACCTTGTAAATCACAAGTGATTAATCACAAATCACTTGTGATTAGTGATTGTTATTGGTGTTGCCTAGAACGATTCTAAGCACATGTTTAATTTTAAAGTGGGCAATTATCTTTAAAATGTCCTACAATGATTCAATAAAAGCATGGCTGCTAGTGAAACTTGCGACCATGCTTTTAAAAATACTTAATGGGGTCCCGAGCGCTTTAGCTCCTTGGAAGCTGTCAGTAGTATACCTAATAATTTATCTACATTCCCTTTAGTAACGTGTAACTTTCCAAATTTACAAAAGCGACTCATAGAATTATTTCCTCCCGTTAAATAATAGATAACTATTAAAAATAGACAATACTTGCTCATAAGTAACGGTACTTAAATTGTTTACTTTGGCGTGTTTCATTGCTTGATGAAACTGATTTTTAGTAAACAGTTGACGATATTCTCGATTGACCCATTTTGAAACAAAGTACGTATATAGCTTCCAATATTTATCTGGAACATCTGTGGTATGGCGGGTAAGTTTTATTAAGACACTGTTTACTTTTGGTTTAGGATGAAAGCATTCCGCTGGCAGCTTAAGCAATTGCTGAATCGAGACTTGAGTGTGCAAGAGCAACCCTAGTGTTCGGTGAATATCCAAGGTACGCTTGTAGAATCCTTCTTCAACAATCAGATAGATGTCAGACGCATGGCTTTCAAAAACCACTTTTTTAATAATTTGTGTGCTTAAATGGTAAGGAATATTCCCAACAATTTTATACCTCTGTTTGTTAGGGAATTGAAACTGTAGAATATCTTGGTGAATTAAAGTGACACGAATGTTCAGTTTTAATTTTTCTGACGATAAGTTGAATAGATGACTGTCTAATTCAATAGACGTTACCTGTTTACTTATTTTAGCCAGTTTCGTCGTTAAATGCCCTTTACCTGTTCCAATTTCGTAAACGGTATCGGTTTCTTTTAAATTCAATTGTTTTATTATTTGGTTGAGTACTTTTTCACTCGTTAAAAAGTTTTGAGAATATTTTATATTTTTGTTCATGTAATCACTCCTGAAGTGATTACATCTATAAATAAATACAGAAGTTAAACGATTTGTTTGTAATTTTAGTTATCTGTTTAAAAAGTCATAAGATTAGTCACTGGTAGGAATTAATCTAACGTATTTATTTATCTGCGTAATCACTGTTTTTAGTCTGTTTCAAAACAGTAGATGTTTTATCTACATTACGCATTTGGAATACCAACATGACGAATCCCTCCTTCTTAATTACAAATTTTTAGCATCTAATTTAACTTCAATTCCTATTATACAAAATTTTAAGATAATGTCAATACAATAAGCGTCCTCACCCTCAACGGTCAAATGTCCCTCGTTAAAGGTTGAACCGATAGAACCGTCATTCATTACTTTTTCAACGATACCGACACGCTCATCAGATTGTGTCCAGTATTGCTTGCTTTCGGCATGAACAATGGTACTCGGCAAGGCGGTAACGATAGTCGCAAAGGCTAAGAAGCCCGTACATAATCGCTTGAATATCTTTTTCATAATTCTTAATGCTCCTTTCATTTTGGGTAAAAAAATAGACGCTCTTTTCTGAACGCCCTACATTGAAAAGGGATACTCTTTTACAAGTACCCCTCAAATTTAATATTTAATTTGTTGTGTTCCCACACTCTATATCAACTACTACTGAAACATTGATATAGTTTTTAATCTCTTTATTTCGGATTTTATCACCCTCACTTGTAAACACGATATGCTTGAAAAAGTGCCTAAAATTAAGGATTTCTACATAGTTTTTCGTTGTAGCAACACACAAGTCTCTATATGGATCGGAGTGGGGGTATTGTCTCTTATCTCATTTGCAGTAATGGGAACAAGCGGATTTTTCACGCCGTATCAGATTGATGATCCATACAGTATTTATGTTATGACATATGGAGAATATTATTTGCTGATACTTGTGGGCGGGTATATCGTGACAATGTTTTGTGCTGCGTTGACTATGCTGGTGACAGTTAAGATGCATACACCGAATCTGGCGATTTGTATCCCGTTTTTCCTGCTTTGTATGATGCCGTTTATCGCAAATATCATATTTCCAGTAAGCAGTATACGGAGGAAGGAATTAGATTAAGACTGTTAGGGGAGAATATGCCGTCAGAAAGTGGATGTATAGCTTGTGACGTAACTTTGGAAGATGCATATATCTATGTAACCAATCGATAAACATTGTTAATGAGGAGTGAAAGCTAAATGCTAAGAAAAGCAGGTGATGTTATGGGAAAGTGATGATTCTTACCATTTCTGATTCCGAAGAGGGAATCCTGAATAAAATTAAATCAGTTCTAGCCTGCGAAAGTACGTTAGAAGTTATGGAGATTACAAATTCTGAAAAGTTGACATTCCAAGGTTTGGAAATAGACCAGCTTCAGCGGAGCGTAATCAAAGATGGTAAGGTTGTGGAACTTACCAGACATGAATATGACCTGCTTTTTTATCTGGCCTTATCCCCCAATCGGGTATTTACAAAAGAACAGATTTACCAGCATATTTATGAGGATGTGGAGTCAGAAGTGGATAACCGTGTCTATGGGTTAGTCAAGAATCTGAGAAAGAAAATAGAAGAAAATCCGGAAGAACCGCACTACATAGAAACGATACGTGGTGTAGGCTACCGTTTTCGGGCATAAAAAGAGCCGTCCGATTGGGCGGCTCGAAGTATTTAAACAGCAGTTTTCTTCACTGCCTGTTTATAGTTACCGGTAGCATCGTAATCTCCAGAGAGGAGCAGATTCTGGCGAAATTGCTCCAGTTTGATCTTGAAGCGTTTCCCATCCTCAACAGTCGTAAGCATGGTAAGAGCTTCTAGCATTCCCTGAATATATCCGGTTAGCAGGTAATATCTGCAGGGTTCTTCCGATGGTGAGATATTGGACAGGGTTTCTTCCAGATGTTCCTGACGTTCCCTGAGCCATGCATCCCAGACATCCAGTTCCAAATCAGTCATGGTGTTCCTCCTTTAAATCTGATGATAATCGTCTTTGGTGTGGAGGGGAGAAGTTTCATGCACAAGCATTTTTCTGCTCCAGATCCAAATATGGATTTGTAAATTCAAAAATAATAAGTTCATCCGCATCGAACATGAGCTCCAACTCTTTTAGTGTAGCTGCTGGATATCCGCAATCTCTGAATCGTTCTAATACGTCTGTTTCCGTTTCAAATGGTTCACCGTCTTCCAGCTTTTCTCCGATTATTAAGCCACATGGAGTCAATAGGCTTTCTTCATATAAGCGGACACAATATCGGTCAGGGAAAAATAGGTGTGCTTCATCCGTGTTATAATAAATTCGTTCTCCAGGTTCTATGCTTTGCATCACAAAGGGAACATGATATGCAGCGGCTATCGCCTGATATGCTTCATAAAGTGGAGTCCATGCTGTCTCTAAAGAAAGTAGAATATACGTATCATTCCATTCCATGTAGCTGACATTTCCACGAAGAGATATTCCGGTGGAATCTATTTTCTTGTGGGAAAATAAATTGCCAATCCAGCATAAATCAGGATTCTGGTTCAGAATGATGTAGGTTTCCAGGTCCTCCCACAAGTCATATAGTCCTTCCGGATTTCCTTCTGTATAAAAGATCACATCATCACAGCAGATATTTGCCATTACACATCCACCTCCGTTCCAAAAGTTTCACCCATATTCTGGTTGGAAACCGTAAGGTTTACAGGGGATAAGGTGCCAGAGGCAAGCCATTGTTCGATTGCATCAATTACCTGCTCCAGCGTGTCGTTATAAGCCACATTGCAGTCTTCCAGTCGGAGAAACTGCAGGTATGCTTCATGAAGAAGGCTTGGATCATCACGCAGCGTTTCATATGGAAGGTTGCAGAGTCCGATTCTTTCCTCCAGACGTTCCATGGAGCGGCGGATGAAGTCGCAGGAAATAAATTGTTCCCGGTAGATGTTATAAGCAGCTTCAAGCTGGTCATAGGTCAAAATAAATGAGACTTTCTCGCAAGGATTAGATGGTTGTTCTTTCATGGTAAATTCCTCCATTCATACTATGATTGGCTGGTGGTACGGATTCTCTTTGTTCGGGAGTAAGATGTACCAGTAGTTTCCAGCGCAGGTCGATTTCTCGGTGAATCCAGGTATCATTTTCATAAACTTCATGTGTCAAAAAATTGTAAATTGTCGGTTCTTTTTCTATATCATCCAGATCTGCGACCAGACAAGTTGCCTGATTCACATAGGGCCAGAGTGCCTGTTCGACCATATGGCGTAGTTCCAGTATCAGAGGATATATCTGTCCTACATCATAGGTTTTGGACATGCAGGAGCTGATTTTCTTCAGCATCCCGGAAGTTTGTATCATCTGGTTGATGACGGTACATTGTTCCTCCACATCTGCATCCGGATTCAGGACCAGCCGGTGGAGCAGCACAGATTTTGCATAGGCAGAAGCGGTCAGGTTGATGTTTCTGACCAGTTCTTCATACGGCTGCTTATACTGTGTCTTCAGCACTTCCAGAGGCACATGTTCCCGGTTCTTCTTTAAGGTGGAGAGGAGCCCCGAAAGGCAGCTCTCCAGTTCTTCCATTCTTGTCAAGCACACATCGCCTCCAGCTCCATCGGAACACGGGTGTAGCTGAGACGGTAAATACTGTTGCAGGTCTCAAATACCACACCGTTTTCGGATACTTCCAGAATACTCTGCACCGGACTGGTAGCAAAGGTCTGGTTATAACTATAGATCCACGCCCGTTCTCCCAGATGGAGGGGCAGGGACAGGATTCCGGTGAGGACATATTCTTTCTTTTGGGTGGTGTGTAAGGTTATATTTGTATTCTTCATTGATTTCACGCTCCTTTCCTTACTTAATTTTGTTTGCAATTACGGCAGCGACCAGTTTAGCGCATCCCAATTCCATCTCGGATAAATGCTGTCCGGTTCTGGAACAGAGAAGAAGTGCCAGCGGCTCTCTGTCTTCCCTTAAAATCGGGAAAAAAGCACAAACCGGTTGACGGGTGTTGGATACCGGGTAGACAGGGCAGTTCTCAGCAGAGATCAGTTCCTGGCCGTCCGCAACCAATTCGGCGAGTTCTTCTGTAACGGGAGTGCCTTCCGGAAGATAGATGCCCGCAGATACGAGTATGTGAGCCTCACTGCAAATTGCGATACCACAGTGGATGACACTGTAGAGGACGGAAAGATAGGAAGCCATTTCCTCTTTTCCGTTTAAGTGGGTAGGGCATTTGCGTAAAAGCAGCTCCATTCCCACATTTTCCAGTTCCAGTGCATCTCCGTCTGAGAGCTTCATTTGTTTCCGGATTTCTGCAGGGATGACGATACGCCCCTGAGAGTCCATGGTCCGGATGAGTGCAATATTCATAACTAAAGTCTCCTTTCTTAAAAAGAGGAGAAGCAGTAAAGTACCGCTTCTCTTCTGAAAATTTAGGCAGCGTAAGGCGGAGCCTGTGCTGTCTGTTGCATTTGACTGTTCTGCTGGTCTGCCAGCATCCGTTTTCCGTTATTGATCAGTGATGCAGCAATCACCGTTTCCCAGTTGGAAATATAGGAATCCGTCCGCTTCAGAAGCGTGAACAGATCCATGTCGGTAAGCTGGATGGCTGTCGTCTTTTCGGACTGGAAGCTGCGTGGCTGCATGTAGGAACCACCGTTCTTATTCTGTGCTTTGATGCCTTTCCCATTTACAATCTGGATTTTCCATGGGCTTTTCATAGGCTGCCCTTTGGAATCATAGGGATGTCTGGAGATATAAAACATCTGGGCTGTGGAATAACCGTTCTGATCGGGATTGCCGTAGATCTTGCTCTGGCTCCATTCAAATTCCTGAAAACCGGAAGTGATCCGGGTTAAGAGGAACTGGATCTGTTCCGGTGCCAGGTTGAAACGGGTGATGATATTCCGGTCTCCGGTACCGTTGGAATAATCCTGAATGGTGATGCAGATTAAAGAATGTACTTTATGCCCGTTTTCCTGATATTCCCCTTTGGCATGTAGCTGTGCATAGTTGCCGAGTGGTGCGTAGCGGAGCCGGTCATAAAAGGCAATGAGTGCCCGGTCATTCTGGATCTTGCAGATCTGGTCGGTAATCCGGTTTTGATAAGTTTCATTCATGAGTATTCACCTTCCTTTATTTGAGATGCTGTTTGACAAGCTGTGCCATATTCTTTGGAAGCTCTTCCAGTTTCGTGATATCCAGGAATCCGTCCTTGTAAATCCTGCGGATATTTTCCTTATCGTCACCAATGGCAGCCGCAAACAGGATGACATCCCGTTTTTCGTATTCTTTCTTGATGCCCCGCAGATCTGCCTCTGCTTCCGTTCCGCTGTAGCCGTAATCGGCTGGCTGACCGTCAGAAATCAGGATCAGCAGCTTCTGAAGCTCCGGGCGTGTGCACAAATGCTCTGCTACGAAGCGGAGAGCTGCGCCGTCCCGGTTCCCGTTGCGGTCGCACATATCCATCAGCCGGTAACAGTCCTCATTGTCCACAGAATCAAATTCTGCATAGGAGTAAAGAGCAACGCCGCCTGCATCCGTGGAATGCCCGTAAATGGTGATAGGGATACCGAGGCTTTTACAGAAATCATAAAGGACAATGGCAGTCTTTCTTGCATGTGTCATCCGGTCACCCCAACCCATCGAACCACTCTCGTCAATCAGGAGGGCAACAGCCAGACGTTTTTCCTCTCCTGGAAGTCTGGTTCTGGTAAAGATGGTTCCGTCTGTCTTATAGAGAGCATGGGAGTCCAGACGTTTTCCAAACAGGAGATTCTTCTGCTTTCCGCCTTGCTGTTCTTCTTTCAAAAGCGGCAGGATGGTGCTTTGCAGCTTTTTGGAAGCCCGCAGGAGCGGGGGAGCAACTGTCTGGTATTCATTCTTCAGGTAATCGGAAACACTGGTCAGGCGATGGATGGTAACATGGATGCCTGCATGGGCATTGCCGTAATGAATATCATTGGCTGTTTTCTGCAGTTCCTCGGTCAGTTCCGTCTGACAGTCTTCCTGCACCTTTTCTGCAGCCACATCGTTCAAGATCCGGAACAGATCCTCTGCAGCATGCTCATAGCCGCTGCCCTGATACTGACTGACATAAGTGACGCCGGGGTTGTTTTCATCCAGAATGGTATTGGTCTTTGTAAGAGCGATGCGCCCGCCTTCTTCCGAAAGCACCTGTTTGGCTTCCTCTATAGCATCCTCTTTGGTACGTGGACCGGAAGGAGCATTGCCCTCATCATTCCCGCTTCCTTTTGGGGAAGCTGGTTTGATATTCTTTGGAATGGCACCGCTTTTTCCGGTCGGAAGAGGAGCGCCGCTGCTGACTTCATCCCCTAGAAGATCTTCCAGAGCATCGGCAGCGGAATCCTCGCCATGCATTTCCAATTCCTCCCGTGTTTTTTCGATGAGCGGCTGGATATAGTTCCAGGTCAGGGCTAAGAGCGCATTGGAAACCAGCATCCGGTCAGTGCCTTTTTCCGATTCCATTGCCGTATCCAGAAGATCGGTACAATCGGAAATGGTATCCAGATAATCCCCCTGATAGCCGGTGGGATTGTTGATGTTTCCGGTCCGGCAATAGGAAAGGATCAGGTTGGCAATGATGGAAAATGGCTGGTATTCTTTGTCAATTTGTTCCTGTATGGAAGGAATCTGTTCGGACATACGCAGGTTATTGAGTTCAATCCCCTGTCGGAAGGTGCCGTGGAATTCCTCACACATACGGTCTTCAATATGGATGTCTTCCAGAATGTTTTGAAAAGTTGCGGCGCATCGTGCCAGTGTCAGGCATCCGGCTTTGTCCTTTTCTTCTAACACTTCTTTGATCTCCTCCAGTGCTGTCTGATAAGCTGGAAGGGATAGCTCCGGCTCCTTCGGATAGAAGGAACCGTTTTCCAGACTCCTCAGATGAACAGCGTGGGCTGTGAAATCAGAATAGAGTAAGTGCCCCACTTCATGCCCGGTGAGCCCTGTCAGGCTCTGGGAACGTAAGAAACGGGTGGGGAAAGACTGGGTGATCGGGTTCGCTGCGTTGAGATGTACCTTATAATTGTCGGTATATGCAACGCCTGCCTGTTCGGAAATGTCCCAGTCCAGCAGTACCTGCAGTCCATACCGGTAACGTCCGGTAACGGCTCTGGCAAGGGAGGTCTGGTACTTCTGATAGGCAGCGGAGAGGAATAACTCCTCATCCGCAATGGAATCCTCTTTTGCCCGGATTAGTTTCTTTAAATTTCTTTGGCTGTGATTCACGTGATATTCTTCCTTTCTTTTCTTAGATTTTTTGTCAGCAGTTCCTCCATCGTGCAGCCGTAATACACAGCAAGGCGAAGGACGGCATAAGCCATCGGGGAGGAGTTTGCATTTTCATAATTCATAATGGTTTTCGGGGGAAGATTTAAGATTCTGGCAACTGCCTTTTGTGATAACTTCGGTGTTTTGGCTTGCCGGAGATAAGACAGATTATCTGCCAGATGCTTTCGGATCTGGGCTTCTGTGAGTGCTACTTTTCTCATAGGCGTGTCCTACGCAGCAAGCACAGTATCCAGACAGCTTTCTTCCACTTCCGTACGGTTCTCAGCATCGGCAGAGGCAGAGGCAAGCACCGTGTAACGGGCCGCTTCCCGGATATCCCCGCAGACCATGTAGGACTGCACCCAGGAAATCAGCTCCCTCATGCCACAGCAGCCATCTGTAATGAGATTTTCCCGGCAGTAGACAGCCATGGATTTGACAATGCGTGTCATCAGACGTACCGTTTTTGCATCCTTGCATCCGGTAACAGCCATGGCACGTTCTACCTGTGTATCCTCATCCGGTTCATCCAGATCAATCACAAGGTTCATTCGGGAAATGACAGACTGGTTCATCTGTTTACAGCCTGCATAGTCATTGTTTGTGGTGATTACGATGGTCGTATCCGGATGACGGTGGATGGTTTCTCCGTTTGGAAGATATACGCTGTTACAGCGGTCTAAAAGGGAGTTAAGTCCAACCAGTACACCGGGATTAGCAATGACCGTAGGCTCCTGTATCTCAAGAATATACCCATAGCGGATGGCTTCGACTAGAGGCGTATCCACATACTGGAAGTTCTGTCCGGAGGTGTGTTCCTTATAATAGCTGTGCATTTCATCAAAAATCGTATCGATCAGCTTCTGGTAGGTGTCCTCGGCAGAAATTTCTTCATCATAGTTTCCGGTCAGCTTCTGATAGGCACCGGAGGGATCTAACTGGATTTCCTGAAAAGACGGGTACTGCCGCTGAAGCCGGGTGCGTTTTCCGTCCACATCCGGAAGAATCTGACCTAAAAGGTCGAATACCTCTGTATTTGCGGAACAGGTAATGCAGCGGTAAGGAAGGTGAAGTGCGGAAGCAATGGCTTTGGCTCCTTCGGTCTTTCCGGTACCTGCCGGTCCCCGTAAAAGAAAATTCCGCATCGGCTGTGTGGTATCCGTTGTCAGTTTTGCGTGTTCGCAGATCCGTTTGATTTCCGGAGGGATGATGTACCACTCTGCCAATGTCGGAACAGATACCTCCTCTTCCGGAGACAGCCTTCGGGATGCGGTCAGGATAAATTTCCCAACAAAATCATCTCTGGAAATGGCTGCCTGTGCTTTCTTAAATCCACTTCCTGGACGTAACACCTGAAAGTCTCCATGGAGCACTTCGGTTGGTGCATAGACCCCCTTCTGGATATTTAACGGTTTGATCAGCGACAATACGCCGTTTGCCGGAAGGTCAATCTTAACACCACCGGTCGGGAGACCTGATGCATAGCGGGTTCTCCGGTAAATGTTGTCGCAGAGAACGGCTGCTGTTTCCGCAGCGGCGTCCAGATCGGGATAACCGTTGTCCCGGTGCGCTTTTAATTCCTGATACTTTTCATTACACTCTTCATCTGCCAGAAAAACCGGCATCAGTGCGAACAGCAGAGCCGCACCGGACTGTTTGGAGTCTTTAAATTCGTATTTTTCCGGTGTGCTTTCCACATCCGGCGGAGGAGTATAGCAGCCTCCGTAAAACTTTCCGTTTAGCTGGTTGTAGACAACCACCTGAAGATCACCGGTTTTGCTCGGATATTCCGCCACAACAAAATTGTTGGATTGGGTACCGACCGCCCCAAGCTTTTCCGGCGGGGTACTGCCAACCGGGTTTTCCAGCTCCAGATAAGCAAGGACTGCCCGCAGGGTAGCTGCATGAAGCGTGGATTTTTTCCGTGGCTGAGTACAGTATTTGGATGCAATGTCATCAAAGATTGCATGGTCCGTATAATCCTCAAATGGTTCCGGGAGTTTGCGTTTGAACCCCCAGGTTGCTACGATGTTATTTGCCATGATTCGTTCCTCCTTCTTATGAGATCCAGGACAGTTCCAGTGCCTGCTCGGTCTCTTCTGTGGTCAATTCATCTTCAGTAAAAATCTCCGTCAATTCGCCCCAGTAATCTTTGGGCGGGAAATGTTCCAGCTTTCCCCGGACTTCCGGTTCAGTGCCGTTCAGAATATAGACATCTCCCTGCTCGTTGATAAACAGCTTTTCATAGCCCCTTGCCTGTAAGTCACCGACCAATTCCATCAGTAGCGGTTTCCCAATCAGGGAATACCATGATTTGGGATTAACGGCTGGTCTGGAATCCGGATTTCCTTCTGACGGTTCCTTTTTATGTAAGGATTCAATGGTCATCATCTGAAGCGTCAGACTGCCACGGGCATCCATGAGAATTTCCGCAAAATTATAACTTCCGGTATTCCGTGTGCGAATCCGTAATGGTTCCCCATCCAGTATCTGGGAGAGCGGTGGTTCTTTCACAAAATCCCATGTGGCATCCGGGAAGGCTTCCTTGAGCTTTCCGGTAATCTGGAATTTGATCTGTCTCCAGAGAATGGTTTCCAGATCAGGTGTTCCTTCCAGATGACGAGTTCTTTCTGGGCGTTTTCGTAGCTTATGCTCCCTGTTTTTCAGGCGTTCCGTGAAAAGCGGGAGAAGATAACTGAACAGCGTGACTCCGATACCGATCAGGGCAATGCCTGCAATCAGAAGCCGGTTGGCATCCTGTGGTACGAAAAGTGCTGCAAGAAACAGTACAAGCACGACAAACTGTAAGAATTTTTTTCGATTTGATTTTTTCATGAGCTGATTCCTTTCTGATTCATGATTCTTAGACAAGCCCGGAAGCTGGATGGGAAATCGCCGCTTCCGGACATGAAAAAGAGGAACTGCATCATCACAAAGATGATAAATGCAATTCCTCAACATAGGGTTCCTTGAGAGTTAATAGGGCAACTGGGATGCCATCTGTTCCGGCACATTTTGAAAGCCGTCAGTTGGCTGACTGCCCGGCATACCTCCGTAATTTGGCATTCCGGTATAACTGCCCTGCGGCGGGTAGCTGCTCTGTGGCTGACCGGTTCCGTTTGGCGGAGCCTGATACTGTCCGCCATTTGCAGGAGGCGTGTAGGCACCGTTAGCAGGAGCCATTCCCTGCTGTGGATAGCCGCCAGGCATTGCCTGATTCTGGTAGCTGCCATTGGGATTTCCCTGCATTGGGTAGCTGCCATTGCCGGCTGCACCGGGCGTTGCCGCACCACCATTCGGCTGGCTGTTCTGGTTTGCACCCGGATGTCCGGTATTGCTGTCAGAACGGTTGGATGGTACAAAGTGCCAGTCCTTGACATTGATCCTCGGACCGGCATTTGCCTGCCCCGCATTCTTTCCTTTCTGATAAATGAACGGATGAAGCTCCAGATCACCATAGATCATCAGCCCGGTTCCTTTCTTTACGCCTGCTTTTGCTAAGCGTTCTGCAAGGAACTTGTTAAAATAGCACTGATAGTAAATGGTTTCTTCCTTTCCATCCTGGCCTCGCTGTGAAACTGCAATGTCCAGAGAAACATATTCCGTACCGGAATTTTTTCCTTGCTGCATCTCAGGATCTCTTGTGGCCCTCCCTAAAATTGTTAAAATTGCTGACATAAAAATTCTCCTTTCTGCCTCTTTGGGCGTTAAAATAGATTAAAATAAAAAAAGTGCCATTATAGCACCGTATAAAACGGCAGTATAATGACACGATTTTCCAAACTTAAACTGCATATGCTTCTGGATGAATGGTCCAGACTCCCATGACGGGACAGCACAAAAACTTAAATACAAGATTATATTAACACAAGATATAGCATATGTCAAAAGAATTAGAACTATATATAGCATATGTAGACGAGGTGGAAGGATAATATCAAAAGAATTTTGGACATAGTTATAAAAGTGCAATATAATATTGTTTAAATCGGAAAATGGAAGGATGAGAAAAATGGAGCAGAAAAACAGAATTCTGATTGTAGAAGACGATACGGATATCAATAATCTTTTATATACGGCATTACAGAAAGCAGGGTATGAGACGGTACAGGCTTTTTCCGGGACGGAAGCGAGGATGCTGTTCCAGATGGATAAGGCGGGCTTTTCTTTGATTCTATTGGATCTGATGCTTCCGGGAATTTCAGGAGAAGAGGTGCTTGCCCAGATTCGGAAACAGGGCAATACGCCGGTTATTGTCCTGACAGCCAAAGACGGATTGGATGAAAAAATCGGGCTTCTTACCAGTGGGGCAGATGATTACATTACAAAACCGTTTGAGATACAGGAGGTGCTTGCCCGGATTCAGGTTCAGCTCCGCCATATGCAGCAGGAGCCGGAACATAAAAGCGTGTCATATAAAAACCTGGAACTGGACCGTGAGCGCTTTGAAGTCCGGATTGCCGGAGTGCTGCTTCCCAAAATTACAAAGCAGGAATTTGCAATTCTGGAGCTTTTACTGGAGCATCCGAAACAGGTCTTCAGCAAAGAAGAGATTTTTGAATATGCGTGGGATGAACACTATATGGGAGAGACAAAGACACTGGATGTACATATCAGCAATATCCGGAAAAAGATAAAAGCAGTAACGCAGGAGGAATATATTGATACCGTATGGGGAATCGGCTACCGTCTGCATTCTTAATCTTTACTCTTTTTTTACTATTTATTTGCGTTTGATTAGGATTTATCCGATATGATAACAGCAGATAAGAAAAGGAGATGAAAGCATTGAGTGAATTGTTATTAAGTACAAATGGATTGACGAAGCAGTATGGTCATCATAAGGCAGTGGATAAAGTAAACCTTCACATAAAAAAGGGTGCTATCTATGGATTTATCGGACGGAACGGTGCGGGAAAGACGACTTGCCTGAAGATGATCAGTGGACTTGCAAGACCGACAGCCGGAGAGATTGAGATGTTCGGGTGTAAAGGAAAAGAACTGGAGAGGATTCGTTCTCGTGTGGGGTGTCTGATTGAAGCACCGGGGCTGTATGGCAACATGAATGCATATACAAACCTGAAAATAAAATGTGAATTGTTTGGTATTCGGAAAAAGGGATACATCGAAGATATCTTAGAGACGGTCGGACTGGAAGGTGTCGGAAAGAAAAAAACGAAACATTTTTCCCTTGGAATGAAGCAGCGTCTCGGAATCGGGCTGGCACTGGTCGGGGAGCCGGATCTCCTGGTCCTTGATGAACCGATCAATGGGCTTGATCCCCAGGGAATTGCAGAGGTGCGTGATACCATACAGAGACTGCGAGATGAACGGAATATGACGATTTTGATATCCAGTCATATTTTAGAGGAATTATCTAAGATTGCAACGGATTATGGAATTATCCATAATGGAAGTCTTCTGCAGGAGCTGACAAGCGAAGAACTGATGAAACGCTGCAGTGAACGGATTGAAATAGAGTTAATCCATCCGGAGCAGGCAGTCCCGATTCTGGACAGAATGGGATTTACCAACTATCAGGTTACAGATAAGAGCCATATCCATATATTTGAACGATTGAATGAAAGCGCCAATGTCAATATGGAACTGGCAAAAGCAGGAATTTTGGTCAATGGAATTTCCATTACCAGTGAAGAACTGGAAACCTATTTCTTGAATCTGACAGGAGGGAATCAAAATGCTTAATATGATAAAAATGGATCTGTACCGGATGGTCCGGACAAAAAGTATGTATGTGGTATGGATTGTGATGGCGGCAGCTATATTCTTCTCCACATCCATGTCGAAACTGGATATTGATACGATGAACAAGGAAGCGGAACAACAGCAGACAGAAAACATTGCAGAAACAGTGAAACCAGAAACCATCAATATGGGAATGTCCGTATTCCTGCCGACACAGCCGGGAGAAAAAGTAACGGTCTTTGATCAGGTATATGCAAACCTGCAGGCGAAGTTTGTGGCGTTGTTTCTGGTGATTTTTACAGTGCTGTTTTCCAGTGCAGATATAGGAAGCGGTTATATTAAAAATATCGGCGGGCAGGTAAGGAGCCGGAGAAACCTGATCTTTTCCAAAGCTTCCGTGTTGTTTGTGTATACGACTGTTACCATGCTGCTTTATTTCATCATTCAGATTATTGCACAGCAGATGTACTTCGGATATCTGGAGTGGGGGAATGGAAGCGAGTTGCTGAGATACTTTGGTATTCAGATTTTGCTTCATTATGCACTGGTACTAATCAGTATGGCGATTGCGGTGGTTTTGAACAGCAACGTGTTCAGCATGACGATTGTTATCTGCCTGTGCATGAATACCATGATTGTCTTATACGGAGTGATCAATCATTTGATCCAGAAGGCAGGTGTGGAGAATTTCCAGATTTTGAAATATACAGTGACAGGAAAGATTGCACTTTTATCCATGTCACCGACCAATAAGGAATGCCTGACGGCAGTTGTGATTGCGGCGGCGTTCGGAATCGTGGTTACATTACTGACAGCATGGGTATTCAGAAAGAGAGATATCTAAATGATAAAACTAGGGTTCGTGCTATTGATAGCAGTGATACTGGTACAAGGAATGTTATTTTGGAAATACCAGCGGCAGGTGAAAGACATCTGCCGCCAGTTGTCGTTTCTGATGAAGCACGACAGCAACATGCTGATTACCAGAGAAATGGATTTTGGAGGCATTGGTGAGTTGGCAGATGTTTTAAACGAATGGCTGGAACTGAAGCGAAGGGAAAAGAAGGAATACTTGAAGAAAGAGGAGATGATTTCGGATACATATACAAATCTCTCACATGATATCCGTACTCCTTTGACATCCCTTGACGGATATTTTCAGTTAATGGAAACCTGTGAAGACCAGGAAGAGCAGAGACGGTATATGAAGATCATACAGGAGAGAATCGGCAGCCTGAAAGAAATGCTGGAAGAATTATTTACTTTTACAAAACTTAAAAACGATTCTTTTCATCTGGAAATGTCATCCTGCTGTATCAACAAGATTTTGAAAGATACCATATTTTCCTACTACGATGAATGGACGGGCAGAGGAATTGAACCGGAGATACAGATTACAGATAAACTGCTGTTTATGAACGGAAATGAACAGGGAATCCAGAGAATTTTTCAGAATATCATAAAAAACGGACTGGATCACGGGGAGAAGAAAATCAGTATTTCACTGGAAGAAGTTGAAAACAACATCCGGATACAGATAAAAAATCAAGTATGTCATGTGGAAAAAATAAATGTAGATCAGGTGTTTGAACGGTTTTATAAAGCGGATGAAGCACGCAGTAAGACTTCCAGCGGTCTCGGCTTATCAATTGCGAAAGAGCTGGTACTTCGTATGGATGGGAAAATCAGCGCCCGGATAGAAGGGAATGAGTTCTGTGTGGAGATTGTGTTTCCAAAATAAAAGGAAAAATTTATATTAAAGCAAGTGAAAATGGGGAATGACTTTATATAGGTTTCATGGTAGAATTACAGTAGAAAGAGAAGAGTCACTCAGTCATTTGTTGTATGAAAGGATGAGTATAATGTATAAAGTAGAACTTAAATTTGATACAAGCAAGCTCGCTCCGGAAACGGTAAATCAGATGTGTGAACAGGCAGATCAGATTTTTGAGCAGGAGGATTTAAGCTGTGCAGTCAAAGCCCTTGGAAGCAGGATTTATCTTGACCGGGGACGCAAGCAGGACTATGGAAGATTCTGGGCAGCAATCTTTCAGTTGAAAAACTCCGTAGGAATTGCAGAGAATTTGTTAGAGTGTTTCTGGTATAACGGAACAGAAAAGGAGAACCTGATTACAGACTTTATAAGGAACTAACAGATGGACAGCTTACAGAGGAAAGGCATCAATTTTGACCTGAATACACAAGCACTAAAGGAATATTATCCGAAAGGTGACTGGCATAATGCATATGCGGATGTAAGGGACTTTTTTGAAGCAAACGGATTTGAGCATATTCAGGGATCGGGATATCATTCGGTGGAAGCAATGTCAGAAGCAAAAGCCATGGCAGTTATTTATCAGATGACAAAAGAATTTCCATGGCTCAATTATTGTGTGAATGTGTGTACCATATCAGATGTACCGGAACTGTTTGATATCTCGCATGTATTTGCCAGAGAAGCGGAACGGTTGGAAAAGAAAAATGCATGATTTGACAAATTATTTCCAATATGTTATATTCATCTCAAGCAAAAAAGGGAGTAGCTGAACGCCTTGAAAGAGGTGGTTTTGTAACCGACAACCGGTATCGAGAGATACCCGTAGCAAATGAGATAGCAAGACTTTTATTGTGGCAGAGGTCATGATAGGAGTCTTTTTTTATTATGAAATATAGAAAATCTGCCGCAATAGTCTGCTAAAAAGAAAGAGAGGATAAACGATGAGTAACGAAATGATGAAACGGGAAATGCAGGAAGCAGTACAGGCAGGGGAGCGGGCGCTTCAGAGCCTTTACGCAGCAAGGGATAAGTTGGGAAGTGCGAGAAACTGGGGCATTTTTGATATGCTTGGAGGAGGCTTTATCAGTGACTTTGTGAAGCATTCTAAAATGAATGACGCAGCTGCGTTGATGGAACAGGCGAAAAGCGATATTCAGCGTTTTCAGAGAGAATTAAGAGATGTGCAGGTTTCCTTGGATCTGCGCATGGAAATCGGCAGCTTCCTTTCCTTTGCGGATTTCTTTCTGGACGGGCTGGTGGCAGATTATATGGTGCAGAGCAAGATTGCAGATGCAAGAGAACAGGTGGATGATGCCATCAACCGGATAGAAAAGATACTTGCTGATGTGAAAAATCGGATGAATGGGGAGGTGTAGCATATGGGATGCCTGGGAAATGTGTTGTGGTTTGTGTTTGGCGGCGCAGTCAGTGGGCTGAGCTGGTGTCTGGCAGGTTGTCTCTGGTGTATTACCGTTGTGGGGATTCCGGTGGGGATGCAGTGTTTTAAATTTGCGGCGCTTAGTTTTTTCCCCTTTGGAAAAGAGGTGCAGTATGGTGGCGGAGCTGGTTCGTTCCTTTTGAATATCATCTGGCTGATTGTATCCGGTCTGCCTCTTGCACTGGAGCATCTGGCGTTGGGTACAGCTTTATGTGTGACGATTATCGGAATCCCGTTTGGTTTACAGCAGTTTAAACTGGCGAAACTGGCATTGATGCCGTTTGGTGCGGAGGTGTATTAAGATGCGATTATTTGATAAAAGGACACCGCTTCAGAAGGAGTGGGAAAAGCTGGAAGTACAGGAGCAGAGATTCCTTCAGAAGCGTTCAGAGAAAAGGGAGAGCATTCTGAATCAGAAACTGGAGGAAAAGATACCGCCGAAACTTCAGAAAACATTGGATACCGCTTTTGCGAAGGCATTTGCTCTGATTTTCGAGAAAGGAACCGGGGTTATTGAAAAGACGTATCAGCGGACAAAACTGGAGCAGGATTATCAGGTGCGGCAGTATATGGCGGATGTAAAGCAGAATTCCAAATCCCTCCGCTCTTTTTCTAAAAAGGCAAGAGATACGGGAACAAAGAATTTACTGCTATCCGGTGTGTCTGGAATCGGGATGGGCGTATTGGGAATCGGTCTGCCGGATATTCCGGTATTTACAGGGATGATTTTAAAGAATATTTATGAGACTGCTCTGCAGTATGGATACAGCTATGAAAGCAGGGAAGAAAAATATTTTATCTTATTATTGATCCGGGGAGCAGTATCCTATGGGGATACACTTTGTGAGATTGACGGGAAAGTAAATGAATTTATCAGAAACGGAATACTGCCGGAAGAGTATCAGGATAAGGAGCAGATCGAACAAACGGCGGGAGCTTTGTCAAAAGAGCTTCTGTATATGAAGTTCTTACAGGGAATTCCGGTGGTTGGTGCTGTAGGCGGAGCTTATGATGCAGTCTACATGAAACGGATCACAGAGTATGCAGAGCTGAAATACCGGCACAGGTATCTGGCGGGGCGGAAAAAGGCAGAGAATGGACAATTATGTAAAAGGTGTAAAAGTTATAGAGATATATGATGCCGCAAATAAGGAATTGCTGGTAAAGTATGATGATAAGCATAATATAGACAAGGTTATTTCTGCTTTAAATATAAAATCATGGAAAGAGACAGAAAAAAGCATAGGTATGAACCCTAAATATACCATAAAATTTTATTGCGATACTACGAACCAAGATGAAGAAAAAGATATAAAAGAAATTACCCTTTATGAAAATGGGGAATATGCTACGATTTTTATTACTTCTCCTGGCGGAGTAAAACAAAACTATAAAACGAGCATTGATATTTCTGAATTGGTTATCTAATAATATTTGTGTAATGAGAATGAAAATCTAATTCTTTCAAGTTTAACTAAGACATTCCCGGAGCAAATGCTCATGGCATTGAAGCGGATACAAACACTATTGTTTGATAGAAATAAGAGAGGTTATTTATAATAAAATGAGCCGCCAGAACTGTAGGGGTGATGCAGTACGGGCGGCTCATTTTCTATCTAAACGGATGTATCCGGAAGTTCCGGCAGTTGATCGGTGAGTTCTTCATATCCGAGAATATCTCCGGCACATGGCATCGATTGCCCTGTTCCCTGCTGTGGTTTCCGGAAGTACAGCCGATACCGATGTCCCTCTAGGAGTTTGATATTCTTTTCCAGTGAGAAGGCGTATTCCTTTCCGTTATCACTGGCAAACCAATATTGCTGGTTTTTCCCGAAGAGTGTCTGTTCCCGTTTCGTGCAGCTTACGTCCAGTGACAGATAAGCATGTGTATGGATCAGGTGGTAGAAACTGAGTGCACGCAAGATGCTGCAGATTCCGATGAGGAGGCTCATGAGGATAAAGAGCCGGTCATGGGTGGCGATCCCGAAGATGCACCCAAAAAGTACACAGAAAAAGCCGATTGCACTGATGGCAACCAGCTTTGTGAAAAATGGTTTTGGCATAAGGTTCCTTCCTTTAACATGTATGAAATGTGATTTGTTTATTCAGGTACAAATTAGCAATAGCCTGCAGCACTGGATACTGGGTATGGTGAATCTGGACATCATCCACAAGTGTTTGGTAAGTTGTCTCCGGTTCTGTGTATAACTCATCCATAATATCCGATTCGTTGTGGATTACTTTTTCCTGCTCCATACTTGTGACAAGCTCAGCGGTCGTGAGGGATACCTTATCAGCCAGCTTCAGAATGGTATCTTCCATCGGTGAAGAGGGTTTCTTCTTTAAATATCTGCCAAACTCTTTTGCACCAATAGTTCCTTCCAGATAAAGCTGAACGCAGCCAAAGAGCCGGATGGGAAAGGTATCCTTCAAGGGAATAATGGTCAGACTGCCGAGAAGGCGATATAAGGCATCCACCCCTGTCAGTCCAATTCCGCTTACAACCAGACCGCGTAAGGAAAGTCGGTTCAGATAGTGTTGGAAGGATAAGCCTTTCGGACCTTCTTTCTGTATCTGGCGCAGGGTATAGGCATCCTGGAGTTCATGGAGCGTCAGAATCTGGAAGGCAAGACAGCTCCAGAGCAGCAGCTCGTCATCCGATAGTCCATATTCTTGTCCATCGTTGATTACAAGAGGAATGGATTTTCCGCCTGTCGTTTTTTGAAATTTTAAGGTTCCGACAGCAGTATAAAGTGTCAGCATAAAAGTTCCCTCCTTCAAGGTTAAGTCAGAAGTGCATAGAGTGCATCATCCTGCTGTAATAGTTTCCGTGCTTTGCTCTGCCATGCCCGTACACGATTGGCTGGTACTTGGTAGTGTTTTGCCAAGTCAAAGCTGGTATATCCCTGCTGTTGCAGATAGAGGGCTACAATTCCCTTCTGAATAGTTGAGGACTGTCCGGTGCCAAGCTGGGTTAAATGCTCAAGAAGCAAGGTCTGGTTTGTGTCCTTTTCCGGGTGAGTTGTTTGTGTATCCTCGTAGGAAAACAAATCACGATAATGGAGATGTTCATCTTCAGATGATGCTTCGTCCAGAGAACAGAGCATGGAGCGGTCACGGGCAATTTTCCGCCAGTAGTCAAAGATGGCATGACGGATGATAGTTTTGGCATAAGGCTGGAATGATCTTCCTTCCTCAAATCCGACAGCCGACCGGCACAAAGCCAGATATCCAATCTGACATAATTCCTGTTGTTCTTCCTCAGTTACATAGGCAGCGGTGCGGGTCATGGAACGAATCATGATCGGAACCAGATCCATGGATTTTTCCACCAGTTGTTTTTGCTTTTTATTTAGTGGTAAGGTCATCATCAATCACCGCCTTTCAGCTGGCTGCCCGGAGGCGGAAGGGAATATGGTTGTTCTTTAAAACATCTGCGGATTCCCGAATGAGCTGGTCGCACATATAGTTGCTGAACTGTCCGATGTGAGCCTGCTTATCTGTCAGACAGAACTTATCTGCCACCCAGCGATATGCTTCCGGTTTGGAAAGGATGCCCTGTTGCCAGATCTGATCGAAAATTCGATGTGCCTGAATCCGCTTTTGACGAAGCTCCCGGTTGGCGAGCGTTCCTTTTGGTATCTTGGTTCCCGGATGTACCCCGACATAGGAATTGCAGGATGGATAGTGGGAGCAGACATAAATCTGTCCGCCATGAGAATGCGTTCCATATACAAAGGATGCATCTCTTAATATTGCTGTTCCGCCGCAGTAAGGGCAGCGGATGATTTTTGGTTTCTTCATCTGTTTTCACCTCGCTTGTACATACACGATACGTAACGTGTACGTGAATAACCAGTACGTACTGTATACTTATATTGTAAGTAAGCAGGTGATGAATTCCCATAGGACGCAAGCGGATACTGATCCCAGATTCGGACTAAATGGCACGAATCCCCATTTTTCAGATGCCGGGATAGAAAATTGCTCGGATGAGCGGGAATAAGCCGCTGTCTGTGAAACGTGGATAATTAACCGGTGTAAAGATGAACTTCTCACAGAAAATCCGTAGCAGGAATAAGCTGATCAGTACCAGACAGAGCAGGTAAGTGTTCCTGCGCCTTCTGGTCCATGGCTTTTTCGGACGGAATTTCACATACAGGACAAAAATCATGGGAATAAATATCAGGTTCGTAAAGACCTGATCGATACATTGGATGATTGAAATTACGTTTAACATAGGCAGTGCCTCCTTTCTTTACATATCCTGTACGTATAAGAGCCTGAAAGTGCAACTTTTTGTTACCAGTCATATTGCTGGTTCTCCTGAAGCCGGAGCAGTGCCGGAATGGGACATGGCTTTAAAGGCAGCTTCTGAGCGGCCAGATAGGGCAGATAAAGCTCTGTAAAAGCAGCAATGCTCATGCTTCCGGTACATTCGGTTGGCTCCGGTATCCGGGGAAACAAAAGCGCTGCATCTGAAAGAGGGAGGATGCAGGGGCTTCCCGTTTCATCCGGATGGAATAAAAAGCCAGAGTTCTCACAGCTTTCCTGTGCGTTACAAGTGCGGCACCAGACGTAGATACAGGAGTGCCAGTTCCCTTCACAGAGGTTCAGAAAATGACGGATGTGCTTGGCATCTGTCTTGCAGTGGGGGTGTTTCATATTCATCACCTACTAAAGAAGCAGGCAGTTCCATGTGGGAGCTGCCTGCAGGAGTCTTCGTTATGAGTTACTGATGTTTCTTTTTGCGTTTGAAGTAAACGATGCCCAGGACACTTGCACCTGCAAGTGCAGCTATGGCGATTCCGGCATACAGGAGAAGCGGCGTCTCATCGCCGGTCTTTACAGGCGGAGCTACCGGAGGCGTCTCCGGTTCTTTCGGAAGCTCCGTCATGTGTACGGTCTGACCTTCATCCTTCAGATCCTCATGGGAAGCAATCTCATGCTCGGTTTTTCCGTCTGTATAGTAGAGCTTTTCAAAGACAACCACATCCTGTCCGGCAAGAGCAGAAGCGTCGAAGGTAAAGGTAACTTCCACAGAGCCGCCAGCTTTTTCTGCTTTAAATTCTGCCTGAGCGGTAACTGGTTTTCCGTCTTTTAACAAAGCCTCTCCGGTTTCCTTATTCATCAGGGTTCCGATGACTTTGTACTCAGATCCAGGCATCAGACCATGATAAGTGACCGTATCTACGATAGTCGCTTCCTTGGAAGCAGAGACATCCTGATCCCCGTCACTGCCGTCTTTGGCTGTGGTTTTGATTTCCGGGAAGTAGATGGTCTGGTTGGCATCTTTGATGTCCGCATGTACCGCTACTTCGTGATCTTCAAAAGTCATTGTTTCAAATGCCACGAGCGTTTTTCCGGAAAGTGCAGAGGCATCAAAGGTAAAGGAAAGCTCTACGCTGCCGTTAGCTTCTTCCGGAGTGAAACTTGTTTCTGCAGTCACAGCTTTGCCATCCACATCGAAAGGTTTTTCGGTTTCCGCATCCATGAGTGTTCCTGTCAGCTTGTACTCTTTGCCTGGGATCAGGTTTTTGTATTCCACAAGGTCTGTAAGCGTCAGTTCTTTTTCCGGTTTTGCATAGTGTGTGCCGGAAGCAGCATCTGTTGCAGTGGTTTTGATTTCCGGGAAGTAAATAGTCTGTCCTTCATCCGCAATGTCTGTGTGTACGGCAACTTCCTTGTCTTTGTAAGCCAGGGATTCAAAGACAACTACTGTTTTCCCTTTTAAGGAGCTGGCATCAAAGGTAAAGGTAACATCTACCGTACCAGCGGATTCTTTTGGCTTGAAGGATGCTTTTGCTGTCACCGGTTTTCCGTCTGCTTCGACTGGTTTCTTTGTTTCTTTATCTATCAGAGTTCCAGTCACTTCATATTTCTGGTTAGGAACCAGCCCCTTAAAGGAAACCGTATCCACCAGCGTGATTTCTTCCTTTGCACAGGAAATATTGGAGTTCGTGTCCGCATCTTTCGCAGTAGTCTTGATTTCCGGGAAATAGATGGTCTGGTCTTCATCGTTGATGTCGGTATGGACTGCAAGCTGCATCTCATCCTGATATAATTCCTCGAAGACAACGGTTGTTTTTCCCTTTAAGGAAGTTGCATCAAAGGTAAAGGTTACTTTGACGGAGCCGGAGGATTTCTTTGCAGTAAATTCAGTTTCAGAAATCACCGGTTTTTCATCCACAAGGATTGGTTCCCCGGTTTTTTTATCCATTAAGGTTCCAGTCAGTTTGTATTTCTGGCCCTTTTTCAGTCCTTCGTATTCCACAACGTCTTCAATGGTCACTTCTTTTGCCGGCTGGCTCATGTGTGTACCGGTCTCGGCATCCAGAGCAGTCGTGCCGATCTCAATGGCATCATCGGTCAGAGTTCCAACCTGTATCAGAACAGAATCCTTATAAACCTTGACTTCAAAGGTTAAAAGATCCATGCCTTTGTTGGAATCACAACGCTGTTCCGCCAGAGTGTAAGTATCGTAAATGAGAGCGCCTTTGGAATCATCCGGTTTGGAGGTGCCGAACCAGATGCCGTCTTCCGAAGACTCACCCCGGTTGGTATTTGCGGTATGTTTGTTCCATTTGGAGGAAGTGCTGGCATAACCGTTGGCATCTGTCACAATCACATGGCTTTCGCCTGTTGTTTTGGAAGTGATCTTAAATGGCACATTTGCCAGACGGTTCTGGCTGCCGTCAGCAATCTTGACAAATTCCAGATCCCCGCGGATGACCTGATTGGAGATGGAATTGTCTTTTGCAGTCAGTTCCACGATTTTTCCCTGTTCTGTGATGTCAAATTCTACAGAGATCTTTCCGCTGTTCAGATAACCGGAAGGTGCAGTTGTTTCATCCACACGGTAATGTCCGAATGGGAGAGCATCTTTTGCAGTTGCAGCAGAACCGGATTTATCGGCAGTAAGTGTAAGGACAACCTGATCTTTCGTGTAGGATGTTCCGTCTACTAATACCGGATTTTCATTTAACGTAGTGATCGCAAAGACAGTACCTTCCAAAGTGGCAGAACCCTGCGGTTTTGCTTCTCCGGTCTCGCTGTCACGTTTCTGGATCTTCACTCCGCCACGGATGACAGATTCTTCTATGGTAGAAGACTGGTATACCGAAACCATTTCCTGCTTACCGTCACCTGTAATTTTCTGTACGAAGACAGTTGGATTGAGCTGGTATCCGGCAGGGGCTTTGCTTTCCTGTACCGTTATGGTACCGAGCGGAAGACAGACGGTCTTGCCATCACTGGTATAGTAAAAGGCATCGCCGCTTACAAAGGAATCTTTGGTAAAATGCATCTTTCCGGAAACATCTGTTTTTAATACCCAGGTACGTGCCGGTTTCTTTCCAGCTTCCGCAGGATCACTGTCAGACTGCTCGGTATAGAACTTGACTGTAAATTCTGCGTTTGCAAGGGAAGCTGCTCCCTGTGGGGAGGCTTTCTTTGTTTCGGCATCCAGCTTTTCAAGCACCAGATTCATGGGATTATTCTGCGGAATATCTGTTACGTTTGCAGCAGAAGTCTGTTCTGCTTTTACGGTGACTTTGTGAGCTTTGGTGTCTACAATGTAGCCGTTGGAAGCAGAGAGCTCTTTTATGGTATAATCGCCTTCCTCCAGTTCGCCGGATCTGGCATACCCGTTTTCATCAGTGGTCAGTTTCTGGATGAGCTTCTCACCCTGATAGATCCCATACACAGCACCCTTTAAGCTGTAATTCGGATTCCCGTCCGATACGCTTCCGTTGGCAGAAGATTTTTTCAGTTCGATCCAGCCGTTTGGAACCTGATACCAGCTTCCGGCAATGGTCTGGCTGCCCTGTCCCGGAACGATGAATGCCCGGAAGCCTTCCGGCGGGTTCGGAAGTCCCTGAATGGCACTGGCTACTTCCAGTGCTTTATCAATATAGGACTGCGGGGCGCCATGGAAAGCTCCGGTGTCAGCGGAATTACCGGCATAGATGTAAGCGACAACCAGATGTCCGATGACATAGCTGTTATCATCACTCCAGCCACTGAAATATTTATCCTTGACGACTTTATCGTAGCCGTAACCGCCGTTTAAGTAGTAGAGCGCTTTTCTGAGCGGGGAGTTCTGGCTTAAAAGGTCATAGGAATAGGAACCAGAGGAAGGTGTTTTCTTCAGTGGTTCCACGCAGTAGGCAGTATTGCTCCCGTCAAAGCTCATGCGGGAGGTAAAATAGCTGCCGTAAGGGATATTGGCACCTGCCTTATAGCTAATGGTGCCGTCGGCTGCATGAACCGGAAAACTGCCGGAAAACAATGCGCCGACTGCGACAAGGACTGCCAGCAGCATAGCCAGCGTCCGTCTGGTATAGGATTTGTATGTCTGTAACATAAGTCTCCTCCTTCTTGAAGTTCAAATGAAAAGGGCAGCGTCAGTGCTGCCAAAAGTTACACAGCCTGTTTCTTCTGTTTCGCAAGGATTTCCAGAAGCTCCTGCCGATCTGTGGTAATCAGCTCCTTTTCCAGATTGGAAGCCTTAAATTCCACAGTGATGTTATTGTTGTTGGTTGAGATCAGACCGTTGCCCCGCTGGAAATGGGTGATGTTCATTACTTCTGTTTCCGATAGATGCAGGATAGTCTTCACCCGCTGTGCCTCTTCATCCTCCATGTTCAGGATAATCTTGGTCTTGCAGTTATTGATGATACCCTTGCCGTACTTCCCGTCATCCAGAGCAAAGAAGTCGTTTAAATCCTGTGTGGCAAAGATGCCGGCTCCGGAGTAAGCACGGATGATCTTGGCAATCTCCAGTACGAATTCCGCTGCAAGCCGGTTGCTGGATGCACCGATGAGCTGCCAGACCTCATCGACAAAGATGGCTTTCTCTTCGGTACGGTTTTCCTTCGCTTTATCCCAGACATAATCCAGGGCAACGAACATGCCGACCGTTAAAAGATCGCTGGAACCGGTCAGTTCGGAGATATCCAGTACCGTATATTTATTGGTCAGGTCCACATTGGTCTGCTGGTTAAAGGAAGAAGCAGAACCGTGAACCAGGCGGTTCAGGATATGAGCCAGACGTTTGGTATCCTCGCTTTCCAGCAGGACATTGTAGACATCCTCCAGAATGGGCATCTTTTTGTACTGCTCCGGATGCTGCGGATCTGTCAGGGATTCATTTTTATGTGTAATCCCTTTTCTGGCATAGGTTTTGATTAGGGCTTCATCCAGAAGCTGCTTCTCCTCATGGGACATATCCGGGATCAGCAGACTGAAGAAGATGTGAAGCCTTTGGATCTTGCCTGCCAGTGCGGAGGCATCCAGTGTCGGTCCGTCCAGCAGTTCATTTACAGAATTGTCTACCTTCCGGATTTCCATGATGTTGATACAGTTCTTACTGGCAGGAGAGATCTGGATAAATTCTCCGCCGACATTCCTTGCAGCCCGGTAAAATTCGTGTCCCTTTAGCGGAGCGATGATGAACACCTGGATGCCTTTTCTTCGCATCCTTAGTGCCATGGTCTGCATGGTGAAGGTCTTTCCTGCTCCCGAACAGCCTAAGATACAGATGTTGCTGTTCTTGTACTGCCTGGAATCAAAGATATCCGCAATGACCAGGGAATTGTTATGCTTGTTTACCCCAAAGAGGATTCCGTTATCATCGCAGATACTGTAGCTGACGAAGGGATAGCAGCTTGCCGCCCCGGAAGTCAGTACGTTCCGCTTGGACAGCTTAAAAAGCTTCTTGTCCAGATTTGCCAGCGGCAGAGAGGATAAAAATCCCTGCTCCTGTAAAAAGTAGCAGGAGTGTAAGTTCATATCCTGCGAGATCAGGAGCTTTTTCATTTCCTGAATCCGCCACTGCAGTTCTTCCAACGTGGAAGCAGTAATGGTGATGAGAAGATTCATGTAATAGAAATCTTCGTTGTTGGCAAGTCCCTGCTTCAGAAAATATCCGGAGCGGATGGCAGAATCCAGATCGTCATAATCAGTGTTGGTATCGGACGCATCCTTTAATTTGGAACGGTTGATACGGATCTGCTGACCGAGACGCTGCTGAATCTTGTCCTTTGGCTGTTTCTGGAGAAAGAAATCAATATCAATCCCTTCCCCGGCATTGACAAGGAGTGACAGCCATCCGGGAGTTACCCGGTTTTTGTAGCCGTCAGACGGCACAAGCAGGTAGGAATGGTAAAGCCCATTGATCTGCACATAATGGGAGTGCTTGAAATCCACACTTTCCGGTGCGAGAAACTCGTTGATCCGGATGTGATCCAGTTCCTCCATGCGATTTTCCTTTGTATAGGCGGACAGTACAGTGCTGATCCGGTTCGAAAGCGGAACCTCCGTACAAAGGGTACGGTTTAAAAGGGTGTAGAGAACATCCGTAGTAAATTCATCCTCATTGTCATGGGAGACCACTTCATTCCCGCACTGGTATAGAAAGGTTTTGGCGGTCTGGGAGGCTGTCTCAAGAGCAGCAAGGATTTCCCGTTCCTCTTCCTTTCGGTTTGCGTTGAATGGTTCATATTCAAAGATCAGAAAGAACCGTCTGGATACTGCTTCTCTGGAACTTAAGTTCTGGACAAACTGGATGTAGTCACGCTGCAGTTCCTGACAGTGGGGATCGGTTTCCCGCTCCAGCTCCAGCTGGGACTGCTCCAGATGCTTATTGATGTCTGCTTTTTTGGAGATCATCTTGATCTGGAGTTTGACAGGGCTGATCTTTAAGTAACTGATAAAGCTGTAGATAATGCCCTGCTGTTCCCTGGCACTTCGAAGCAGAAAGTTGATTGGTTCAATCTCCAGGATCTTCACGTACCGTCCGTCTGTGGTATAGACGATTCCGTTTGCGATTTTTTCCACCGGAAGATAATCCTCCAAGGTCTGGTCTTTCTTTCGCTTTTTCCGGGAAACGGGTTTTGACGTGGCAGATGAGGTGTCCTCCTTGGAAACCACCTTTTTTTTCTGCTCTTTTTTTGCAGCCCGCTTTTCGGAAACTGCCCGTTTTTCTTCCTCCTTTCGTCTCCGGGCTTCCGTTTTTTTCTGTATTTTTATCTGTTTCGCCGCCTCTTTTTTCTGTCGGCTGGCTTCTTTCTGCTCCCACTTCAGATAACGGATATCTTCCTTTGCCTGTTTTTTGATGCCCCGCTTGGTGGAGGTATCAAACTGCCGGTGTTCTTTTTTTTTACTTTTTGGCGGAGCTGGTGCGTCCGGTTCAGACTGTGGGGGAGCCGATGCCATTACTTTGGAAGGCTCTGCCATTTTTTCTGCTTTCCGGTGTTTCTTTGTCTTTGGCTCTTTGAAACGTGGTTTCCTGCGTGGCTTTCCTTCCGGAAGACTGTCGGACCTCCAGATTACCCTGCGGTTCACTACAAAACGCAGGGCATTCATCAAAAAGGCAGTGATGCTCTCCCCGCCGATTCCAATCAGGGCTACCATTGCCGCTGGAAGTGCGGTCATGCAGAGAATGATGATGCGGGCAGTCAGGGACAGCGGCAGGTGGAAAACAGGGATACCGATTGCCAGGGAAAGAACAATGCTTTCTATGGCATTGCGGATGTCAAAAGTTCCGTTTAGGATCTTGCCTTTCTCAATGAAGTTGGAAGGGATAAAGGAAACCGGTGTTTCTTCTGGCTGTGTCATGGCTGCACCTCCTTTTTCGTATCTTTCGCATCTTCGGAAGGCACAGAGGCACTGCCGGATTCTGTGTCCGGAGCTTCCGGGCTGTCAGAAGTATCCGGATACCCGCCTTCCTGCAGGTGTTCAATGTCCTGCGAAGTCAGGGACGGCAGGGAATCATCGGTTTGCTTTTCGTAAACAGTCGTATCTGCAGAGACCTGTACCCCGTCTTCTCCAAATAAAAACACACCCGTCGGGGTGTGATAGGTAACCGGAAGCGTATCCTGATCGGAAAGTGAAAACATCAGGCAGACGGTTGTTTCGGTAGGGTAGCTGGTTTTTTCCGGCAGGAAGGTGATGCTTGTCTGTTCTTTTTTGACATACTCTTTTAGGTAGACAGGAAACTGCCCTTTGAGAGAAGCAATCTGGCTGTCGGAGAAAAATGCTTTTAAAGCATCAAAATCCAGATATTCCGGCATGGGGGTATCAGAATTTGTTTCTGTTGTTTCCTTTGCCGGTTCCCTGCCTTTGTTTCCGGAAGCTTCTTTTTTCTGGCTTTTCCAGAAACTGGGGAGAACCAGTCCGGCAAGCAGCAGAAACAGCATCAGAAAAATGGAAAGAATCACTTTTGTTCTGTTCATAATGGCTCCTTTATTTTTTGTCGAAGATCCAGTAGGCATTTGCCGTAGCATGGATTTCCGACATCATATCAAATTCACGGTTAATATAGTTCTTTGCGTCACTGTCATTGGGATCATTGACCAGTACCTTGCCGTTTGCCGTAACACCTCGGAGTACGATGAAGTGTCCGCCGCTGGTGAAAAGTCCTGCCCGCTGAGAGGAGATGACCGGACAGCCTTCGGAGAGTGCCTGAAGTACCGTATTGGCATTGCTGGTCTGTGTGACGCTGCCACAGCCGAAATGACTGGCTGCAGCCTGAAAGTAGCTCCAGTAGGTTCCAACTCCCGGCTTGTAATAGGAATTCCCGCACCATGCCACCGCATCCGGAGGGGTAATGGTATTCCCGGTCAGGTAGCTGGCGATCATGGCAAAGCTGGTAGGCCCGCAGCCGGAAGATGCGATGGAGCCGCCGCCATAAGGAATGTTCCCGTAATCGGTCTGGAGATAGTGCGGAATCTGCATTCCGTTTGCCGGATAGCTTCCGCCGGTATTGGTAATCTGATAATACCGGAGAACATGCTCCACATATTCCTTGTCCCCATACCGGTCATAATGCCAGTTCGGACGGGCACACATCATATCCGAATAAGCAATGGCGTTTTCTTTGGTATAACCGCCGTCACGTTCCATTGCCCAGTCGATATAGCCGGAGCCGTAATTGTAACCCTGAAGCGCCAGCTTGATGCGGTCCAGGTCGGTAGGTCCGGTACATCCTGCTTTATCCAGTGCATACTTTAATTCCTGAATCCCACATTCGATGGAATAAGCAGGATCGGTGATGCCGTTGGGGACATGGGGGTATTTCTTATTAAAGCCGCCTTCTGCCGCCTGCATGGGATCGCTTCCACGCCCGCCGCTTTCCTGCATCATGACTGCCATGAGGAGTTCCACATAAGCTTCCATGCCGTATTTCTGTGCGACCTGCTGGATGGTAGCCCGGTAAGCCAGCACCTCATCGCTGACACCTACCGCCATGGCAAGACCGGAAGCGGAGCCGCCAAAGAACATGGTCAGGTTTTCCACATAACTGTCTGCCGTTTTTTTCTGCTTATCGGTCAGATGAAAGACGTGATCTGCAAAGTAGGCATCTCCGGCATAGCTGACCGTGTAGGTATGGCGGGTAAAAGTAACCTTTCTGGGTGGTGCATTTTCCTCTTCCGCCGGAACTTCCACCGTGGCCGTTTCTGAAGTAACGTCATAAGAAAAAAGCCCGTCCTCGTTTTCCCGGATCAGGCTTTTGAGTTTGCTGATATTTATATTTTTATAGTCATCCTGGCTGGCACAAAACTGTGCGATGAGCTGGTTCGCATTTACGATGATACTGGAAGCGTAAGGATCGCTGATAGAGGCAGTATCTCCTTCCGGGAGTCTGGCAATTTCCGCATTGATCTTAGCAAGCAGTGCATCATGGCTTTCCTGAAGCACCTCCACGATTGCCTGATTGGAAGCCCGGATATTTTCACTGATTACCGTGTTGCTGGTCAGTGCTCCGGTATTTTCAGAGAGGTCTCCGAAGACGAGTCCCGGAAGCATGACAAGGAACAGAATGGGAAGCATCAGTACACCGCCGACGGCTGCTCCAGTTTTCGCAAGGGTGCGCCTGTGCCGGAATACTGTACCGATGACAGCAAGAGGACTGCCCATCAAGGCTGTTTTTGGCATGTTACATACGCTCCTTTCGCTGTGGGGCTGGCGGCAGTTTCTGGACAATGGATTCATTGTAGGCTACTTTGCCGCTGCCGGAAGTATATGGTGTTTTTTCGACCGTATCCTGTGCATACTGCTTGTACCAGGTGGAACCATCCACGGACTGTACCGTAGAGTAGGAGCCCTGAGTAGGAGCTGCATACTGGTCGGCATGGTACAGGGCAAAATCCCGGTTTCCGGAGCTTCCGGTTTCGGTACCGGTGATCCTTCCGCCACCGATTTCTACATTATCATAGGAAGAACCGCCGCCCGGATTGATGCCCATATAGGAAGTAAAGGCTTTCTGTGCGTCTGCTCCCTTGATGGAACCTACCTGACCGTAATTTCCCTGTGCAATGTTGCTGATGACCTGATTGGCAAAGTCTCCGCCTTTGTTCAGGGATGACTGGTAGAGCATGTTTCCGATACTGCTGTGTTCGGTATAACCGGTTGCGGAATTGACCGCTTCTCTTTGTACCTGTCTTCCCACTGCCCCGGCAAGCCCGCCGGATAGGAAGCTTCCTGCGACAGCCGCACTTCCGGGAGAAGAGGCTTTGTGGTAGCCGCCACCACCATGGGAACGCATGGAACCGGTCAGGCTCCGTCCTGCAATCAGAAGTTCAGCCATCATGTTTCCTCCGGTATTGCCGACATTGATGCCAAGCGATGCCAGAAAAGAATCAATTTTCTGGGATACCTTTAAAAAGGCAATGGCACACAGGAACCAGACGAAGACATTTCCGGTTACCGCTTCCTTTCCCTGACTGGCAACTGCCGCTTCCACGTCTGCTTCCGTAAGCTCCGCTGCAAAGACCGGCATGGAGCAAAACAGTACCAGACAGGCAGTTAGTACCAGGAATGGTATGAGTTTCTTTCTAAGTTTCATTTTGGTCCTCCTTTCTTATAGGGATAACGGATTGGCAAGGAAGGTGCCGACCATAGAAGTAAACAGCCGCAGGCACCACGCATTCATCAGAAGCAAAAAGAACTGGCCGCCAAGCATCCGGCACCAGCTTTTGAAGATATTTCCGGTTGACTGGCTGGCACCCATGGAAAAAGCTGCCGGGGCTGTGTAGACCAGTACCCCCAGAAGAATATAGCGTTCTGCCGCTTCAAAGAGCAGTTTGATGTAGTTCCACGCCAGAATCAGTACCAGAATCAGTGCAATGATGGCTACCGCCCCATTTGCACAGACTCCCAGGATGACTGTGACTACGGAGTTAAAATCCGCAAATTTTAAAGGCGGCAGGTCTTCCGTCAGAATCCAGTTGTACGGTGTTCCTGAAATCTTCAGGAGCAGATCCACAATATCTTTCGCATAGAAGGTGAGAAAGATAAAGAGGAAGGAACGGATGGACAGCTTAATGGGATCTTCCGCTTCGATACCGGCTCCCATAAAGTAATTTTTAAAGAGCTGCCATACCCAGTTTAAGAGGATCAGCCCGATGCCCAGTGCCAGAAAGACCTGATACATGGTCTCGGCAGCAGGAAAGTAGCGAAGAAACGTATCCATGGAACAGCCCAGAGCACCGAGGACTGAAGTGGTGATCAGATCCAGAATGTTCATGACCTGTTCGGCAATCCATTCCACGATTCCGTCAAGTATTCCCATAGTGGCATCTCCTTTCGTCTATCCGTTCCATTTTCCGCCTGCAAAGAACGGGGTGATGTAAGCCATGATAAAGCCAAGCCCGTTTAAGATCGCCCAGGTAATGACGATACGCTTGAGCCATGCACGTGATTCGTCCACGGTTTTTCCGCTTTTGGAAAAATTCATCATCAGAAGGGCAACCGATGCCGTTACGACTGCAGCAATGGTGGAAATGAGGATAATCTGGTTATAGACATCCTTCATGATCTCATTGGATTTGGTCCAGATGGTAGCGGCAAAAACCGGCTGTGTGTATCCGCAGAGGACTGTGACAGCCAGAAATGCAGCATACAGGCATCTGCCATAATTGACATGCCGTTTTGTGTCCGGCGGAGCGTTTTTCAGTTTGTGTTTCACGTAAAAGTACCTCCTTTTTATAAGAGCGGCAGGAGAATTACCTCCCCTGCCTTTGCTTATGGTTTTCCTGCCTCAAGAAAGGACGCAGCCCGGTCAATGCAGGCTGCGTCCTAAATCAAAGTATGAAATTGTAAAGATCCTCCTATCTTACAGAAAAAACGCAGCTTATTTGCCGCAGGAGAGGCTTCCCATACGGCAGTGCTGCGTTTCGTTCTGCATATAATTTTGACAATATCAATTTTAACATGGGTAAATTACCGCTACAATCGCAGGACTGTGCCAGTTACAGACGATGGAGTGCCAAAAATGTGACCAACGCTAAAAGCGTTATAAATGCAATCCTTATGGATACTGTAAGCGTGATTTGCAACCAATTATACTGGATTTACATGACTAATGCTTTAAGCGTTAGTGAATACTGGAAGGAGGAGGTGTGCGTGTGAAAGGAATGGGAAAGGCAATCCGCAGGTACAGGGAAGAGGCAGGAATTACGCAGGAGAGACTGGCTGAACTGGTGGATATCAGTACCAACCATCTGGGTGCGATTGAGCGGGAAGTGAAAACACCTACGATGGAAACATTTGTAAAGCTGTTGAATGTATTAGGTGCGGAACCGAATGAAGTGCTGAAGGAAGTGATTCCTCTTACCAGAATGGAACATACTTCTGTAGTGGAAGGAAAGCTGGAAAGGCTCACACCGAAGAAGCAGGAAAGCGTGCTTCGGATGCTGGATGTGATAATTGAAGAGATGATGAAATAGAAGCTGTCTGCGAAATTGCCGCAGGCAGTTTTTTTGAAAGCTGTATATGCAATAAAACACATAAAAATATGCGATTTATGATGAAAGTGATTGCAAGATTTGATATAGTAATCCTAAAAGCATTATAAAACTAATTCTTAAAGGATGACTATAATATGAAAAAGGGATATGTGGGATTATTGGCATGTGCGTCAGGAATTCTGATCGGACTGGGAATCAGCCGGCTGGATCTGACAGGTTATCTTGAAAAAACACAGGAGCAGGAATATCACCCGGTAGAAAGAAAGGTGCCTGAATCAGTAGAAAGCAAGCTGAAAGATCCAAAACAGTGCTGGCTGTGTGGAAGCGATGAACGGAGTATGATGGATTATTTCCGGAAGTTTGACGATCTGGGAGTGATCTGTACCAATCACTGGTATGTGATGGATATGCATATCCGGAATCATGATGAGGACGGGAATCTTACCGGCCCGCAGGGAAACGGGCATATGGGTTATACCGGGACAGGAGAAGGCGGCTGCTTTTTCCATACGGAGCAGATGTCGGATTACGGGATTTCCGAAGTATCGGTGGATTACGGGGAAGATAGTATCTTCGATGTGAAAAAAGTACAGAACCATCTGTGTCAGGAATGCCTGGATAAGCTGGTGGAAAGCATGGAGGTATTCTGTGAGGAAACGCAAAAACCCAAGCCCCGTGATCTGGTACTGGTGGATTTTCAGACATTGGAGCTGTACGCCATTCAGGAGCATAATGCGGGATACTTTATCCGGGATTATTATGTGGAAATTGAGTCGGAGGAAGATGGGGTGGAAGTAAAGGCATTTTACTGCCCGAAGCTTAATAACGGGAAAAAGGATGGAGAATAAATTGAGGTTTGCATTGGTGAGGAGTATAATGTAAGTACGTGTTATGTATTGGAAAAACTTGAATTTAGCAGAAAGAAGGATTGTTATGAAATTTATCAATACTAGAAAATTCACATGGATAATTTGTATAATAGGATTTTTGCTTGCTCTTGTAAGTATATTTTTCTTACCGAGTATTATTCCAGTACATTTTGCAAATGGGATTGCGGATGATTATGGAAGAAAAATACAAATATTTTTATTTCCTATATTACAAGTGCTTATCACTTTTTTGACTGGACGAGAAAAAGTAAAATATTGCCTGACACATTCAAAAACTTTCTTAACGGACATTCAGTTTAATTGGATGATAGATGGTGTACTTTTATTGGTAATGTTTGCAGAAATATGGGTTATCTATGCTTCATTTGCATAGAAATACTTGCATAACAATTTACATTTGATTGAGCAGATAAAAATGATTTGAGGTGGTAGCAATGAAAAAGCGATTGGGAATCATAGCCGGAATTTTAGGAATTGTATTGGCAGTCATTGGCATTGTACTGAAGCAGAAAGAAAACACAGCCGTTTCTGTTATTGGTGGTGCGGATGGCCCGACTTCTATTTTCATAGCAGGGAAGTTAAATGGTGATAATTTTATTTTTATGATTGTAGTTGGAATTATTTTATTGATTTTGGCAGGAGTTATTTTTTACAAACGTAAGCATTAAGTTACAGTTTTTTAGACTGTGTATGGCGGAAGAACCGGGAAAGTGTAGATATATCATGGGGATTTTGGAAAAAAATAAAAAAAGTAAGGGTACAGCGTTTGTCTATGATGAGAATAATGATTACTATAAGATGGAAATAAACGGGATTGAATTTGTCTGTGACAGTATACATTCCGATTATGAGAAGCATGCAGTTGAACTGGCACAGGCGTATGAGAAAAGGCTGCCGGATATCGTGGATTATCTTATGCCGGATATAAAGGAGATGTTTGGAATTACAACTCCAGATGTAATAGCAAACTCACTAGGAAAGCCGAGTATAGATTTGGATAGAGGAACACTGACTTATCTGGAGCACACAATGGACAGCCTACATATTATTGAAATGGAATTTGACGGTATCTTCACGGCATTCTATAACTCCTGTATTGATGGATAGGACTTTAGTAACATAGAGCTGCAGTTGTCTACAGCTTTTATCCAGACTTCGGATGTTACAGAGAAGCAATCAGAAATGGATTGATCGATTTCTGAAGCAGTATCCGGTGAAATCCTTGAACATATGAAGGAAAAGTATGTATGTTAATTTTATTTTTATTGTAGACAAAAGATAGGACTGATATGATAAAAGAACAGGTTATTACAAATAGAGGTGGAGTATTTGATGCAGAAAATATTATTACTGGAGGATGACTTGAATCTAAATCGGGGAATTGCCCTGTTACTTTCACGGGAAGGGTATGAGGTTCGTCAGGTTTATACAATAAAGGAAGCAAAAGAAGCATTTCAAAAAGGAGATTATGCTCTTGTTATCAGCGATATTACATTGCCGGATGGTACAGGACTGGATTTTGGAAGGATGGTACGTGCAGGTGGAGATACATATCTTATCTATCTTACGGCTTTGGATCAGGAAATAGATATTGTAAATGGTTATGATACAGGGGCAGATGATTATATTACCAAACCATTTTCACTGATGGCTTTGGTGTCGAAGGTGAACGCATTGATGAGACGGCTTTCTAAGGTACAGGCACAGATTATGTCTTCCGGAGAGATTACGGTGCATATGAAAACGATGCAGGTGTATAAAGGGGATGAACCAGTTACTTTAAGTAAGAAAGAATTCTCTCTGTTGCTGTATCTCTGGGAGAATGCAGGACAGATTGTTTCAAAAGAAAGTATCCTGGAGCATGTATGGGATATAGACGGTCAATTTGTCGATGATAATACGGTTACTGTCAATATAAGCAGACTGAAGAATAAACTTGGAACAGAAGAGATAGCGAATGTGAGAGGACTGGGATATATATGGACCGGAAAGGTAAACAAAAATTAAAACGGTATTTTATCGTATATGTAATCTTTGCAGTATTTTTTACAGTAGGAATGTATCTGATAACAAAGTATGAGGAAAATGCGAAAGCAACGCAGATAGCACTGCTCCTTGCAGAACATCCTGAACTGGAAGGGGAAATAGTTGCAATCTGGGAAAAGTCAGGAACAGTAGATTTTATAAGAGACCGGGACGATCAGAAGATAGAAAGAGTCGTACAGATGCTGGAAGAAACTTATGGTTATCACTCAGGGAGTGGATCTTCAGATGTGGTTATAAGGATTATCTGGGGAATTGGATTACTAGTGGGAGTCATAGTATGTAGCCTGTTCTTGTACCTGGACCGAAGAAAAAACTGGAGCAGATACGGTGATGAGGAACAATTACAGCAATTATATGAATGTCTGCAGGAATTCAGAAAAGGAAAATTCCAAACATATCCTGAAGAAACATCAGAATCGGAACAATGGTTAAAGGTGTGGGAATCTGTAAAGGAGCTGGGGCAATATTTCGAAGATTTGAAGGAACGTCTGGAGCAGGAAGAAAATGGTACGAAGAGTCTGATTACAGATATTTCCCATCAGTTGAAGACTCCGCTTGCATCACTCCGGATGAGTCATGAGCTGGTGGCAGAAAATCGGGTTACAGGAGAAGAACAGAGGGAGTTTCTGGAGCAGGAATCACAGGAACTTACCAAACTGGAACAGCTCTTGAATGAACTGGTAAATCTTTCAAGGCTGGAAACACATATGATCCAGATACATTCGCTTCATGAAAGCCTGAAGAAAACGCTAACAGAGGCTGTCAGTCAGATTTATATGAAGGCAAGAGGAAAAGATATTTCCATTCAGGTGGAGATGGATGATGATATAGTTGTGAACCATGATTCAAAATGGACGGTAGAAGCATTAACGAATATCCTTGAGAATGCAGTCAAATATTCACCGGAACATACAACGATTACAGTGAGGACGCAGGAGCTAGCAAGCAATGTGCTTATTGAAGTAGAAGATGAAGGAATGGGCATTCCTGCGGAGGAACTGCATAAGATCTATCAGAGATTTTACCGGGGAAGGAAAGCAAAGGAACAGGTAAAAGACGGAGCGGGTGTCGGTCTGTATCTTGCCAGAAAGATCATAGAAGAACAGGGGGGGACAATAGCAGCCAAAAGAAAGGCTGAGAAAGGTATGATATTTAAAGTGACACTGCCGCTCATAATAGGAGAATAGTCGGAACCCTTACAAAACTGTTATGGTTGTTGTAAGGGTTTTGTAATGCAGGAATGTTATAGTAGGGGTATGAAATGGAAAGGGGACTTGAAGATATGAGTAGTATTTTAAAAGTAGAAGATCTAGTAAAGTATTATGGAGAAGGCGAGAATCAGGTGAGAGCCGTGGATCATACAAGTTTACAGATAGAGAGAGGCAAGTTTACAGCTATCGTAGGACGTTCCGGCTCCGGAAAATCTACACTTCTGCATCTGATTGGAGGGCTTGACAGACCGGATTCCGGCAAAGTATGGATTGATGGAACCGATATCTATTCTCGAAAAGATGATAAACTGGCACAGTTTCGAAGAAAGAAGATAGGATTTATCTTTCAGGATTTTAATCTGATTCCATCGCTGAATGTGTGGGAGAATATCGTTCTTCCGCTGGGACTTGATAATCGCAAGGTAAAGCCGCGGGAAGTGGAAGATATTCTCAAAAAAATCGGACTGCAGGATAAGAAAGATGCGATGCCGTCTGCTTTGTCTGGTGGACAGAAACAGAGAACTGCGATAGCCAGGGCATTGGTGACAAGACCGGCGATAATTTTGGCGGATGAGCCGACGGGAAACCTTGATTCCCAGACTGAGCTAGAGGTTATGAGCCTATTGAAAAGCTGCGTGTCGGATTTCGGGCAGACGCTTATCATGATTACCCATGATGAAACGATTGCCCAGATGGCGGATGAAATGATTATCATTGAAGATGGCAAGGCGGTGAGAAGATAATGAAGATGACGACCAGAGTTGCATATTGCAATATGCGGCATTATAAGAGCAAAAACATACTGATTGGAATTGCCATTATCCTGACAACATTACTGCTGTTCGTAATCCCATCAATCGGAAAAGATATGGTGGAAGTGAACTTTGCGGTAATCAATAAGATTTATCCAACATGGCATGCCCTTTATCGGAACGTGGACGAGAGTACAGTTATGAAACTGGCGGCACATCATGATGTGAAAACTTACGGACTCCGCAGCGATGCGGGGTACATGAATCTGGAAGATGCGACGGTTTCCATGATGTATATGGACAGAACAGGGATGGAACTTTATAAAGTGAAGCTGAAAGAGGGGCAACTTCCGCAGAAAGAAAATGATATTGTGGTTTCAAAAGGAATACTGGAAGCATTAGGACAGAATGGGAAAATCGGTGACACTATCACAGTACCTTATCAGATTCTGAAAGATGACGGACTGGATTATACGAAGGAGAAAGACTTTCGAATCTGTGGTTTTTTAGCAGATAATGAGAGCAGCAAAGAACAAAAACAATATACATCATTGGTTTCAGAGGCCTTTCTGAAAGCGGAGATACCGGTAGAACAGGTGAAATATCGGTTTTTACTTCAGGTGAATGGACAGAAAGGAAATACGACTGCAGATTATACAGAGACGATACAGAATATTGCCAGACAGTTCGGGATTTCCGAGGATGACATGAATATTAATAAAGAGTATCTTGCAGCAAATTATGTGGATCCGGCTACAATTCCGGTGATTGTAGGAATCATGCTTATTGTTGTATTGGCGGGCATTATCACAATTTATAGTGTTTATTATGTATCTATGAACCAGAGGGTTCGGGAATTTGGAAAGTTAAAGGCAATCGGGGCTACGAAACGGCAGCTTAGACAAATCGTACTAAGAGAGGGAATGGGAGTGGCGTTGTTTGCCATTCCGATAGGACTTTTGATCGGAACAGTTGCTGTGAAAGTTGTACTTCTCCAGTTTGTAGAACATGCAAAGGATTCAAACGTACTTATAACAGAGGCATACAAGGTTGTAGCTAAAGGAGAAGTCCAACTTTATTATTGGTGGATTTATCTGTTGGCAATTGCAGTGACTCTGTGTACAGTGTATCTGTCACTGATGAAGCCTATGCGTATGGCGGCGAAGGTATCAGAAATAGAAGCTATGCGTTACCAGGGAGGCAGTAAGCGACAGAAAAGCAGCAGGAAGGGATATCAATTTCTGAATATCGGACGACTGACCAAGAGAAATCTTGCAGAGAATAAAAAGAAGAGTACTATCACGATTGTATCTATGGCCGTTACCGGAATATTTGTCATGATGGTAGCAACGGTGCTGTCTTGTGCAAATCCGATGGAAAGTGCAAAGAGTTCGATTGTGGGGCAATATGAGATTTCTCCAATTGTGGAATCCGGGAATAAAGAGCATCCTGAATATGAATGGGCGGAGGTTCAAAAGAATAATCCATTAAATGAAGGACTAAAGCAGCAGATAGAGGAGCTTGACGGTGTTGAGCGGGTAGATGTGTTTACCGCGTTGAAGGTATCAGGAGGACCTTTTGAAGAAAAAATTGGAACCGAATTTATCAATGGAGTGCCGGAAGAATACGCAGAAGAGCTGAAAAAAGGAATCACTGAAGGCAATGTCACATACGAGGAATTGAAATCCGGGGATAAAGTGATTCTGGACCGCGCGCTACTTCACTGGTATCCAGATATTAAAGTGGGAGATAAGCTGAAACTCAATATTCATGATGGAGATAATACCTTTCAAAAAGAGATTGAAGTGGCAGCAATTGGTGAATATGGAACAGGTCTGACAAACTATAACTGTCTTATCATGGCAAAAGAAGGGGCAGAGAAACTTACCATAAATAATTCTTCCAGCTATTTTCAGGTGATTGCAGATAAGGATTATGATGAGGCACTGGAAGCATCTCTACAGGCTATTGTGGATGGATCAGGCAGACTGCAGATGCGTACCTGGAAGAATGAGTACGATACATGGGAAAATGCCATACAGATGACTAGAGGTGCATGTTATGCATTTATCATCATTCTGGCAGCAATCAGCATTATGAACTTGATTAACACAATGATCAATAGTGTCCATGTGCGAAAAAAGGAGCTTGGCATGATGCAGGCAATCGGAATGTCGGACCGTCAGTTGATGAAGATGCTCCAGTTGGAAGGTATATTCTATACAGTAGGCACTCTTATTATCAGTATCGGAGTGGGAAGTCTTGCAGGATATCCGTTGTTTTTATATGCAAAGCGTACAGGAATGTTTGATATCAGCACATACCATTATCCGGTAACAGCAGCTATTATTATAATTTTAACATTGTTTGTGATACAGATGTTATTGGCAATATTAATTGCAAAGTCAGTAAGGAAAGATTCATTGATAGAGAGAATTCGTTTCAGTGAGTAAGAATATAAATTTCTGATGTTTAATGCAGATACTAATCAATGTCATAATAAAAAGGGGGACTTGATTTCTCAAATCCCCCAGTGTATAATGAACTCAAGAAAGGTATTCAGATGCAAAATCTGATGCCCTCAGTTAAATTTTATATTCTATGTATAAGTCATAGCATCCAAAACTTTCCTAGGGTCGTGGATGCTATTTCTTATTATGTCGATCTATATAAGTCAAAGCCGCAAAAATTACCAATAGTAAAGTCAATACTTCCATTGTATTCATGGGCATCACCCTCCTTGGATACTAGAGGGCAAAATCGAAATGCATCCGTCTTTCCGGTTCAGTAATACCGAATCAGTATAACACGTTACCGTTTTCAGTACAATAAGGTAATGGTCTGAAAAATACTTTATTCTGTCACCTTATGTAGCTGTATCGTGAGTATTTGCTGGACTAATTGGTGCTGTATATGAAAAAAAGCTATTTAAAAATAAGGTGGAAGCCTTATATGGTCTGCTTGATGATGCGGGTGATGATGCCGAGGGCAACATTACGCTCTTCATCAATATGCGTCACCACAAAGGATACCTGATCCTTTTTCCCGACTGTCCGGCTGTCATAGCAGGAGTGGGCAATGGCATTGACACCGATGGAGAGCCGGACAAAGACGGTGCCTTTATGGATGTCTTCCACAGTTCCGGCGTATTTTCCCTGAATCTTACATTTTTTCATGTTTTCCTTGCTGGTGTTGCCTTCCACACTTTTGACATCTGCGTGGACAATGACCTGCTCCGGTGAGTCTGCCCGCACATCCAGGATGCGTACCAGGATGTGATCGCCTACCTGGAAGCGTTCTCTGGCATCACCCATCCAGTCGAAGGACAGGTCTCTGGCAAGAATGGAGGTTTCCACACCGAAAATTTCTGCCCGGACTACCTTTTCCGCAACAGCAATGACTCTTGCCTGCACGATACGGTCTTCATAAACTTTCGGCATTCCGGAAGCATCTTTATCCAGATAGAAGATCTGGCGTTTCTTCAGCATCGCTTCTTTCCGGCTGGCGACAATGCTGCGTGTCTTCGGATCTAATCCCTTAATCAGAAAATCAATCTCACATCCAAGCATATTGTTGAGGATTTTGTTCTGCCGCAGAGCAAGCTCCCCATAATCGTGTGCTTCATCCTGCATGAGATGGATCATCATCTCAGTTACTGGGATGACAGTACGGAAATCCTTGTAGTAAACCACGGCAATGAGGCTGCCGTTTTCTGTTTTCTCGATACCGCCAAGCATTCCGGTTAAGATCCGGCGGGTACGGTAGGCATTCTGGATCTCATGCCAGGTAAGGTCTGAAATGGACTGGGCTGTTTCCAGCTTCGCATCGGAATCCAGAGTTAAAATAGGTGTGTTGGTTGTTTCGTTTGGCATCATAGTGTCTCCTTTCAAATTATGACATGATAGAATCTTTATCTAAAGGAACCATGTCTGTGTGATCCGAATAGTTATCTGCTGAGAAGTCATCCGGGAAATCGTGATAGCCAGGTTCCTGATAAACGCTTTGCTGGTCAAAGTGCGGTTCAGCTTTTTTCTTTTTCTGCTTTCCATAAGAAGCGGTTTTTTTCGGGTGGGAAGCAGGAATAGTTGGAGTGTACGTATATTCTTCACTACATGCTCCTTTTCTCCATTCCGGAATATGTTCGGAAGCCTTCCGGGGAATGAGTTTTTGGGCATCCGGGTGCAGGGTGTAATCGTATTTTTCTACCTGCAGTACCTTCTGACCACGCAGGATAATCAGTGCAGTATCCAGCGGGAGCCGCAGGATCTCATCCGGAGTTAAGAGCTTTCGTTTCCCGATGGATCTGGTCTGGCGGTATTCCGGTGTATAATCGGATACCCTCCAGCTATTTAATTGTTTGGCTTCGCTGCTGACACCAACGGTCACATCACCGGAGCGGTTAGAGATAAATGTAGCAGTTACCTCATCCGTACAGCCTAAAAATAGCTGAGTGTCGCAGTTCCCGATGATTTCCTGCCATTGGTTTAAGGGATACCGGTTCTGCATCTGAGGCAGGTTTTGGAAAATGCAGGAAATACTGAGGTTTCGACTTCGGATCACGGAAATCTTTTTGTTGAGCGATAGGATTGCTCCCGTATTCGCCAGCTCATCAGCCAGGATATGTACCGGAACCGGCAGTTTTCCATCTTCCCCATAGGTGTCTGCATAACGGACCAGTTTGATAAATACGAAGGTCATAAACAGGGAAGAAAGAAAATCAAAAGTGCTGTCTTGATCCGAAGTGATGCAGAAGTATGCACATTTTTCTTTTCCCGGCAGCGTCAGGTTGATCTCATCATAGGAAGTGATCTGGCGGATCAGCTTGTTCTGGAATACCTGAAGTCTGGAACCGAGTCCGATGATGACGCCGGAACGTACCGTGTCACTTGCCTGCTTATAGATGCAGTAGGGGACTTTTGCCGGATGGGAGACCGGAAGCAGGTCAAAGAGGCTGTTCAGTTCTTTTTCCGAACTCATGGTCAGGAGTTTGTATACCTGTCCGATATTCTTTGCCTCCGGTGGGAATCCCTGATCCACATAGAGAATCAGAGCTTTTAATAAGTTCATCTCGGCATTGTCCCAGAAGTGATCGCCTTTGGCAGAACCGGTATTCTGGATGATGACATCAGCAAATACCTGTGCCATGGTTTCCTGTCCGCCAATTTCACCCAGACAATTCCAACTATCCGAGTTTTCCGGGTTTACAAGATTAAAGGATTTCACGATATATCCGGCATTCTCAAGGTAAGTGGCTGTACTTTCGTACAATTCCGATTTTGGATCGGTGATGATGAGGCTTTCCCCGCGGGCAACACACTGGAAGATCATGTTGCGTGCAAAGGCCCGGCTTTTCATGGAACCGCTGGCACCGTAAACGGCAATATTCCGGTTCATGCGGGTATCCTTCGGGAGACAAACGGCTTTTCCGTTCAGTTTTCCAAGAATGGTTCCCTTGTGTTTCTTGACATCATTCGTAAGCTCCAGTACCTGATGCATTTCCTCCAAAGTCATAAAACCGGAAGTCCCATAGGTTCCCTTTGTGGAATAATTCAGGTTCCGGCCCCGGTCTGTTATTTCCCCGTTTCGGTCAAATCCCATACGCATGAGAAGGAAGGTCAGGAGTCCAAAAGCTGCCAGACATAGAAAAATCCCATACAGATTGTACGGGAAAGCAGTCAGGGCATCCAGACAGGCGAGCGGGTGCGGGGAGGGGATCTGCGGGGCAGTTCCGTTTCCGGCAAAATTGCCGGCAGATTCCCAGGTCTGATAGTTGCGGATAAATTGAGCAACATAGCCTCCTGCATAGAGGGTGCAGAAGGTGATCGGAAGCATATAAATGAGCTTCCACCATTTACGGTTCATGTAAAAACCCCCTTTTGAATTTGCAAAGGTCAATACTGGAGAAATGGATTGTGGCAGTTAAGTATTTTTTCAGGACCGGAATCTGAAAATCGAAACAGATCAGGTTCCCGGATCTGCCGTATACATTTAAGCCGGTATTGAACCGGTTGATTCGCTGCATGTCAAAATCATAAGCAAGAAGGATGGGGTTCCCGGAAGCATCCGTGGCATCATGTTCCAGTGGAATTGAATCGCTGCGGCAGCCCAGATCGGACAGCAGGAGGTTGTCCAGCTTTTCCATGATCTCAGGGTGAACCAGCAGTTTTAAAAGCACTTCCCCTTCCGGAGTATTGGGAAGGTAATGGAAATGCTCGAAGGAGGTGTCCAGCATAAACAGGCTCTTTTTGTAGCCTCCGGTACTGGTAAACAGCCGGAAAGCCATTTCCATGTCGGTTCCGGTCATGATTGCCCGGATCTGTGGATGTCCGTTGTAAGGGTAGCCTTGCAGGTAATGCTGCAGGAAGGCGTTTAAGCGGACTTCCGTTCGATATTCCCATTTCAGGACTCCGTTTCCCGTGTTATAAAGGACATAGACACATTGCGGTGCCATCAGGATGCCCATGCTGCGGGAGTTCCTAATCTTCGTGGTCTCCGGGCCCAATTCCTTAATTTCTCTGGAAGCGTAAAAAAGAGGAAGGCTTCGCATACCGATGGAACCAGCTTCGCGGTGATTACAGAAGATGTCAGGTTTTACATCCGGATAAAAGGGAATCCCGGCATGAAGGAGTGTCAGATACGTTTCGGCTTTCTGATGTAAGCGGATACGTCGGGATACTTCACTTCGGATGAGGTTCGTCTCGGTATTGCCGGTCAGATAGCACTGGAAGCGTAGCGGCGAGACAGATAACAGCATCTCTTTCGCAGCTTTTGTAAGACGGTAGCCTCTGAGAGCATCCCGGTAGTGGGTACGGATGAGGTGTTCCGCCTTCAAATCCGTAATGAGTTTTTCCGCATAGGAGGCACTTGGGATGAGTCTGTTTAGCTGGTCTGCGGGAAATTCCCCGCACATCCCTATCATTTCCAGTAAGCGGTATTTCGTAGTGTCAGGTCTTATCAAATAAGCATCACCTCAATTCAGTTCTTACCCATGCAAGCCTATACTTGGGTAAATCTCCGGTGGTTTGGAGATAAAAAAAGCAAGAAAACAAAGTTCCCTGCGGTGGTTCTTACCGATGTCGGATTTCTGCCTGAGAAGTCAGGAGATTTTCCGACATGCTTTCGTGATGATTTTTCTGGTTCTGCAGCCATTTCGGAAAGTCAGCTTTTTCCATAACCGATACCAGTGTACAGTCCTTTAAGCCAAGCTGTGTCGTGTAGTAGGAATCACAGAAAAAGCCGCTGTCATCTGTCAGAACATAAGTACAAAGTGTATCCAGAATCTGTTTAAACTCCAGATTGTCATAATCCCGGATACGTCTTTGAGGAAGTTCCCTGTCATATATTTGACTGAAACATATCACGCAGTCACGATAGAGGGGCAGGGCATTTTGTTTTACATACTCCCGAAGCATATAATTAAGCGGTTCATGGAGAAATGCAGTGTTTGTGTGGACTCTTCGTTTCGGAAGCAGTCCGGGAAGCGTAATGGTGAGAATCCCCTGCTGTTCTGCAATCCGCATTCCCTGTGCATCTGCCGCTTTGGGAAGATAAGCTGCTTGATTTGGGGAGAGAGCCGGACAGACAAGGTTACGCATCTGGCAGGCAATCCGCTCCGCCCGAAGAGCAGCACTGACGCTCAGTTCCTCAAAATTTTTATCATAATTCTGGATATCAGTGACCTTCAGAGCGTAAACGGTATTCGTCAGTTTTTGCAGCTCCCCTTCCAGTTTTTCAAGCCGCTGGTAAATGGTTGGTGTATTTTGCGTCATAATAACCTACTTTCTCATGTAGTAACTGACAGCACCGGATTCATTTACAAGGCAGTAAGCGGCTACATCATCAATGGTGATTTTGGCAGCCTGGCTTTCGGATTCTAAGACAATCAGGCGTTTGGAACCATGTGATGGGATACTTTCCATCACATGATTGATCAGAGCCTCCTGTTCTTCACCGATATAGATGATTTCGTATTGTTCATCTTGCGAAAAGAAATTGAGCTTGATTGGAAATTCGCCACTGGTGTGGTATACAACACCTTTCTTAAAATCCAGCAGTACCCAGAAGCATGTAATTATAGCATAGTCAGGATTCTCAGCAGACTGCTGGCTGTCACAAAGAAGGTCATGCTCTTTATCGTAAATGATGCGCCCTTGTTTGATGAGGCTGGTAATCAATGACTTGATAGACTGCTCATGTCGGGAGAAAAGTTGTAAAACCTGGTCATACCTCAGAGTATGGTAAGTGGTAATGAACCGTAAGAGCTTGGCTCCCTCTCCTTGATAGATTTCGTTCCTTGTTTTCATGATTGACTCCCTTCTATATATAATAGGAAACTTTATACATATGGCTGTACGTACAGGATACGTTTGGTATTGTAAGTATAGTGTACGTACAAAGTACATAGAACCTGCTGTCAGCGATTGAATTTACAGGTACAAAAAAAGCACCATCTATGGGTGCTGGAAATAAGGAAAACTATAAGCAATACCTATTGTAGCATGGGTAATTTTACGCTTCAATCGCAGAAGCAGGTCATTTCTGTGCCATTTTCACTGGTTGGCATAAAAAAAGCAGGAAACCATTTTGATTCCCTGCATGGTGTATTGTTGTGCTTTTGTGTAGTTCTAATGATTACTTGTCTTTATAAAATGCTTCGAAAGCTTGTGCGAAGAATTCGGCTGTACCATTGCCGTATTTTTCATCTATCATAGGTTTGATTTTTTCATTACGGTAATATTGAGCCTGTGCAACCATCAGACCGTGTTCTTTCTTTATCTGTGAAAGTTGTTTCATAAGAAAACCGTATTCGGAAACAAGTTCTCTTACTTCAGAAGAATCTGGTGAACATACTTTTTTAGCTGCTAATTTGTATAAAAGATTGTCAAATTGTTGGTTGTAACTTTCTGCAGCCTCTTTGCTAATAGGATTGTTGGCAACAGACAGGAATTGCTCTTTTCCTCCATACCACTCAACAACTTTAGCATAGCCTTTCTGCATTTCTTCTGATGAAACTGTCTTAATATAATGCTTTTTCCATTCTTCAATGCTTCCAAACTCTTTTACAGCAAGTTCTTTCATATTGTCAGGCATATGTTCAAACATAGTTTGGAACATTTCTTCAACTTCCGTTTTACTAAAAATCGCAAAATCCATTTTATTCTCTCCTTTCAGGATATCATCAATGCTGGCAATCAGATGTTCCATACGTTCTTTCTTTGCTACCAACATTTTTCTCTGCATTTGCAAGATCTGGTTCCTTTCAAGAGCAGGATTCTCCAGAACAGCTTTGATTTCTTTCAAAGGAATGTCAAACTCACGGAAAAACAGAATCTGCTGTAATATTTCCAATGCCCTATCGTCATAAAGCCGGTATCCCGCATCACTTTTTTGTGTTGGTTTTAAAAGCCCGATTTCATCGTAATAGTGAAGCGTGCGAACGCTGATACCTGTAAGTTCTGATATTTCTTTGACTGTCCTCATAGTTGCTGACCTCCTGTTCCTGATAAGATAACTGTACGCTATGACGTTCCGTGAGAGTCAATATATATTTTGCATTTTTTAGTATAACATTTTTATGATATTACGAAAAGCCGAGGAGATAGGCGATATGTATTACTCTGGAAAGAACTTGTTGAGCGTATCCAATGTCTCTTTTGCAGTAAATCCCCAAAGGATGGTACTGAGTGCTTCAATCGCAGCCCTGCGTTTCCGGTAATAGGTGCGGTAGGAAATATTGGTGATGTGGTGAGCCAGCTTATCCAATATCTCATCTGTATTTTTCATTTCCTGTGGAGAGAGAAAAGCGTAGTAGAGAATCCAGTAATACTGTTCCCCATGCTTGTGATTGTTCCGGAGGAGATCGATGGATGATTCCAAAAGCTTCAGCATCTGGTTGCTTCTGGCAATACTTTTTGCCCGTTGTTCGATGTCGCTTCCGGTAAGATCAGCCCCGGCAGCATAGATGGAGTCCAGAAATTTGTCGATGTCATTGTCGTATTGGAGCTTAAACTGGTGCTCCATCTGGTGTACGACTACCTTCAGGCTGTAGGTTGCATCCCGGTATCTGCGTAAAAACTGATAGGTGTCGTGAAAACGTGGATCTTCTTCGGGTGAAGGAAATCCCTGTGTATTGCGGTTTGCCATGTCTATTCCCCCCCTTTCAGTGCAGAAGGCTCTGCCACGGCAGGCATCTTTTGGGCAGACTCATCCCCTGGACTTACGGACAACTCAAACCGATAAGCGGCATTTCCGTAGGGACAGATAATATTTAGAGTAAATGTATTAAATATATCTTTGCAGGCTGATAATGGAGATAATATATAGCGGGTTTTGGAGCAGTGGCAACATGGAATCCCTTGTGAATCCAATAGTTCTGCGACTTTTTGCACGATAAATTTCATGTGTGAATCTGGAACGCAGGAATCATTTTTTGTAACGGTGATTTGTGAGTCTGTGACAGTTTCTGAAACGCTAACAGAAGCAGAATCCTCAATAGTGATTTCTTCAGGTACATGGATTGGTAATTGCATCTTCATAGCGATCTCCTCCTTGTCAATCATAACGTCGCTGATATTAAACATCACGGACAGGTAATTGTTGAGATAAATTACGCTTCCGTGTTTTCCTGTAAATGAGATAAGTGTAATGTATTCTTTTTCCTCCAGTTTCTTCAAGAGTCGTGATACCGATGCCTTTGACAGACTCCACCTTTCACCCAGTTCATTAAAGCTGGTAAGGGGATTTCCGGTATTATCCCGGTAATAGACAATGGGACCGGAATCAGATCCCAGGACAGAGGAATCGTTGTAAACTGCATGAATCCACAGATCCAGAATAACATCCATTTCCGAGCATTTTCCAATGCCAATTAGTTCGTGAACTTTGGCAATCGGGAAAAAGAAAAACCCTGTATCTTTTTTACAGGGATAGTTGTATTCCAATACGGTATTGTCTTTGGGCCAGTCTGATATTTTGAATTTGACCAGGCGGTTTTTGCCGAGAAGAGAGTAGGTAATGTAATTCTGCTCTTCAAAAAATCGAAGGATGGACAACGCTTGATGTTGGAAACGGCAGCGAAACCATTCCTGAAGATCTGTGACTGTGCAGATCCACTCTCCTGGACCAATGGTATAGGTAATGTGTTCCATCCGGCGGTAGGATGTGCGGTAATTTGCATAGGAGCATAATACCAGATAATAAAAAAGAAAAGAGCCCCCGGTAGTTCGGATGCTCTTGGTAGTGATTAAAGTTTGTATGAAGTCACGGTAAATGCGACAGCGTGGAAATTCCACGATTTGTTTGAGTTCTAATTTGTAATTCATGGTGATCTTCCTTTCAAAGTATATTTAATTGTAATCGGACTTTTCATAGTGTTGGTATCAAGAAGAAGCCGATGGAAGTATAGCAAGTAGTCGTGTCACTCATTGCATTTTTATTGCATTTTTAAAATTTAGATTATGTGGCTATGTTGCTCTTAACTGGTTAAAAAGCCTTTAAAATCGTCTATATGCGTTAATACTCCGTACTGTCTGTCTGGAGTTTGAGTAGAACACTTTTTTGCTCGAAACCCTATAGATTAAGGGTTTCGGGCTCTTTTTTTACTTTCGTGATACACTTTTGATACACTTTTTGTAGACAAAAGATATTGTGAAACAAATCTATGAGTAATTTCTTATATCCAAAAAGGATATTTTTATTCCGAAAATATATCCATTTTTCCAAAAAAATAAAAAATTTCATAACTGATTTAGTAATACGCAATATTTTATCCCATATGTATTTTGAAAGAAAAAATACAGAACGAGGAGGATAAAAATTATGTATAACACAGATGTATTTATTTCAGCAGAGGAAATTAAAGAGATAGTTGGTATTTCTAAATCAAAGGCCTACAGTCTTATTCAGGAATTGAATGCAGAGCTTAAAGAGAAAGGTTATTTAACTGTTACCGGAAGAGTGAGCAGAAAATATTTTGAAGAAAGATTTTATGGCTTGCTAGAAAAAGAATAGGAGGAAATGGATGGCTGTTTACAAGGACAAAAAACGTGGAACCTGGTATACCTCTTTTCCATATGTGGATTGGACAGGGAAACGTTGTCGAAAACTAAAACGTGGATTTTTGACGAAAAAAGAAGCACAGAATTGGGAAAATCATTTTAAGCTTCAAAAGGCAAATAGTCTAGACATGACATTTGAAGATTTTTACGGAATCTATGAAGCTGATGTAAAACCAAAAATCAGATATAACACCTGGTGTACAAAAGAACATATCATAAAAACAAAGATACTTCCGTATTTCAAAGACTTGAGTATGCGAGATATTACACCGAGAGATATCATCAAATGGCAAAACATAATGAGAGAATCCATCAACAATAAAGGCAAAGAATATACGGGGACATATTTAAAAACCGTACAAGCGCAACTTTCGAGCATTTTTAATCATGCAGTACGTTTTTATGAACTTCCGAATAATCCAGTAAGAGTTGCAGGTCCAATGGGACAGAATGAATCAGATGAAATGAAATTTTGGACAAAGGAAGAGTATATGAAGTTTATCCCAACTATGGCGAATAAGACATATTCATATATGGCATTTGAACTTTTATATTGGTGTGGGATCCGGCTGGGTGAACTTAGGGCGCTTACAACTGCTGATTTTGACTTTGATACAAATATGCTTTCTATTACAAAGTCATATCAGAGAATAAAAGGCGAAGACATTATTACGAAGCCGAAAACAAAGAGAAGTATTCGAAAAGTTATAATGCCGGAAACTGTTGCAAATGAAATGAAGGATTTTATTGATAGTATCTATGGAATAACACCAGACGATAGACTTTTTCCAGTTTCTAAATCTTATTTACATCATGAGATGGATAGGGGTGTAAAGGAAAGCGGTGTAAAACGAATCAGAGTTCATGATCTTAGACATTCACATGTTTCATTACTTATCAATATGGGATTTTCAGCTGTTGCGATTGCTAACAGAGTAGGTCATGAGTCTGAGAAGATTACATATAAATATGCTCATTTGTTCCCAAGTATACAGGGAGAAATGGCAGAGGCTCTTGAAGAAGAATGGAGGGAAGGTTTTTATGTCGGATAAAAGATATGATAGCAAAAATCGGTGGAGAAATAAATCAATAGCGTTTCGAGGATCACCAGAAGAGGCGGCAGAATTGGATAAGAGATGGAGATTATGTGGATATTCAAGTAAGCAGGACTACTTGCTTGATAGTGTTTTACATCAACAGGTAATTGCAAAAGGAAATCCAATGATGTTTGTAGCATTTAGAGATGAACTTAAAGAAATATTGAATCAGCTTCTTCGAATTCAGAATGCTTCAGAAATGGATGAAGAACTATTAACACCAATACGAACAATGTTGGAGATTCTTGAAGCATTTAAGGAAAATGAAGAGAAAGAAGAACAAAAAGAAGAAAATAAGTTCTTGCAAAAGAAAGTATATCGGGGAATCGAAAAGTAGAAAAGGAGTGTTTTAGCATGAGTAATACAGCGATAGGAGCAAAAAAGAACGAACTCATTTTTAAAAACGGAAGTCATAGAAAATTTTATGAGAAATGGTTACCGAAATGTCGGCATCAAGATGTATACCATAAAGCATTAATTTATTGTCTTGGATTGAATGAAGATACGAGAAATCATATTACCGAGATTTATAATTTTGAAAGCGGATATGTACAGACGGAGTGTCTGCAGGAAGGCTGGATTACAAGTGGGGCTGTAAAAGTGATAAGAATGGCATTCAACTTATATTGTAATGGAACGCCAAGTGTTGATGATTATAAGAAGCGAGAAGATCAGTTACTGGAATGTAGTCAATATACAGTTGAAGAATTGTTTTGCAGTGGATATGCTAGATATTTTTGGGAAGCAATAAAACTTAGATATCCGGAGTACTGCTTCTATATTGATCTGGGGGACTTATATGATAAAGCTTAGGGTACAAGGAACAAAACATAATATTCATCAGTTTTATAAGACGATAGCAAAATGTCCGGAAATAAAAATTATGCAGGTATCAGAAATTTATTCTAATAAAGGTACAAATAGATATTTTAGATGGTATGCAGATATTCAAATCATAGAATCAAAGGAGAACGAAAATGAGTAAAGTTATTATATGCGGAAACCAGAAAGGCGGAGTTGCCAAGACCACTACAGTAGTGAATTTAGGGATTGGACTTGCCCGTAAAGGGAAAAAAGTTTTGGTGATTGATAACGATCCACAGGGCTCTCTCACAGAAGCACTTGGATATCAAGAGCCAGATAGACTGGAAATAACATTGGCGCAAGTGATGGATTGGGTATTAAATGAAGAGAAATTCGATTTAAATGCAGGAATACTTCATCACGCGGAAGGTGTGGACTTAATGCCAGCTAATATCGAATTGTCTGGTGTGGAAACATCACTTGTAGGGATTATGAGTAGTGAGACAGTATTAAAGGAATATATAGAAATGATTGATGATCGATATGATTATATTATTGTAGACTGTTCTCCAAACTTAGGACAACTTACATTAAATGCGCTTGTAGCGGCAGATGAAATTATTATTCCTGTGCAAGCTGCGTATCTTTCAATTAAAGGACTTGAACAGCTTCTTAAGACAATCAGCAGAGTAAAAAGAAAGATGAACCCAAAACTTCATATTATGGGAATTCTTCTTACGATGGTAGACTACAGAACAAATTATGCAAATGAGATTACGGATGTCTTATATCAGGTATATGGAAATAGTATTCATATCTTTGAAAATGTGATACCAATGTCGGTGCGTGCAGCAGAAACTCCTGCAGAAGGAATCAGTATCTACAAACATGATGCAAAAGGTAAGGTTGCACAAGCATATGAGACACTGACGCAGGAGGTGATCAATCGTGAGTAAGAGAAATCTTGGATCTAAGATTAAACTATCTTCATATGACGATATGTTTGGAGTGAATGTGGCAGAAAATGAGAATGTCAATGAAGAAAATCAGATTAAGGATGTGGCTCTAAGTGAGCTTCATCCATTTAAGAATCATCCATTTAAAGTTATAGATGATGAAAAAATGGAAGAGATGGTGGAAAGTGTAAAACAGTATGGTATTTTAGTTCCGGCTATTGTTAGAGAGCGTGCAGAAGGTGGATATGAATTAATATCTGGTCATAGAAGACATCATGCAGCAGTACTTGCCGGATTAGAAGAAATGCCTGTAATAGTAAAAAAATGTGATGATGATGAATCAACAGTAATCATGGTGGACGCTAACATCCAACGAGAAGACATTTCAGTTAGTGAGAAAGCAAAGGCATATCGAATGAAATATGATGCGATGAAGCATCAAGGTGCATCTGGTGGAATTTCTTTAGCGGAAATGAGTGAATCGGCTGGAGAAAGCAGAAAAACAATACAGAGATTAATTTATCTATCCAATCTGACAGAAGAATTATTGGAACTGATTGATAATAAAAAGATTGGTATTGCTCAGGGTGTAGATCTTGCTTTTATTCCAAAAGAAGAACAAGATGTAGTTTTTCGTGTGATGCAAAAGACGGGTGTATTTATCAATATGGAACAGTCGGCACGTGTCAAGAATGCAGTAAAGGAAGGTCTTTTTAATGAGCAGTGGCTATTAGAAATACTGAGTTATAAGAAGCCGCCAGTTCGTAAAGTAGTGTTTAATCAGAATAAGTTGGATTCTTATTTTGAACCGAATATGACGAATGAAGATATAGAAGGAATTATTGTGAAGTTATTAGAGGAATGGAAGATGAAAGGAGGGCAGGTATAGTGGAGAAGTTAGAACTTGATTTTTATTATGGAAGAGAAGCAGAGCAGTTTACATTTTACAGACTTCCTAAAGCGCTTATCACAGATGAGCGCTTTAAGGAAATGACGAATAATGCAAAACTTCTTTATGGATTAATGCTTGATCGCATGTCTCTTTCTAAAAAAAGAGGATGGCTTGACGAAGAGAATAAAGTCTTTATCAAGTATTCTCTTAACAATATTGAAGAGGACTTAAATATCAGTCGAAAGACATCAGGCTCTCTTTTGAAGGAACTTGAAGCAATTGGTCTTATTGAGATGGTTCAGCAGACTGGAGTGGCAAATATTATTTATGTAAAGAATTTTGTGTCAGAAGAATGTCAAGAAGTGCATAAACCGGGAGTTTCAAAGAACCAGTGTGAAAAGGAAACCAGTGTAAAATCTGAACCAGTAGAAAAAGGAAACCAGTGTAAAAATTCCACTAGTGAAAATATTACACTGGTAGAAAAAAGTGACCAGTGTAAAAATTCTACTAGTGTAAATATTGCACCAGTAGAAAAGAGAAACCAGTGTAAAAACGGGACTAGTGGAGCTTTTGAACCAGTGGAAAAACTACACCAGTGTAATTTTGATACCGGAACTAGGGTAAAAACTACACCGGTACCAGTGGAAAAATTACACCCGAGTAATATAGAAATAGAGAATAAAATGAATAATACTAATCCTATCAGTCAATCTTATCAGCGGTTTGATGGGAATAATATGATGGACGAAGTAGAAGCATATATGGCTTTGATCAGAGACAATATTGATTATGATATTATGATGCAGGATTATGAGTGGAGATATCGTGACATGTATGAAGAACTATATCAGATTATCTGTGATGTCGTCTGTGTTCCTAGACAAGTAATTCGTATCGAGGGAGAAGATTATCCGTATAGTTTAGTGAAGAGCAAATTTTTGAAGTTGAATAAATCGCATTTGGAATATGTGATTAGCTGTATGGAAAGAAACACAACTAAGATTGCGAATATTAAAGCATATCTGATCACGGCATTATATAATGCTCCAAATACGATTACTCACTTTTATTCAGCCGAAGTTAATCATGATATGTATGGTATTGGCTAAGGGGAACTTTTGGTCAACTTGGCCAAAAGTTGATAGTTGATATAAGTGAACACAGAAAAGACTATTATGTTAAATTGATCCGGTATAAGTTATAATATTTGCATAGAAGGATTTATTAGATATTCCATTTGAAGAAGGAAGGGCTAAAGTATGGCAAAATATATTGTAGAAGAAAAGAAGAATTCAAAATACGAAAAGAATTATCAGATGCCAATGATCAATATACTCCCTGGAATTGTGTGGAGTGTTCCACTACATCAGAAGCTGTTTCCAAATACAAATGGATGGGTTACAGTAGGTTTGTGTGTGTTATTTATTTTACTTTATATAATCCTTAGCTATATCCCTGTAATAGCTGCGATCCCTGCTATTGCAGGAGGAATTATACTAACTGGACTATTTTGGGTTCCAGCAGATTATATTGGAAATGATGTTGCAAGAATAATTGTAAAAGTTTTGCTCCTAGTTGTGTGCGGATTGGTGGAGCTGGCAATCTTTGCAAATGCAACTGTTCCGTGGTTGGAAGGAAAAGAAGAAAATAAACCGAGAATTAGAATTGAAAAATAATGGTATCAATGCAAAGAGAGTTGGGTAAGCAGATCAGTTTATCCAGCTCTTTTTTGAAGTGGATAATAAGGTGATGTGTCATAAATGAAATATGTTTACTGTAGGAGTGGCTGTGCTAAGCTACTTCTTTTGCGGAAGGCTTTAATTTCTCAGATTAATTGTTAAGAGGTTGAAGCCTTTTTTTGCCTTTACAGCACAGTCACAGGTTCATGCAGTCAACATATAAGGATATGATTTTGGAGTTGTGGTGCATGTTTGTATCGAGTATTAGAAAACATCTTTGTGTCCGAAAGGTTGCATTTCTGCCCGAAATCTTGAAATGTCTGAAAATTAAACATATAATATTAGTGACTAATTGCAATAAGGGTATAATAGATTTACTTGTATTTGAAAGGAGTATGGAATGATGGAAAAGCAAAAGACTTATATCGCAATTGACCTAAAATCATTCTATGCTTCTGTGGAATGTAAAGAGCGAAATCGTAATCCTTTAACGACAAATCTTGTGGTGGCTGATAAAAGCAGAACGGAGAAAACGATATGTCTTGCGGTATCTCCGTCATTAAAAAGCTATGGAATACCTGGTAGACCACGTTTGTTTGAAGTCGTGCAAAAAGTAAAAGAAGCTAATAACAGTCGCAGGTGGAAAGCACCGAATCGATCATTTATGGGTTCATCCGATGACAGTATAGAATTAAACACGAATCCGGCATTAGAGATTGATTATATCGTTGCACCACCTCGTATGGCATATTATCTAGAGTACAGCACAAAAATTTACAGTGTATATTTGAAATATATTGCTCCAGAAGATATTTTCCCATACTCAATTGATGAAGTATTCATAGATGCAACAGATTATCTGAACACTTATCGGATGTCTGCAAGGAAACTTGCCATGACGATGATACAGGATGTTTTGAAAACAACAGGAATCACAGCAACAGCCGGAATCGGCACAAATATGTATTTGTGTAAGATTGCGATGGATATCGTAGCAAAGCATATTGAGCCGGATGAGAATGGTGTGCGGATTGCCGAACTGGATGAAATGTCATATCGCAGACAGTTATGGAGTCACAGACCGCTTACAGACTTTTGGAGAGTAGGCAAAGGATATGCAAGGAAGTTGGAAGAACACGGACTTTTTACGATGGGAGATATTGCAAGGTGTTCTATTGGAAAATCAAATGAACTGCATAACGAAGAACTTCTTTATAAGCTGTTTGGAATCAATGCAGAATTATTGATAGATCATGCCTGGGGATATGAGCCATGTACTATGGAGCAAATTAAAGCCTACAAGCCAGAAACTAACAGTGTAAGCTCTGGGCAGGTACTCCATTGTCCGTATGATTTTGATAAGGCAAAGCTGGTTGTAAAAGAAATGACCGACCTTATGGTGCTGGATCTAGTCGATAAGAGACTGGTTACGGATCAGATTGTATTGACGATAGGTTATGATATAGAAAATCTGACAGACCCAAATAGAAGCGGGAAATATAATGGTGATGTTACGATTGATAGATATGGAAGAAAAGTTCCGAAACATGCTCACGGAACAACGAACCTGAAAAGACAGACATCGTCAACAATGCTGATAACTGATGCTGTGATGGAGCTGTATGACAGAATTGTAGATAAAAATCTACTCATCAGAAGAATTAATATCACAGCGAATAGGCTAGTAGACGAGAGTCTTGCAAAGAAAGAAGAAAAGTATGAGCAACTCGACCTTTTTACAGATTATAAGGCAAAAGAGCAGGAGCGAGCTGTAGAAGAAGCAGTTTTAGAACGTGAAAGACGTATGCAACAAACAATGCTTACGATAAAAAAGAAGTTTGGGAAGAATGCCATCTTGAAAGGAATGAATCTTCAGGAGGGAGCGACAGCCAAAGACCGTAATGAACAGATAGGTGGACACAAGGCGTAGAAAAATAAAGTATATAATTAAGGAAACAGGATATGAGATGGATATTTGAACTTTCGTGGCTATGGAAGTCAATAGGGATATTTCTTCTTATTGTTGCCATATGTGAGTGGTGTGCAGCTTTGATTTACAAAGGAATGAAGAAGCATTACGGAGTGAAAGCAGCAATATGCGTTGCAATCGTAGCAGTTATTCTATCTGCCATTTGCATTTTTATGCTCACACAGACACCTATGCCACTGTAAGGGGGAAGATTATGGAGAATCAAGACAATCACAGATATGATGATATTATCAATCTGCCGAATCCGACTTCAAAGAAACACCCTCGGATGTCCCTTTATGACAGGGCAGCACAGTTTTCGCCTTTTGCTGCACTTACTGGACACGAAGCAGCTATTAAGGAAACAGCAAGACAGACAGATGAAAAACTGATGTTGAGTGATGAAGTCATAGCAGAATTAAATGAAAAGCTAAATCTGATTGCAGAAACCATTGGTACACAACAATTGGTTAGAATCACGTATTTTGTACCTGACAATAAAAAAGCTGGGGGAGCATATATTTCCTACTCCGGTTGTGTAAAAAAGATTGATGAATATGAACATACAGTTGTTATGGAAGATAAGACAGTTATCCCAATTGAACAGATAAGTGATATAGAGGGAGAAATGTTTAGAGCTATGTATTAGAGAATATATGATGTAGCATAAAAGATTGGGGAATGCACTTAGTGGAGACACGAGCAGTGATTAGTTTAGAAGTCAGTATAACTTTTGGTCAAGTTGACCAAAAGTTGTGTAGTGCTTAATCGGAGGTTTGGGTCTTAGGGAAAATCCCTATCGCACATGACATAGGAATGTGCTTTTCTTGCATAAAGGCATGTCACTTTATGCGTATCCTGTTATTAATTGTTAGTCATCATTGTTCAGAAGCTGGAACTTTTGTGCCAAACCTTGGAAAGCCAGGAAAATCAAGGGTTTGGAAGGGGTCAAGGAGTTGGACAACCGAAAAAACCAATATAATTATTTTATAGGTTTAATTCCAAGCATCAAACAAGCAGTCCAGAAAATTAAACCAATAACAAATGTAAATATGTTATAATATGAATGCATATTTCTGTTAGATGAGAGGGAAATGAACTTAGGATTGTTTCTGGAATTCCTTCAGGGTATAACGGTGAAGGACCAAGAGGCGTACTTTTGATATTACGAGATGCAGGATTTGAAGTAGAAGAACGATTTATTTATGAGAATGCTACTTTTAATATAGAAAAATAAAGAATATGCAAAAATAATATTCCAAATTATGAGTAGGGAAATATTTTAGTTTTTAATTTGGTTGATTTTTAGAAACGCAATGTGCTATGACTGTCGATTTTCGATAATGCAAGAGATATTTGCTTGATTTTTATGTACTTTTTAATATGATAATTGTGATGAACGGAGGTTGGATATGAATTTTGGTGAACAAATTAAATCTTTGCGAAGCCATGAAGGTTTGACGCAGGAATAATTTGCAGAGAAACTGAATGTTACAAGACAGGCTGTATCGAATTGGGAGAATAATCGTAATCTTCCAGATATTGAAATGTTGATCTTGATTGCACAAACCTTTCATATCTCTCTGGACAATTTGATTTTAGGAGGTAATAAAGAGATGAATGAAATGAAGAATGCTATGGAACAGAATCTGATGGTCAGGAAGTTGGTGAAGGATGGAAGTGAAACATGACGGGCAAAGATGAACATGATGTCAGCAAGCATTGGGGCAGTACTCATGCTCATGGGAGTAATGTGTTTAGTTATTAAGGCATTTTCGGTGGAATATGTAGATGCTTTAGGAAACTTGCATGAGAATTTTTCCTGTTGCCAATCGGATTCTTATTTATTTTCACCGGGAGGGCAGTGATTTTTATAACTTGTGGAATTTGTATTGCAAAAAGAAAAAGAGAATAAGGCTTTTAGTGAATGCGAAAGGGGAGAAAATGTATACAGTATATATAGCAAAATATAAGGGGGATATTCCTGATTTTAATATAACTAGAGTGATTTCAAAGTATATGAGTTGCACAGATTATGATTGTGGAATTATTTCTTCACCAGGCTATATGAATGTCAGGGTAGGAACAACGGACGAATTTTATGACAAATTAGCACCTGCTTTTTTGCAATCGAGTTCGACAAATACTCGTCATATAGAAGTAGGTATCTTTAATGGAATGAATGGCTCCAACCATATGAAAGGCACAGGGAACACTTGCAGAGAGCAGCACGAGAAAAGTATACAATCACATCAATTAAACTTAATTACGTTGAAGTGCAAGCGAAAAATAGATCATAGAAAAATGTTGTTTTTTATGGAGCTAAAGGACAATTTTAATGAGATACTATCACTGGAAAATTACGAACAGTTTCTTCATACTGTAACAGTACGAGGTGTTATGATTGGCTCAAGTAATCAAAGCTTGAAGACGTATTATGGAGGTTCTGGAGGAGGATCAGCGGACAAGGGTGAAGCAGATATTTTTATGTTTGTTGATGATGAGGCAAAAAATTCTATTATGGAAGATCCTGCTCTAAATGAATCGGTTGTTATATCAAGGAGTTTACATGTTCCAGGAGATTCAGATACGGATTATTTAAAATCTATACTTTTAGATTTTTTGCAAAATAGTTTAGAATAAGTGAGAGAAAAAGAGAGGTCGAGACCGTTTCATGTCAAGACCTCTCTTACGCATTTTTATTCTTTCACTAATCCATTTATGGAACATTCCATAATTTTCATGTACAAAACCTCTTTTTTTATTACAAACTGATAGATGAAAGAGAAAATGATTCCGCTGTATTGGAAAATACTTTTTTGTAATCCATCATCAATGGAAGAATTGCAATCTGCTACAGCTTTTGCAATACGTGTAATTGCTGCTTGGTATAAATCAAGTAGATCACTATCCTAGATACTCTGAATAAAATAGGAAGAGCATATGCTCTCTTTTTTAATATGGCAGCGGGGAATGATCCCCGCTTTACAATCGCCCACGCATGGTTGTCGGTTACGCCATCTGACCACCCTTGTAGCTTTATAGCCATGCACATACTGCAAGGGGGATTTTGATTTTACTTCTCTTCTATTCTATTCAGTTAGCATAAAGATAAAACGTTGTATGACTAGGTCGCTTTCTATAGATGTACAAATTTCTGTTGCATGTTCGTATAAGAGTGACATTATTCTTCTACATTCTTGTGGAGTCTCTTCTACAATCCATAGTTCTCCAAATGAAAATTCTATATAGCCAAAAGTTTCATCATCTGAAAGCACAGTTTTAATATTCATGGCTGTTGTTTCAGCAATTTCGAGGGAAGCAGTTTGCATTAACGCGAAAAATTCTCGCTTTTGAGCGTTTACAGTTTTTTGAGACTGCAGAGATTTACCTTTTGCGATGAGATCAGATAGTTCTGATTTGTATGTATCTTTTTTTGAAAGTATTTCTTTTTCAGTATCACAATCTTTTACCATATCTTGCCATTGTTGCTTTGTAATATCATAAAACATCTTTTCAATTAGCATTATCAATCCCCCAAGATAGTAGTGAATACATAATTTTTTCATTCCTGAAACTGGAAGATCAAATATAGTATTTCATCCATTTCATTATACTAAGTTCTACACAGACGTTCAACTGTCATGTGTATATGTAGCGTAATGATTTTTGTCGTTGACAATTATGAATTATATTGATAGTAGTCGGGAATCTTATTCTTCTTTTTGCAATTAGCTTTTTATGGCTCCAAGTATTTGTTAGAGAGTACAGGTAGAAGGAGGAAAGAAAGCAGATGAACGTAAAGAAGAGGATAGAAAACCTATTGCATTTTATTGAAGTGTATCAATGTATTGGTGCAGACACGATATCAAAAAAAGATTTACAGGAACGGCATAAGAAGACAATGACGAAAAGTACATCGCATAGTCGTATAAAAGAAGTTGAAGCGGGCGTAGCAGAAATGCTTGTTGATGTCGGAGGGCAATATAAGATCGATTATAGAGAGCTCCGCTCTTTTGTAGAAGAACTGTGTGAGTTTTTAGGAACGGATGCATATGTTTTATTTGCAGGTCCAGTTCCGGCAGCAAAGGGGCGTAGAGGTGCAGAGCCAGAGTATGGAAAGATTGAAATTGTAAAGGAAACACCACAAATAAAGAAGTTAAAAGAGGAACGATCAAAATTAAATGCAAGGATCAAGCAGTTGGAAGAAGAAAAGGTAAAAGATGTGGATAAAATCTGTGACAGCTTTTTAGGATCGATGGATAGAAAATTATTTATCCCAGCTACAGTTGTAGGGATTGGAGATACATTTGAGGAGGATTTGTTTTTTCATCCATCGAAGCAGATATTAGGAAAAGAAGAGTCAGTTATTCTTACTGGTGGAGAAGCAGCATCGTGTTATGAAGAAAATAAAAAGGAAGAATATGCTGTAAAGAAGTTATGGAAATGTATAGTTGAAAAATTGGTGAAATCAGATTTTTTCAAATTGCGGTATGAGGATGAAAAAGCAGCTGATGAAAAATGCATCACAAAAAAATTAAAGAATCGAACACAGATTACGGAAGCAGAGATTAAAGAAAATAGAGAAAAATCAATAAAGGAACTTTTAGATGCTCAGATCAGTAATCAAGCGAAACTTGCATTATATGCGGGAATGCATGAGTATCATGGGACGGAGATGGAGGATTTATTGAATTTTGCTGGCGATCACGGACTGGAGGCTAAATACGTAATTCAACTGTTAGAAAGACCTGGGGAATACAACAATTATGAAAATGTGCGAGGGTTTCTACGACAGGCATGTAAAGCAAGTGAAGCAAAAATGAAACGTGCTGCAGCAATGGAATTGATTGCCGGTGAGTGGTATGTGATGGCGATGTATAATGGGAAACCATGTAAATTTCAGATGGTTCCTGTAGATGAAATCTTGGAATTACGGACTGCTTTAGTTGAGCATGTTTCTGCAAAGGTCTTAGCTCAGACCGATAAAATACTTGGTGTTTATCGGAAGGCAGCTTTTAAAGAAAACGATCTCGAAAAAGAGATTGTGGCAGCAGATGAAGGAATCCAACCGATTGATGCGACGTATTATAAAGAAGCATTGAATAGGCTACATCAATATGAATTGCCAAGTGAGATGAGCCAAGACGCAGGGATGAATGAAGACATAATAGATGATTTCAAGGAGATGGAGTAGGAAGATGACAAATAATGTACGTTTAGTCCTTTCTGTATCGGAGGAGGATAGGAGTAAATTAGATAAGTTAAGTGCAGAACTTGGGATGAATCGGTCACAATATGTCAGATATCTGTTATCAGGGTGTTCAAAGCTCATAACTCCGTCAATGAAATATCGGGAGTTTGTAAAACACTTTTCTCAAATTGATCTATCATTGCGGGTGATTGCATTGAAAGAAGAAGTAAGTAGTGAAGATATGCTTTTTATTGAAAGTAGTATAAAAGAAATAAAAGGACTGTTATATCAAGGAGAGACAACTTTTGGTCAAGTTGACCAAAAGTTGCTCGAAGGAGGCAAAGATGAAATTGAAAGAAATTAGTATGGAAGAGTTGGTTTGTTTTATGAAGGAGCAAGAAGGAGAATTCTTTGTACGAGTACTATTAGATTCTAAGGAAGAGGGGGATGAAATTAATGCAGGAGCAGCTGGAAGTTGTAACAATCAGATTGAAAAAAGATGCACCGATTATGTCGAATAGACCGATACACTCTCCGATGGATGCAATTAGGCTACTTGGCAAAGAACTGTGTGAATTAGATCGAGAAGTCATATGTATTGTGAATCTTCGAACAGATGGTATCCCATTGAATTGTAATTTTGTCAGTGTTGGGGTAGTAGATCAAAGTATTGCGCATCCAAGAGAAATTTTTAAAAGCAGTATTTTATCGAATGCAACAAGTATGATTTTGATTCATAACCATCCGTCAGGAAACCTTGAACCGAGTAAATGGGATACAATACTGACAGATAGAATGCTAAAGCTTGGAGAACTGATAGGCATTCCAGTTGTAGATCATATTATTGTCGGTGGAGAGAATAAAGAATATTTCAGTTTTAAAGAGAAAGGTATTTTGGAGTTTGAACATAATAGTTTTGAAATAGATTATAGAAAGCTTGATGCAGAAAGATTTGCAGTTGCAGAAAATGAAATAGATCATGTGGTAACGCCAAGGAGAAGGCGAAGCAGATAAAATAGGGGGCTGTGAAAAAAGAATAGTCCCCCAAAAAAGAAAGACCAAGAGTTTATAATGAACTCAAGGTCTTTCTTTCTGTTATAATTAACTTGCAATGAAAATTAATAACATAATCTATTCTAACCCAAAACAGGCAGTTTTGCCAATGCTAATTCAAGATTATTTGGACACCCAAAATGAAATTTTAAATTCCACCGTCCGCTTATGCGGTGGAATTTACTCTAA
>OCPW01000057.1_pt1 | contig 71785 bp, 52 predicted proteins | sample 1538761 | NCBI WGS metagenome assembly OCPW01 (sample SAMN04571724, study PRJEB22368) | human gut metagenome | biome: human gut; material: stool | host: Homo sapiens | place: Luxembourg | collected 2012-09-20
TCAAAATAGACATTCTTTAGTCTCGCTAAAAATACCTATTTTGAACACCCTACCTGTAAGGGCAAAAGTAAAAGCCAACCGTTCGCCCATACTTTTGCCCTTACAGGGCGTAGACGTTTATGCACTGATACCCAGGGCGTTGCCCTGGGCTGTGAACTGGCAGCCCTTTCAGGGCGCTCGCGGCGCCAACATCACAACGTTTTTCGCGACATATCCGTCCCCCTCACTTTGCGAGCAAAGTGAGCTACAGTGCTGGCGCCCCAGTCACGCGCCCCAAAGAGATTCGTTAATTCGTTGTGATGCCGTCGGAGGCCATTATTATATTTCGTTGTCTACCGCCCCCCCAAAAATATATTCCCTTGCATTACAAAAAAGCAAAACGAGGCGTGCCGCGCGGCACACCTCGTTCTTTGACATGGACATAACAATTTAAAATTCTACTTGATTTGCTGTGGTTGCTAATCTGAGTGCAAAGGTACGGCGTTTTAAGCGCCTGTGCAATACCCATTTATAGGTATTTTGCCATCGTTGGTATCCTCAGAAGCTATACCCCAAAGACACAAGGCCCACGAGGTTGCAATGGCCGCCACGGCTGAAGGGCACGAGGCCGAAGTCGCCTTCTACGCCGATGGTGAGGCCGGAGGGCAACTGATAACCAAGGTGGGCCTGCACGCCGGCATCGATGCGGCGGGCACCGGGGAGGCTGAAGGTGTTGCCTTCATAGAAGAGTTTCTCACTGCCGATGCGGCTGCCGTCGCCCTTGGTCTTTATCTTTCCTGCCACACCGAAGGCCACATAGGGGCCGGCCGAGAGGACGACGTAGCGCGACTCGGCAAGGCGGTAGTAATAGTTGAAGAGGAGCGGTACTTCTACATAGTTGGCCGAGGCGGAACGGCTCATGAGGCTGTAGACCTGCTGGCCCGACTCGTTGAGCATGGGGTTGCCGTCATCGTCAACGCAGGCCACGGACTCGTCGGGCGTACGCCAGCCTTTGCCGTAGAACATGAGGCCGGGCGAGAAGGTCCAGTGCTGGTCGAACTCGTATTCGTAGGCCACACCGATTTTGTAGGCTCCCACCACACGGTTGTGGACTCCCTGGCTGGCAAGACCGCCGCCAACTTTCAACTGCCATTTCTGGGCATGGACTGCTCCCGTTCCTGCCAAGCAGAGCAAGGGAAGGAGCATGAGAAGCATTCGTTTCATAGGGATTTTATATTTAGTAATGGTAAGTAGGTGTTCAAAATTATTTTGTAGTATCCATGCAGGGGAATAGCAGTGTGATATTGCCTGCGCGTTTTTGAACCAAATAGCAAGTGGCAGCATAGCAACAAGAGGCGCTGCGCGAACATTCGGCGAAGGTCTGAGGCGAAGCACTGTAGCTCACTTTGCTCGCAAAGTGAGGGGGGCGATTTTTTGGGGCGCCCAAGCACGGGCTGAAAGCCCAGCAAGTTCCAAGCCCAGGGCAACGCCCTGGGTTACGTAAAACCCGGAACTACGCCCTGTAAGGGCAAAAGTAAAAGCCAACCGTTCGCCCATACTTTTGCCCTTACAGGGCGTTGGCATTTATGCGCTGATACCCAGGGCGTTGCCCTGGGCTCTGAACTGACTGCCCTTTCAGGGCGCTCGCGGCGCAACCACAAACATTTTTCGCTACGTGTTCGTGGCCCTCACTTTGCGAGCAAAGTGAGCTACAGTGCTGGCGCCTCAACAAACGATTATGCGCCCCTCTACCAACCTTGGAGACACCTACTTACGAGGAGGATGGGATACCCCACCCTCCCCTATAGCTTATTCAAAGAACTTCTTCCAATCGTCGCGGCCACGGCGGCGTGACTGGTCGCTCTCGCCATTGTCGGCGCGGCGGCCACGGCGCTCGTCGCCCTTGCGGGCTGCACCACGGCGGCCGGCGGCGTTGCGGTCGGCGTGTTTACGACGGTCGCGCGAGTCGGCAGAGCCTTCGCGTTCTGCGCCGTCGACAACGACCTTGCGGTCGCCCACCTTGGCTTTCGCCATCTTCTTCAACACCTCAGGGGCCTGCTCCTCGGGCACTTCAAAGAAAGAACAGTTGGCCGTCAGGTCGATGCGGCCGATGTCGACCTTGCCCTTCACGTAGCGGTTGACGAGGTTGATGATTTCGCGGGCATAGAAATTGTCGCGCTTGCCGAGGTTGATGAAGAGGCGCTTGTAGCCCGGCTCGGCTTCGCGCGGACCGCTCGCTCCGCGTTCGCGGCGGGGACGGTCGGCTTTGGCACCCTTCTTGTCGTCGCGGCCGCCCTTCGGCTGCTCGATCTCGGGCGCATTGGCATAATATTGCAGGAAATGTCCGAACTCGCGGCTGACGATGCGCTTGACAAGGTCTTCCTTCGTGAGCCAGTCGAGCTTGCGGAAGATTTCTGGGAGGAAGGGGGCGATTTGCGTCTCGTCGACCTCGATGCGTTCCAGTTCGTCCATCACGCGATAGAGCTGTTTCGTGCAGATTTCCTGGGGTTCGGGCAACACGCCGACCTCGAATTTCTTGCCGATGACTTTCTCAATGATGCGCACTTTTCCGCGCTCGCGGAGATGGATGATGGAGATGCTCGTGCCGCGCTTTCCAGCGCGTCCGGTACGTCCAGAGCGGTGGGTATAGTTTTCTACGTCGTCGGGAAGTCCGTAGTTGATCACGTGTGTCAGTTCGTCGACATCGAGACCGCGGGCTGCGACATCGGTGGCAACGAGAAGCTGCGTGCGGTGTTGGCGGAACTTCTGCATCGTGAGGTCGCGCTGGGCCTGCGAGAGGTCGCCGTGGAGGGCTTCGGCGTTGTAGCCGTCGCGGATGAGGAGGTCGGCCACTTCCTGTGTCTCCATACGGGTGCGGCAGAAGATGATGCCGTAGATTTTCGGATAATAGTCGACCACGCGTTTCAGCGCGAGGTATTTGTCTTTGGCATGTACGAGATAGTAGATGTGGTTGACGTTTTCGGCGCCTTCATTGCGTGAGCCTACAACGATTTCCTTATAGTCGTGGAGATAGTTTTTGGCAATGCGCTCGATTTCGGCACCCATCGTGGCGGAGAAGAGCAACGTGTTGCGCTCGGCAGGCACGCCGGCGAGGATTTCGTCGATGCTTTCCGTGAAGCCCATGTTGAGCATTTCGTCGGCTTCGTCAAGCACGACGTTTTCAACAACATCGAGCTTTGCCACACCGCGCTTCATGAGGTCGATCAAGCGGCCGGGAGTGGCCACGATGACCTGGGCACCCTTGCGCAGGGAGCGAATCTGGCTTTCGATGCTCGAACCGCCATAGACGGCGAGGACGTGGAGGTTGTCGATGTATCGGGAATATTCTTTCAGGTCGCCGGCAATCTGCAGACACAGCTCACGCGTGGGACTGAGAATGACGGCTTGCGTGCGACGGTCGTCGGGATTGACTTTCTGCAAAACGGGCAGACCGTAGGCGGCCGTTTTCCCGGTTCCCGTCTGGGCCAAGGCGATGACATCGTTGCCGACTCCTAAAAGATAGGGAATGACTTCTTCTTGCACTGGCATAGGCTGTTCGTAGCCTATCTCCGAAATGGCGCGGCGGATTTCTTCCGATACGCCCAACTCTTCAAATGTTTTCAAATTCTGAAATAAATAAGGTTTGGCGGCCTGTGATGATTGACGGCATTCCGAGAACGCGCCCTGACAAGGATTCCGCAAAACGAATTGACCACCAAATGATTAAAACTGCCTGCAAAGGTACTCAAAAAATATGAGGGAAACAAAGAGATGAGGGGGCAACCCTTGCAGAACAAGAAAAAAATACTACCTTTGCGTGTTTAGCCCGCTTCAAAATTATGGGACGGGCAAAATTCAGAAAAATCTCTGCACGGTTTTGAGCCAAACAACAAGTGGCAAAGCGTGCGCACATGATAAACGAACAAAGCGCGAAAAGGAGCGCCCTGAAAGGGCAGCCAGTCCTCAGCCCAGGGCAACGCCCTGGGTATCAGCGTATAAACGCCTACGCCCTGTAAGGGCAAAAGTATGGGCGAATGGTTGACTTTTACTTTTGCCCTTACAGGGCGTAGGGAATGGGGACATGGTACCCAGGGCGTTGCCCTGGGCTCTGGACTTGTTGGGCTTTCAGCCCGTGCAGGACCGCAGACAGGGCTTTTTCCGCACAATCTCCACCTACTTAATTTTTCTGGATTTTGAACACCCTAACGGGCAACGGGATTTGTTTCTGAGTAATGGCGAAGGCGTCATTACGACCATTTTGAACACCTACTTACCTACTTGCACATGGAAAAACTGCTGCATTACGTTTGGCAACACCGACTGCTGCCTGCAAAGACTCTGAAGACGGACCGCGGAGAAACGGTGGACGTCATCGACCCTGGACTGCTCAACAACAACGCGGGGCCGGATTTCTTCAACGCGAAAGTGAAGGTGGACGGACAACTGTGGGTGGGGAACGTGGAAATCCATGAGCATGCCTCTGACTGGTATAAACACGGGCATGACGAGGATGCGAACTACGACAACGTGGTGCTCCACGTTTGCGGGGTGCTGGACGACACGGCGCGCACAAAATCGGGACGGGCCTTGCCGCAACTGCAGATTGACGTGCCGCAGAACATCGCCGACAATTATCGCGAACTGCTCGCGGAGGAGGCTTTCCCACCGTGCTACCGCGTGATACCGAATTTGCCAACGCTGACTGTTCACGGTTGGCTCAACGCTCTGACGGCAGAAAGGCTGAACGAGAAATGCTCACGCATCGACGCTTTGTTGGCACGGACGGAGGGCGACTGGGAGCGCACGTGTTTTATCACGATGGCACGTAACTTTGGCTTCGGGGTGAACTCGGAGGCGTTTGAGACGTGGGCGCTCAACATGCCGCTCAACGCGGCGGGAAAGCACCGCGACGATGTTTTCCAAGTGGAGGCGCTCTTCTTCGGACAGGCGGGACTGCTCAACGATGAGATGGTGAAGGAGGAACGGCGCGACGCGTATTTCTTGAAACTGCAAAAGGAATACCGCTTCCTGAAACATAAGTTTTCCTTGACTCCGATGAACCCTAAACTCTGGCGTTTCCTGCGACTGCGGCCACAGAATTTCCCACATATCAGGCTGGCACAGATGGTGGAACTTTATCACAGCCGACGAACGGATTTCTCACGACTCATCAACGCGAAGACGGAGGGGGAACTGAGGGGACTGCTCAACGCGAAGGTGACGCCTTACTGGGAAGGACACTATACTTTCGGCGGCGAGAGTACGGCACACGCGAAGTTTCTACGCGAGGAGAGTGTCACGCTGTTGCTCATCAACACGGTGGCGCCGCTACTCTTTGCCTACGGACGACACCACTTTGACGAGGACCGCTGCGAGGCGGCGCTGGATTTGCTGGAGCACCTGAAGCCGGAGCAGAATTTCATCACGCGCTCATGGGCCAAGGCGGGCATCAAGGCGGAAAACGCGGCCGACAGTCAGGCGCTGATCTGCCTGAAGAAGAATTACTGCGACACGAAGGACTGCCTGCGCTGCCGCTTCGGAGCGGAATATCTGAGGCAACGCTGAAATGTGGAATACCATAATTTGAACTACTAATAATATATATGACTTACGACTTTGAACTCGAAATGAAGGTGCGCGACTATGAATGCGACCTGCAAGGCATTGTCAATAATGCCAACTATCAACATTATACGGAACACACACGCCACGAGTTTCTGCGCTCGGAAGGGGTCAGCTTTGCCGAACTGCATGAGCGCGGCATCGACGCGGTGGTGGCCCGCATGAACCTCGCTTTCAAAACGCCATTGCGCAGTGGAGACTCGTTTGCCTCCCGTCTGGCGCTGCGCAAGGAGGGCATCAAATATGTTTTCGTTCAGGACATCTTCCGACTGCCGGACAACAAACCGGTGTTGCGCTCGACGGTGGAGGCGGTGTGCCTGATCAACGGACGCCTCTCTGACTGCGAAGAACTGAACACGGTTTTCGCCAAATATTTCAAGGACTGACGAACGATGAGGGAGGAGGAACTGAAATATGCCCTGGCCCTCACGCGGCTGCGCGGCGTGAGCCAAAACGCGGCGCTGAAACTCTATGACCACTACGGAACGGCTCAGGGGGTGTTTGAAAACCGAAAGGAGGTGCAGGGAAAAGTTGGCGAGGCGCTCGCCGACTGGACGGAGGTGTTGAATTGGGCAGAGAAGGAACTGGAATTTTGTGAGAAAAACAGAATCAAGGTTTTCCTGCGACACGACGAGGACTATCCTGCAAGACTGAATGAGTGTGACGACGCTCCGCTGGTGTTTTACTACCGAGGAAACGCTAATCTCAACGCTCGACACGTGATTTCCATCGTTGGAACACGCAGAATCACTGAATACGGCCGCACGGTTTGTCAAACTTTTTTACGCGACTTACAGGCTTTATCGCCTGAATGTTTGGTGGTTAGCGGTTTGGCTTACGGCGTTGATATCCACGCACACCGCGCTTGCTTGGAAGCGGGCTTGCCAACGGTCGGCATTTTGGCCCACGGTTTGGACCGTATTTACCCGGCTTTGCACCGAACGACGGCGGCACAGATGCTCAACCACGGCGGACTGCTCACGGAGTACCCAACGATGACGATTCCCGACAAGGGGAACTTCATCCGACGTAACCGCATCGTGGCGGGACTGAGCGAGGCGACGGTGGTGGTGGAAAGTGCCGAACACGGAGGAGCGCTCGTCACGGCGAATTTGGCCGTGGGCTACAACCGCGACGTGTTTGCTTTTCCCGGAAGGGCGTTCGACCAATTTTCGGAGGGATGCAACAAACTGATACGAACGAACAAGGCGATGCTGATTACTTCGGCACAAAATCTGGCGGAAGCACTCAACTGGCAAACGGCGACAGAGACGAACGCACCGGTGCAACGGGAACTCTTCCCAGATTTGACACCGCTGCAGGAAAGCATCGTGTGTGTACTCAAAGATAAGGAGGACTGCAGCGTCAACCAAATTTCCGTTCACCTGAACAACACGGTCAGCGAAATCGCCAATGCGCTCTTCGAACTGGAAATGTCGGGGGTGGTGAAATTCCTGCCGGGCGGCAGATATAAATTGATGCCGACGTAAGTTTCCCGATGGAATCAGCAATTATGAGGAACGGACTTTTCACCTCAGAAAAAAAGCGTATTTTTGCATGAGCAATATACAGAAACAAAATATTATCAATGGATACAGAGTTCTTTTATGATGTCGTCGTCATCGGTGCAGGACACGCTGGATGCGAAGCGGCCCACGCTGCGGCCCGCATCGGCGCGAAAGTATGCCTGGTGACGATGGACATGAACAAGGTGGCACAGATGAGCTGCAACCCAGCCATCGGCGGTATCGCCAAAGGACAGATTGTGCGCGAGACAGATGCCTTGGGAGGCATGACGGGCATCGTCACCGATGCCACCGCCATCCAGTTCCGCATGCTCAACCGCTCAAAGGGACCGGCCATGTGGAGCCCGCGTGCCCAGTGCGACCGCGCGAAATTCATCACCACCTGGCGCCACCACCTCGACCACACAGACAATCTTGACATCTGGCAAGACGAAGCCTGCGAAGTGCTGGCCGAAAACGGCATAGTATGCGGCGTGCGCACCTTGTGGGGCGTCACCATCCACGCACGCGCCGTGGTTGTCACGGCGGGAACTTTCCTCAACGGACTGATGCACGTGGGGCGCAAACAAGTGAAGGGCGGACGATGCGCCGAACCGGCATCGACGTTCCTGACGCAATCGCTCGAACAATTCGGCATTACGCACGAACGCATGAAGACTGGAACGCCCGTGAGAATCGATGCGCGCTCGGTGCACTACGAAGATATGGAGACGCAACCGGGAGAGAACGATTATCACCGCTTTTCTTATATCAGCGAATTACGCCCCCTGCCCCAACTGCCCTGCTGGACCTGCAACACGAATGCTGAGGTGCACGAGGTGTTGCGACGCGGATTGCCGGATTCACCGCTCTACAACGGCCAAATCCAAAGTATCGGACCGCGATACTGCCCGAGCATCGAAACAAAGATTGTCACCTTTGCCGAACGCGACCAACATCCGCTCTTCCTCGAGCCCGAAGGCATCGACACCAACGAGCTTTACCTTAACGGCTTTTCATCGAGCCTGCCGCTCAATATCCAATTGGAAGCGCTGAAAAAGATTCCTTGCTTCCGCGATGTGAAGGTCTACCGCCCAGGCTACGCCATCGAATATGATTTCTTCCAACCTACGCAACTGCGCCATTCGTTGGAATCGAAGAAACTCGACGGCCTTTTCTTCGCCGGACAGGTGAACGGAACCACGGGATATGAAGAAGCCGCCGGACAGGGCATCATCGCTGGCATCAACGCCGCACTGAAATGCGCCGGCAACGAACCCTTCATGCTGCACCGCGACGAAGCCTATATCGGCGTACTCATCGATGACCTCGTCACAAAAGGCGTTGACGAACCTTATCGTATGTTTACCTCCCGCGCTGAATACCGCATCTTGCTCCGACAGGACAATGCCGACACGCGACTCACGCCGCACGCCATCCGACTGGGAATTGCCACGGAGGAACGCGCCGCACGCTTCAACCAGAAGCAAGGCGCCATCCACGACATCATCGAATTATGCAAGACCACTTCGGTGAAGCCTGCCGCGGTCAACGCCTACTTGGAGTCCATCGGTTCTACCCCACTCCACGGCGGATGCAAACTCATCGATTTGGTAAACCGCCCGCAAACTAAACTTGATGAAATCGCGAAATTCGTTCCCGCAGCAACGCGGTTCCTCGACACGCTCGAAACGGACAAAGAAGAAATCATCGAAGCTGCGGAAGTGGAAATCAAATACGCCGGATATATTTCGCGCGAAAGAATCATCGCCGACAAGATGCAACGCCTCGAAGCCATCCGCATCCGCGGCCGCTTCAATTACGATGCCATCACGCAGCTCTCCACCGAAGCGCGACAAAAGCTCACGGCCATCGATCCCGAAACGCTGGCCCAAGCCGGACGCATCCCCGGAGTTTCCCCGAGCGACATCAGTGTGCTCCTCGTTCTCCTGGGACGATAATTCCGAAAAAGGAAACGCCGCGGACGCACCGCGGCGTCCTTTCGAAGGAGAACAACGCCCGCATCCATATCCCCCAAGATATTCCCCGAGCATCCTCAATAGGAAGCCCTGCGCCCCCTTTTAAGCGATTCTCAGCGAAGGAAGCTGCCCCGCGCGGCCAATTCGCGTTCCACGTGAAACAAACATAGTAAACGCTACTTATATACAGAAAGTTATGAATTCAAAATTGTTACTCGACAACCTGAGAAACATCCCTGATTTCCCGAAGCCAGGTATCCAGTTTAAAGATGTCAGCACGCTTTTCAAGAATCCGGAATGCCTCCAAGAGATGTCTGACGAGCTTTTCCGGCTCTACAAGGACAAAGGTATCACGAAAGTGGTCGGAATCGAGTCTCGCGGCTTCGTCATGGGCGCCATTTTGGCCGCCCGTCTGGGCGCTGGCTTCGTGATGTGTCGCAAGCCGGGCAAGCTGCCTGCTGAAACCGTAAAAGCCACATATTTGAAGGAATACGGCTGGGACACTATAGAAATACACGAAGATGCTATCAAGTCCGATGATGTCGTATTGCTCCACGACGATCTCCTCGCAACAGGCGGTTCGATGCAGGCAGCCATCGACCTCGTTCGCCGCTTCAAGCCGAAAGCCATCCACGTCAACTTCCTCATCGAACTTTGCATGGAAGGGCTCAACGGCCGCGCCGCACTCGACAAAGACATCGACATGACAACCCTACTCTCGCTCCACGAATAAAGCGCAGAAAAGACATCGGAAATCCTTTTCAGCATTATTCATTTCCGACAACACTAACACAACCGGCTTCCATCCAATTGCCGTTTCTCCAAGATAAATTACACCGATTTCATCGAGAGAAACGCGCTTGGATGGATGCTGCTTTTTAAGACCATATCATGCCGCAAGAAACAAACGAGAAGCGCTACGGCGCCAAAAAGGAACTGGCGGAGCATCTTCGAGGAATCGTGCTCAACCTGCCGGAGACACCGGGTTGCTACCAATATCTCGATGAAACGGGGAAAATTATCTATGTCGGCAAGGCGAAGAACCTGAAGCGGCGCGTCAGTTCGTATTTCAACAAGGAACAGCAAAGCAATAAGACGCGCTTGCTCGTCACGAAGATTCGCGACATCCGCTACGTCGTGGTGAAGACGGAAGAAGACGCGCTGTTGCTCGAAAACAACCTCATCAAGCGATATAAGCCCCACTACAACGTGTTGCTGAAGGACGACAAAACCTACCCTTCCATCGCTGTCACCTCGGAGTATCTGCCCCGTATTTTCAAGACACGGCAACGCGGAAAACGCGGGGCCACTTACTACGGCCCTTACAGCCACGTGCCGACGATGTACGCCTTGCTGGACCTCTGCAAGGCGCTCTATCATCCGCGGCCCTGCCATACGCCGATGACGATGGAAGGCGTGATGGAGGGGAAATATGAGGTGTGTCTGGACTATCACATCCACAATTGCGCTGGCCCGTGCGTTGGCCGCCAGAGCCACGATGATTACCTAAAAAATATCGAAGCCTGCCGCGAAATCCTGCGCGGAAACACCGCCGACGTGGCGCGAAAAATGAAGGCCCGCATGATGGCGCTGGCCGAAGAACTGCGATTTGAAGAGGCGGCGGAAATCAAGCGGCAATATGACCTCATAGAGAATTTCAGGGCAAAGAGCGAGGTGGTGTCCAACGTGCTCCACAACATCGACGTTTTCTCCATTGAGAGCGACGAGAAATTGGCGTATATCAACTACCTCCACATCACCAACGGCTGCATCAACCAGGCTTTCACCTTTGAATATAAGAAGAAACTCGATGAAACCGATGAAGAACTGCTTGCCCTTGGCATCGTGGAGATGCGCGAACGCTATGAGAGTGCATCGAAGGAAATCATCGTGCCCTTCCCCGTTGACCTCCCCGATGGCTATGCCATGCAGACCGTGCCGCAGAAAGGGGAGAAAAAGAAGTTGCTCGACCTCTCACGCCTCAACGTGAAGCAATATAAGTTCGACCGCCTCAAACAGGCCGAAAAGCTCAATCCGGAGCAGAAGAGCGTGCGCCTGATGAAGGAAATCCAGCGCGATTTGAACCTGCCAACGCTGCCCTTGCACATCGAACTGTTTGACAACTCCAACATCCAGGGAGAAGACGCCGTGGCAGCCTGCGTGGTGTTTGAGAAGTTGAAACCAGCGAAGAAGGAATACCGCAAATACAACATCAAAACGGTGGTGGGGCCCGACGACTATGCCTCGATGAAAGAGGTGGTGCGCCGCCGTTATACGCGCCTGATGGAAGAAGAAAGACCCCTGCCCGACCTCATCATTGCCGACGGCGGAAAGGGACAGATGGAGGTGATCCGACAGGTGACGGAAGACGAACTACACCTTGATATTCCCATCGCCGGACTGGCCAAAGACGGCCGCCACCGCACGCACGAACTCCTCTTCGGCTTCCCGCCCGTGTCGGTCGGACTGAAGCCAGAAAGCCAGCTTTTCCGCCTTCTGACGCAGATGCAGGACGAGGTACACCGCTTTGCCATTTCCTTCCACCGCGACAAGCGTTCGAAGCGGCAGACCGCCTCGGAACTTGACAACATCGCAGGCATCGGCCCTAAAACGAAAGAGGCCGTACTGAAGCGTTTCGGTTCGGTGAAACAGGCTAAAACAGCCACCTTAGAGACCTTGCAGGAAACCGTCGGAGCGGCGAAAGCAAAAATACTTTTCGAATTTTGGCACGACGAGACAAATAACTGAAATTTTATACGTACCTTTGAAAACGAGGAAACACAAACGTCAGAGATGGCAGGAGGAACAAATGAAACCCTGGCCTGCCGTTCTCCTCAGAATTTCTATTTTCACCACAAAAAACACATGAAAATCGTTATACAACGCGTCAGCGAAGCCGCCGTAAATATCGACGGAACCACCAAATCAAGCATCGGCCAAGGCTATATGATTCTGCTTGGCATCACCCATAGTGACACGCAGGAAGACGCCGACTGGCTCGTCAAAAAAGTGATTGGCCTGCGGGTGTTCGACGATGAAAACCACGTCATGAACCGCAGCATCACCGACGTCGACGGCGACATCCTGGTGGTCAGCCAATTCACGCTCATGGCCTCCTATAAGAAAGGCAACCGCCCCTCTTACATCCACGCCGCCAGCCACGACATCGCCATTCCGCTCTACGAATACTTCGTTAGCAAACTGGAAGAAGCGCTCGGCAAGCGCGTCGGAACGGGCGAATTTGGAGCCGATATGAAGGTGTCGCTCATCAACGACGGCCCCGTCACCATCTGTATGGACACCAATAACAAGGAATGATGGAAGACGCAGCATTGACCCTAAAAGAGGCGCAGAAAACCGTTGACAAATGGATTAAGACCTACGGCGTGCGCTATTTCAGCGAACTGACCAACATGGCCGTACTGACGGAAGAAGTGGGCGAACTGGCCCGCATCATGGCGCGGAAATACGGCGACCAGTCGTTTAAGGCGGGCGAACCAACAGACCCTTCCGACGAGATGGCCGACGTGCTTTGGGTGTTGCTCTGCCTCGCCAACCAGACGGGAGTGGACCTCACTGAGGCGTTCAAAAAGAACCTGGAAAAGAAAACGAAACGCGATGCCACACGGCATCTGAACAACGAAAAACTCAAATAACTATAAGCATTATGACAGAAAAAGAAACCATGCCAAGCGGCATGATTATCAACCGCGAGACCGACGGTCTCCACGTAAACCGCTATGAGGAGGCATTCTCCAAGTTTAACCTTGACCTGAACGATGAAGGGGTTTCTGCTGCCGTTAAAAAACTCGTTGACGAGAAGATCAACGAATATGACACCGACGAAGTGAAGCGCCAGTTGCTCGGCACGGTTGAGCTCACCACGCTCAAGGAAACCGACTCTCAGGAGAGCGTCATGAAGTTCACAGAAAAGGTAAACGACTTTGCCGATGCCCACCCCGACCTGCCCCACCTCGCCACCATCTGCGTGTTCCCTAACTACGCAAGGATCGTGGCCGACACACTGGAAGCTGACGGCGTTGAAATTGCCTGCGTTGCGGGCGGTTTTCCGGCCTCTCAGACCTTCCTGGAGGTGAAGACGGTTGAGACCGCACTGGCCGTTCGCGACGGCGCGACGGAGATTGATATGGTACTCAGCGTGGGCGCTTTCCTCAGCGGCGACTATGAGACCTGCTCCGACGAAATCCAGGAGATCAAGGCGGCTGCTGGCGAAGCTCCTTTGAAGGTGATTCTGGAAACAGGCGCCCTCAAAACTGCGCTCAACATCAAGAAGGCCTCCATCCTTTCCATCTTCTCTGGCGCTGACTTCATCAAGACTTCAACGGGCAAAATCTCTGTAAGCGCCACTCCGGAGGCTGCCTACGTGATGTGCCAGACCATCCGCGAATATTACGAGCAAACGGGCACGATGATTGGCTTTAAGGCCGCTGGCGGCGTAAGCACCGTGAAGGACGCCCTGACCTACTACACCATCGTCCGCGAACTTCTCGGCGAGGAATACATCAAGAAGGGTCTCTTCCGCATCGGCACAAGCCGCCTTGCCAACCTTCTGGTGAGTGATATTCTGGGCGAAGAATGCAAGCCTTTCTAAAGACTTTGACATAGCACAAGGCGGACTTTCCATAAGACGTTCTTGGAAAGTTCCTAAACAAACACATCGGGCCGGCTCAATGAAGAGTCGGCCCGATGTGTTTTAAAGGCCCCTAAAAGGTAGAGTGTTCAAAATCCAGAAAAATCTCTGCGCGGTTTTGAGCCAAATAACATGGCAGTTGCGCCGCTGCCCCTGAAAGGGGCTCATATTCCAGGATAGGGGCTTGCCCCTATCTCTCGCCGCAGCTCATCAATTCTCGCTTCTGCCCCTGTAAGGGGCGCATATCGTTGGCGGGGCTTGCCCCGCAATAAGATTCGAGATATGAGCCCCTTACAGGGGCAAGGTTCATAAATAACCCCCAAGAGGTAGGGGCAAGCCCCTACCCTAAATATGAGCCCCCTACAGGGGCAGCTGTCGCCTCTCTACCAACCTTGATTTTCTTTGATTTTAAACACGCGCCCCGTCAGAACGCATTATCAATGGGCCTCGAGCCAGTTTTTCCCTTCGCCACAATCGGCCAGAAGCGGCACGTTCACCTTCCAGGCGTTCTCCATTTCTTCAATCACGATGGCTTTCACGCGGGAGAGTTCATCCTGTGGCACACTGAAGTTCAATTCGTCGTGCACCTGCAAAATCATCTTGGCCTTGATGCCCTCCTCTTCAAAGCAGCGGTCAATGCGCACCATTGCCAGTTTGATGATGTCGGCGGCCGTTCCCTGGATGGGCGCATTCACGGCATTGCGCTCCGCATAGCCGCGCACCACGGCGTTGTGTGAGTTGATATCAGGCAGATAACGGCGGCGACCGAAAACGGTTTCAATATAGCCCTTCTCCTTCGCCACTTCGACACTCTTGGCCATATACTCCTTCACGCCAGGATAGGTCGCGAAATAACTGTCAATTAGCTCACGCGCCTCCGTTCTCGACACTTCCATGCGCTCAGCCAAACCGAAGGCCGAGATGCCATAGATGATGCCGAAATTGGCCGTCTTGGCCTTCCGACGCTCGTCGCGTCCCACCTCAGAAATATCCTTGTGATAGATACGGGCCGCTGTGGCAGCGTGAATGTCGTGCCCCGCGCGGAAGTCTTCAATCATGCGCTCGTCGCCGCTCAGCTGCGCCATAATGCGAAGCTCAATCTGCGAATAGTCAGCAGAGAAAAACGTACACCCCTCCTCTGGCACAAAAGCCTTGCGGATTTCGCGCCCGTCATCGCCGCGAACAGGAATGTTCTGCAAGTTGGGATTGCTCGAAGAGAGGCGTCCTGTGGCCGTCACAGCCTGGTTGAACGACGTATGGATGTGTCCCGTCTGCGGATTGACCAATTTCGGCAACGCATCAATATACGTGCCGATGAGCTTTTTCAGCGCACGATGGGAAAGAATCTTCCCAACGATGGGATGCTTGGAGCGCAGGGTTTCCAAAACTTCTTCCCCCGTTGAATATTGTCCGCTCTTCGTTTTCTTCGCCTTCTCGTTGAGCTTCAATTCGTCGAAGAGCACCTCCCCCACCTGCTTGGGCGACGAGATGGTAAATTCGCGTCCGGCGAGTTCATAGATTTCCTTTTCAAGCTGCTGCATGCGGCTCTTGAAATGCTGCCCCGTCTCGGCCAGCGCCGCCGTGTCAAGACAAACGCCGTTGCGCTCCATCTTGGCCAGCACGGGCATCAGTGGCATTTCGATGTCATTAAAAACACGCTCCACCTTGAATTTCTCCATCTCGGCCTTCAAGGGCTTCATGAGCTGCAATGTCACGTCGGCATCCTCGCAGGCATATTCATAGACCTCCTGCGGCGTGAGGTCGCCCATGTTCTTTTGCCCTTTGCCCTTCGGCCCGATGAGTTCCTCAATGTGCACCGTTTTATAGTTGAGATAGATTTCCGACATATAGTCCATATTGTGGTGCAACTCTGGCTGCACCACATAATGCGCCAACATGGTGTCGAACATCGGAGCGCGGAGCGACACACCATAACGCGAGAGCACGTTGAGGTCGTACTTGAAATTCTGCCCCACCTTCAAAATCGTGTCACTTTGGAAGAGGGGTTGAAAAATCGCGACAAACTCACGCGCCTCCTCCGTTTCACGTGGAACAGACACATACCAGGCCTCGCCCGGCACCGCCGCGAAGCTCATTCCGAGCAATTCTGCCGAAATGGCATCAGTGCTGGTGGTTTCCGTGTCAATCGCTACGACGGAATATGTCAAAAGTTTTTCACATAAATTCTTCGCATCTTCCTTATTTTCAATTAGATGGTAAAAATGTGGTGAATCAGCAATCGTTCTGAGTTTCGTTTTCTCTTTTTCCGCTGGGGCCTCGGCAGGCATTTCGTCAAAGAGAGAGGCCATCATCGGCTGACGTTTTTCAGTTTTCACCTCCTCTGGGAAGAGCCGCTTGATAAAGGCGCGAAATTCGAGCTGTTCGAAAATATTGCGTAACGCCTGCTTGTCGGGCTCAGTGCGTTTGAGCGATTCCATCTCCACGTCGAGCGGCACGTCGGTCTTGATGGTGGCGAGGAAACGCGAGAAGCGAATTTGCTCCACATTCTCCTCCACCTTCTTTTTGAGAGCGCCCTTGAGCTGGTCGGTGTTGTTGAGAAGATTTTCGATGGAGCCAAATTGCGCAATGAGTTTCTGCGCCGTTTTCTCCCCCACCCCGGGACAACCCGGAATGTTGTCGGCCGAGTCGCCCATGAGTCCGAGCAGATCAATCACCTGCAAGGGAGAGGTGAGGGAATATTTCTCGCACACCTCTTCCACGCCGAGCACCTCCATCGGCGCACTGCCATGCCCTGGGCGGCACATCTTCACATGCTCGCCAACGAGCTGGGCGTAATCCTTGTCGGGCGTGATCATCCTCACTTCCAGTCCGGCTTCTGCCGCGCGACGGGCCACCGTTCCGATGACGTCGTCGGCCTCAAAGCCCGGCACCTCGAGGATGGGGATGTTGTAGGCACGAATAATGTCTTTGATGACGGGAACGGCGCGGCGGATGTCCTCCGGCGTCTCTTCGCGCTGCGCCTTGTATTCTGGATAGGCATCGTGGCGAAACGTCGGACCGGAGGGGTCGAAGGCCACGGCGATGTGCGTGGGGGCCTGCTTCTGCAACACCTCCTCAAGCGTGTTGACAAAGCCATAGACCGCCGATGTGTTCTCGCCCTTGGAATTCATCCGCGGGGAGCGTATCAAAGCATAGTAAGCCCGGTAAATGAGGGCATAAGCATCAAGTAGGAATAATTTCTGCATGGTGAATGGTTATTTACATGGTAAAAATACGCAAAAATATCTGATTGATGGCGTTTATTTCGTACTTTTGTAACTCAAAAATTGAATAGGAATGGATGTCTTAACCGCGATTCGCCGGCCCATCGAAGCCGAACTGTCACGTTATAAAACTCTTTTTGAAGAAGCCCTCACCCATCAGGACGATTATCTGGGCTCGGCATTGGCCTATGTGCGCCAGCGCCAAGGCAAGATGATGCGCCCCATTCTGACGATTCTCGTTGCCAAAAACTGCGGCGAGGTACAGACGGCTACGCTGCGCCTGGCTGTCACACTGGAACTGCTGCACACGGCCAGTTTGGTACACGATGATGTGGTTGACGAAAGCGACGAACGGCGCGGACAGGCTTCAACCAACGCCACCTTCGGCAATAAGGTGGCTGTGCTCGTTGGCGACTATCTGCTCTCGGAAGCGCTCCACCAGTCGGCGCTCTCTGGCTCGCTGCGCTGCGTCGACACCATCGCCCGCCTGGGCGGCACGCTCTCGGAAGGTGAGGTCATCCAATTGGCAAACATCCGCAACGAGGTGAGCACAGAAGCGGCTTACTTCGATGTCATCCGCCGAAAAACGGCCGAACTCTTCGCCACCTGTGCGGAACTCGGCGCATTCACGATGGGGGCTGACGAGGATTTTGTGGCCCATGCAAGGCATTTCGGAGAGACCATCGGCATGTGTTTCCAAATTCGCGACGACATCTTCGACTATTACGAAGACAGCGCCATCGGAAAACCAACGGGCAACGACATGCGCGAGGGCAAACTCACGCTCCCAGCCATCTATGCCATCAACACGCACGGCGACGAGGAAATCCACGCCGTGGCGAAGCGCATCAAGCAAGGCACGGCCACAACCGACGACATCACGCGCATGGTGGCCTTCACAAAGGAGAACGGCGGCATCGACTACGCCCGAAAAGTGATGGACGACTTCCACGAGAAGGCGCTCGAAGACCTCCGCTGTTTCAGCAACAAAGAGGTGGCAGAGGCGCTCAAAACGTATCTCGACTATGTCATCGGACGCAATTTGTAAGACACTGGTTTTTCTATAAACCGACAAGCTATCAACAACATAATAAAAGGGGTGCTCCAAAAATCTTTGGAACACCCCTTTTGCGGTTAACGCCAATTGCTATGGGCGGAGATTTGAGGCGAAGCACTGTAGCTCACTTTGCTCGCAAAGTGAGGGGGACAAATATTGCGGCGGCCAAGCACAATCTCCACCTGCCTACTCCTTGATATATTCGCTCCAATCCGTCAGGCGCATATCCCCTTTGCGGCGGTAAGTGTCGTGCATGGCGAAAGCGGCGTTGAGGACGTGATGGGTGTGTCCGCCATAGCGCTCCGCCAACTTGAGATAATCGTTGAGCAAGGGCCGATAGTCGGGATGTGCAATGGCAATGAGCGCCTTGGCCTTGTCCATAGCGCAGCGGCCCCGCAAGTCGGCCACACCATATTCCGTGACAACCGCGTCGACATAGTGCTCCGTGTGGTCAACATGGGAGCAAAACGGCACGATGCTACTGATTTTCCCGTCTTTGGCGGTCGAACCGCAGGTGAAGGTGGCCAGCATGGCGTTGCAAGTGAAGTCGGCCGAACCGCCCACGCCGTTCATCATCTTCGTACCGAGAATTTTCGTGGAGTTGACATGGCCGTAGATGTCCACCTCGATGGCCGTGTTGAGCGAACAGATGCCGAGACGGGCAATGATTTCAGGACAGTTGGAGATTTCAGACGGGCGGATCAAGAGGCGTCCGCGATAGTCATTGATGTTCTTATAGAGGTTTTTCAGGTGCTCGCTACTAATGGTCAACGCTCCCGTCGAAGCGCTCACCACGCGGCCCTCCTGAATGAGGCGCAATGGCTCTTCCTGCAACACCTCCGTGTAGATATTGAAGTCGGGCACCTCACTGCATTGTCCCAGCGCACCAAGCACGGCGTTCGCGCCGCTGCCGACGCCGCTCTGCAAGATGAGTTTCTTGGAGTTGATGTAGCCGCGCTGCATGTTGTCGACCAAGAAATCGGCCATGTGCTGGCCGATGCAGTCGGTGGTTTCGGTTGAAGGCGTCATGGAGCGGGCTTCATCGGGCTGATGCGTGAGGATGATGCCCTTGATGTGTTCCGGACTTACCTCTATATAGGGCATGCCGATGATTTCCACAGGCTGCGTGATGCGTATGGGGGAACGATACCAAGGGGCCTCAATCTCATAGATATCGTGCATGCCGATGAGCTTCGTTGAATGCCACGTGTTCAGCTCCACGAAGACGCCCTTACGCGCACTGTGGCAGATGGTGGGCGCGATGCCGATGCCAGCCGTTAGGAAAATGCGCACACGGCCACGTACTTCCTGAATATCGCAGGCCTCGATGATGCCCCAGTCAACGGGACCAGTGAGGCCCTGCCGCAAGAAGGTGGCGTTGTCGGAGAGGTTGAGGTCGGTGTATCTCACGCGACCGCTGTTGTATGCCTTGCGAATTTCTGGATTGACGGAAAACGGCAGACGCTGGTCGATGGCGTCGGCCGCCGCCAGTTCCCCGTCGCAACTCGCCCCGATGGAGGCTCCCGTCACGATGTTGACCTTGAAGGGATGCCCCGCTTCGTGCTCCTTACGGGCCTTGGCGGCAATGGCTGGCGGAATGGTTTTGGGCGCTCCAGCCGGACCGAAACCGCCCACGCCAATCCATTCGCCGTGGTTGATGAACGCCGCTGCTTCAGCGGCCGATATTTCAGGAATATTCATTATTTATGCAGTTTTAGGCTGCAAATATACGAATATCTTTTCAATACTACTGTATTATTATTCATTATTTAAACTGCATTTTTCACGAAAAAACACTGGCACATCGGGAAGGACCAATGCACTTTCTATAAAAAATGGTCAGAAAATTCTTTCCATAAGGATAGAAATAGCGTAGGATATCTAAGAACTAAGGTATCACGCGTTGCAGATAATCCTCGAAGACCCAATGGTCGTGGGCATACAAAGCGCGGACGTAACGCCCGGGAAGGATATGGTTGTCGAGCGTATAGAGGGGTGCCAGAGACCATGTCGGAAGCTGAGCAAGCGAGGTTCTGAGATGGGCAATCTGGCGGGAGGCGTCTTCGCTAAGTTGTTTGGGGCGGAGCACTTCCACGCCCAGACGGCCTTGGCGGTCGATGGTCAAAAGCAGGTCGAACGAGATGCCGGCCTTGGCTTTCTGCGTTGCATCCTGTGGCAGATAATGGCGGCTTTCATAGCTGAAAAGGCGCATTGTGTTGTCGAGCTTTTGATACCACGGGCCATCCAACGAGATGGCGAACGAACTGCCACGCTCGAAGGCGGCAAAGCGGGAGTTATAAGAGTCTAACACCCCGAAATTCTTCAGTCTTCCGTTTTCAAACTGAGAGACGCGGCGATTCGCACTCACAACAAATCCCATGTAGGGCAACGGATATTCCAACGTCACATACGTGCCCGACAACCAAGGCACACGGGCATCCCCTCCTTCATATTCGTTTCTGTCGTTGGGGACGGTCACGCCGTATTTCTTCTTCATGTCTGCCAGGGAGCATTCTTCTCCATTTGCCATCACGACATCCACCAAAGCCAATTCCGACTTTGAATTTTCGTCCTTCGGATTGATTTTGGCCGCAACGAAGCGAGCGGCTGCTGGAAGGGATTTCATGAGCGGGTTGTTCTTGAACACGGCCGGCTCGAAAGCCATTGTGCAAACGCGTCCATCGCGCGAGAAGAAACCAATGTAGTTCTGTCGCCGCTGCATCCAATCGCCCTGGCTGTGCTGCTCAAAGGCTTTTTTCATCTCGTCAACGCTGAGATAGGATGCTTTGGGATATTGATCATAAAAAGCGGCCGTTGATTCATCGTAGTAATGCTGCACTGGCTGTGCAACGGTTTCGCTTGTGAGGGCTGCGAACAGAAGTGAAAGTCCAATAATTCTGATTTTCATTTCACGTTATTATTTTTAGGTTAGTACATGGAACCGGATAAAACTGGCTCTGTTAAGTAGGTGTTCAAAATTAGATAAAATATTTGAGAACCATAAGGCACTTTTGCAAAAAAACATTAATTAACATACCGAAAGTAAGTCGTATTATTAAAACAGCTAAATTTGCGTTCATAACAATGTCAATTCGTTTGGCGCCCACCTTTCTGTCTCAGAGGGGAAGAATGGAGCATTTCTGACATTCACATTCACAAATCTTATACACACACCATCATGAAAAACTTTAAATTATGTCTGACGACATTGGCTTTTGCTTTTGCAGGCACACAAGCCCAAGCGCAGAACGCTTCCAGCCCCTTCTCTGAAACCATCAGCAAAGAGGAAATGATTGCGAATTACCACAAAAGCCAAGGCTGGCAGGAGCAACAGAAGAAAGAAGCCATTGAAACCTACGGCGAGAATATGCGGGAGATGCCAGTCGGCACACTGCTGACGGGCTGCAAAGAACTAAAATCGGGAAAATGGGTGGCCAATTGGACTTATGCTTGTCCGAAAGGGGAAGGGAAACCCGTGATGAGCATCCACAAACTCTTATTCAAAGACAACGGCAACGAGGACACGGCCACGATGGAAACGCTCCAGAAGAAATACGGCACAACGGAGGCCGACCGCTCTGGAGCCTGCAAAAACTCGGTGCCCGCCAAATGGATTAACGGCGTGCACGGATATATCAAGCATCCAGTGCCGTACTTCGGCTATTGGGTGTCTGATGAGGCAGGATGGTATGATTACAAAAACGGGGAGACGGTAAGCGGCAAAAATATGAAAACCGGTCAGTCTTACTACATGGACTGTGCCCTGAAACTGCGCCGCACTTTATACACGGGCGACTGCACCTATCCCGTCTACACGCTGGCCCTCCAGCTGATGAGCTATGAGGCGGACTTGCTATGGAAGCAGAGCGGACTGAAGAACAACGGAGGCTACATGGATGTGCTCCTATACATCGACGCTCAAGGGAAGAACAGACTGGCACCTTTGTCGCCACAAATCAATGAGACGCAGACGAAGTTCCTGACGGCTTTGGAGAATATGCTCAACGGGAAAAACAGGAATGCGCTGCCGCAACTGTATACTTCCGACGGAAGAATCCTATCGGAACATTATCTGAAAATCGTCTTAAACGAATCGTGCAGCCTGAGCGATTACATAGAAAACGGCATTCTCCGCGCTGAGAAAATGGGGAAGATGGCATACAGATGATGCTTCTATCCCATATCCACTATTAACTATTAAAGCCATCTCATCGCAGTCGCGCTGAGATGGCTTTTTCCTTTTTCAACAATAGAACTCAAGCATCTGTAAACCTTTCCCTATCTCTGTCAGCGAACACGGGAGCAGGCACAACCGAATCTGGGAGCAGACGCAACCGAACCTGGGGGCAGACGCAACCGAACCTGGGGGCAGACGCGAACGAACCTGGGGGCAGACGCGAACGAATCTGCTCCCTGATTCGCTGACAGGGATTAGGGATGAAACGACAGAAAGAGGAAATGACTGGCGGCGGCGAGCGCATGGCAAGGATGAAACAGAAAGAAACGAAAGCAGAACGCTCGGCGGATTCCGGGCGCCCCACCCTCCAAGCGCTCTCTTCCATACGTATTTCTTCAAGTAATGGTGAAAGAATAAGTTGACCAATTTTGACCTGTATTTTTGTTGGTTTTGGAATTTGGAAGAGGGAGCATAGCGGGCTATGTGACCGATGACAAATTTCAAAAACGGCAAAAAGACAGGGCATAAGAAATAACTCCTTATTCCTACTCCACAAAATTGGTCAAGTTATTTTTTTACCATTACTAAATACCCGAAATTTCGACTAAAAACTAAGAGGTTTTTATTTTACCTCCATGTTTTGCAAAATAAATATTTCGTTTGACTGAAAAATAATTAACAGAACGTTTGGTTTGTCATAAAAAGTTATTAACTTTGCGGTGTTGACACCTGCCGAGTACGCGCAACGCCAATCATGAAACACACGATCGTTCGACGAAGATAGGCGGGAACGAAACTCTGAAAGACACTTGAAGTATAACATAAAACGAAAACATTATGGTACAGAACAAACAAATTCGGAATTTCCTTTTCCTGCTTTCTGGTATCGTGTTGCTCTTCTGCGGCAGCATTCCCAACTTTGCAGAGTCCGTCATCGCCCTGCTGAGAGGCCTTCTGAGCTTCATCAACTTGGGCTGGATTGGCACGTTGCTCATCATTTCGCGCGTGTTGCTCATTTTGGGAGGTACTGCCCTGTCTGTCATCGGCGCCATCTTCATGATTCAAGATGCAACGGCAGCGAAGCGTCAGCCCAACTGGGTGGTTCTCGGTTGCACTGGTGGCGGCGTGTTCTTCGGTCTGCTCTCCTTGGTGCCTCTGCTCTTCTGGATTGGCATCTTCGGCGTTGCAGCCTTGGTCGTTGCAATGGTTTTTGCCTATAAAGACGTGGTTGGCGCTTGGCGCAATCCGGTCTCAAAGATAGCTTCCTTCATGATGATTGGCTCTCTGGTGGCCTTCTTCGACCGTTTCTACAACATCCCGATGGGATTGATGGAGACCCACTGGCTGGCAGGTCTTTGCGGCATCGCTGCATTCATCTACCTCTGCGTGTGGAAAAGCAAACTCGCCGTTCATCTTGACGAGGCTGGCCGTGGCGGTATGCAGTTGTTCTTCGTGGGCGCCATTCTCTATGCCGTGGCCACGTTGTTCAACTTCTTCCCGTTTGTCAACTTCCTGGGATGGATTCTCGCCGTTGCAGCATGGGTGGTTGTTTTGATTGGCTACATCAAGCTGATGAACAGCACTTCCTTCGGCAAGAGCGGCAACAAGCCTGGCATGTTCATGATGATCGGACACTTGGTGGCCATCCTGAGCTTCATCCCGCTGTTCAACTTGGCAGCATTGGCAAGCGTTGGCTTCGGCTGGTGGATGATGATTTCAGGCCTTGAAGAAAAAGCATAAATAATTTGCATGAAATAAGGAAGCCTCGACGGCTGACCTCTCGCATGAGAGCGGCCGCAGTGTATCCTAAAGAAAAAATAGTTGGTATGGTATATTGCGGTGTCACGCAGTCAATGCGTTGACGCCGAAATAAAAGAAAATGTAATGAATTTTAGGCGGTTTTAAATTTTTCCGCCTCGTATCCTGCCACATCTCGAAGAGATTCGACATTACGCGCAGGATGCAAAAAGTAGGTTATGTATGGTGAACCTGATATTGTGCTTTCATTTATTCGGTATGCATATTGGGTTATGTCGGTAGAGGCCGATGTATGTAACTATTGTAAATTTGTGTTTGACATGGCCAGGTTTACCTACACAAGCATAAACTACACAAGGGGGACATCGCTGCGAAGCGAAGTCCCCCTTGTTTTTGTTTGTTCAAAATCGTCTACGCGTGTAGACGGTTATAATGCGCCCCTGAAAGATAGGGCGTTCAATATCCAGAGAAATCAAGGTTAGCGGTAGCGCCCTCGCAGCGGAGATTTGCGCTGACCCGCATAATCGTCTGTTGCGGCGCCAGCATTGTAGCTCACTTTGCTCGCAAAGTGAGGGCCACGAACACGCAGCGAACATGACCAACGCTCTGGGGCATGACTTTGATGGATTTTTAGCTCGTGCTTGGCCGCCACAATATTCGACCCCCTCACTTTGCGAGCAAAGTGAGCTACAGTGCTTCGCCCCAGAGCTTCGTCGCATGTTCGCGCAGCGCCTCTTGTAGCGGTGCCGCAATCGCCCCCTGAAGGTTGAGTGTTCAAAATTCAGAGATATCAAGTAGGTGGAGATTGTGCGAAAAAAGCCTTGTCTGCGGCCCTGCGCGGGCTGAAAGCCCAGCAAGTCCGTAGCCCAGGGCAACGCCCTGGGTACCATGCCCCATTCCCTACGCCCTGTAAGGGCAAAAGTAAAAATCAACCGTTCGCCCATACTTTTGCCCTTACAGGGCGTAGGCGTTTATGCATTGATACCCAGGGTGTTGCCCTGGGCTACGGACTGACTGCCCTTTCAGGGCGCTCCTTTTCGCGCTTTGTTCGTTTATCATGTGCGCATGCTTCGCCACTTGTTGTTTGGCAAAAAAACGCACAGAGATTTTTCTATATTTTGAACACTCTACCCTGAAGGTTGAGTGTTCAAGGCTTTTTGCTGGCATTTATCTCCAGAAGCGGTGTGTGATATCTTCGAGGTATTTTCCGCTCTCAACGGCCTCATGACGGATGCGATAGAGGCGTTGGTTGGTGGTGCGCTCCTTCAAAGGGCCGCTGTCGGCACGATAGGGGCCCAATTTGACGTAGTTGAGCGCTTCGGGCTGGAATCCCTCAGGAAGTTTGCTACGGCCGCTGTACCAGCCTGTATGAAGCTTTCCAGCATATGTTTCCTGAACCATACGGGCGAGTTGCATGACCCGCGCGGGGTCGTTGTCGCCACCCATAAAGCCGACACAGGTGATTTCGCCGATGTAATTGTCGAGAATGGCCCGTAGACGTTCTTCGGTCAGTTCGTCGCCAACATTGCCCTGCAAATAGGCACTGTGGCAACCCGGACAGCCATTGGGACAGAGCGAGAGATTGATGGCCAGAGTCACCTCGTCGGGAAACTCCTGAAAAACGATGTCGTGATTGACGTATTTAAGCATGTGAGATTTAGATTTCTTGGGATATGGGAAAATGACATAAAAGAATACAGGCCTTGCCTTCTTGGATGTGATCCAGCGGGCAAGACCTGTATTCTTTCATGAGAAACTATGCTGTTTGCTTGCGCTGCCAACAGGTGGACGTTCAGAAAATATTCTGACCACCTGATTACTTCTGCACGTGGGCATAGAAGCGGCGTGAAGCCTCTTTCTGGCGATCGAGAGAGAAGTTGGAGACGCGCTTGAGATAGCCGATGATGCGCGTGAGATAGTCCACGTTTTTCGAACCGCAATGGGGGCATTCCTTGAGGAAGCGCTTGTCGATGTGTCCGCAATCCTTGCAAAGCGTGTTGGGGATGTTGAACGTGAAATAGTTGCATCCTTCCTTGGCGGCCACGCGCAGGAGCTGGCGATATTGCGGCTGCGAAAGGTGCTCGTCGAGGTTCATGTGGAGCGCAGAGCCACCCGTCAGGTGCTCGATGTATTTGCGGCCGTGCAGGCGGAACTTTTCGATGACGTCGGTGTTGGTGTCTTCCACCACATAGAAATAGCTATTGTAGCAATCGCGCGGCACGTAGTAGCCGTCTTCACGGTCCCAACGCGCATGCTTAACGCCTACGTTCTCTGCCGGAATCATCTCGCAGTTGAAGAGGAGGTCCTTCGTGCGGTATTTCTTGTTGTAGTGTTCCACGAGGCCCAGGATATTGCCGACAAACGTAGCGTATTCCTCATTGTCGGAAATGGTCATGCCGAGGCTTTCTGCGGCTTCCACGATGCCGTTCACACCGATGGTCAGATACTGGCGCTTGATGTTGATATAGCCAGCATCGAAGAGCGGCAGCATGCCTTTCTTGAGGAGGTCTTCGAGGTTGGCGTTGTAGGCCATCTGCACCTTATGGACGAGGTCGACGATGCCATCGAGGTATTCCACATAGGAACGGCCTTCACGCGTTGCCTGCTGCACGCAGCGGTTGATATTGATGGTCAGCACACTCTTGGAACCCGTTGAGACACCGCCGGCACCGAGCGTATAGCTGAAGCCGTTGTCCTGGATTTCGTTGCGCAAGCGGCAGCAAGAGGCCAGAGAGTCGGCATTGTCGCTCATGTAGGTGAAGAAGGAATGGCCTTCTGAATACATCTGCGCGGTGAAGTCGGCATATTCCTTGTCGATGACGTCGCCGTCCTTCGTGAGCAATGCCATGGTCTCCACTGGGAAGGTGAGCACGGTTTTCGTGCGCTCCTGGTTGAACCAGCGCATGAAGCGCTTCTGCAGCCAGCTGACAGCGGGCCATGAAGGTTTCGTGCCGTCGGGGAAATAGAAGTCGCCGAAGATGCTTTCGAAATAATACTTGTCGTAGTACGATATATTCCAGAACACCGACTGGAAGTTTCTTGCGCCCGTCGGCTGGTTGATGGAATAAACGATTTGCTCGAAGCAGTCGGTGATGACCTTGTCGATGGTGCGCTGGCGCGAAGAGAGGTCAACCACCTTGTCGGCGTTTTCAAAATAGTCTTTGCCGTATTCCAATTCGAGGAAGTGGCTCATATACATGATGAACTCCGGCGTGGCGCAAGCGCCCGAGAGCATGGAAGAAACGATGAACACCATGTTGACAAAGCCGCCGCAGAACGATTTCAGGTTGGTCGGCTCCGTGGAGTTGCCGCCAATGCTCTTCGTTCCCGCCAAAAGCCACGGATACATGGTGATGGAGGCGCAATAATTGGCAAGGCTCGTCTCGTCGTTCTTATAGATATAGTGGTTGTTGAGCAGGTAGAGATAGCGGTCGGACGTCTCTTTGCCATACATGCTCTTGATTTTGTCGCAGAGTAAGCGGCGGTTGAGACGGATGAAACCTTGTTTTGGCAGCTCACCGATGAGCGTGGCAATGTTTTTGTTCTCCACGTTGGCGTTGGAGTCGAACTTCGAACCTGTTGCTGGGTTGGCGGCGTTGCAATAATCGATGAGGAAGCGGAGCTTGTCGGCCGTTTCGCGATCGTCTTCGTGGCGCTTGCGGTAAATCATAAATTCCTTGGCGGCCTTGAAGTGCTTCAGGCTCATGAGGGCCACTTCAACCTGGTTTTGGATGTCTTCCACGCTCATGCCGTTGCAGAACTTGAGTTGTCCGACAATCTTCTGCAAACCTTCGTTGTCGAGGGGTTCGTTGACTGAGGTGAATGCCTTGAGGATGGCACTCTTTATTTTTTCAACGGAAAACGCTTCTGTGCTTCCGTCGCGCTTGGTGATGATGAATGAATCGGTGCTCATGTTGATTGATATATGATGTGTGGTTAAATTACATACTGGCACGGGGCTGTCGGCTTTTGGCCACCCCAATTTCAGGTCTTTCCCCGCCGTTTTCAAGCGCCGGGAGAAGGATGAGAAAATTTTCGTTTTGGAAAACTTTTTACTTTTTTGACCGGAAAAAGTTTTCCGAAAAAGTTCACTTTTCCTCTTGTCCGATTAAGGTGGATCACGAGGTGCGACAAGGAGAACAGACTTTACTGGCGCATGACCGAGAAAAGACTAAATGCTCCCGTTGACTAAGACATTCATTAATTTTACTGTCTTGAATATCAATGCTTTATTTATTTCCGCCGAATAAATAAGAAAGCTCAGCGGAAATATCCGGAGAAGGAATCCTGAAAAATATTTGCGGATTTTTCTTCTCCGTTGCGGTTGCAAAGTTACGCTTTTAAGTCGTATAACAAAATCTTTTTCCAGATAAATTTCATAAAACTTTTGGGAAACTTTTTCTTCTCCGCGAGTCCGAAAAGTTTTCTATTTCAACCTCTCCTTGAAGGTTGCATCGGCATATCGTTAGCAATCATTCAGTTAGTGGAGGAAGGCGCAAAATTCCCCGTTTTCGCTTGGCCAAAAAGATTTTTTATATGCGACAACCCGACTTTCCCTTCCTCATTCCGGGCTGGCGACGTAGCTTAATCATGATGAGTTTTTCGTGAGGAGAACGTTTTGTTTTTCGGACAGAACAAACATTTCGGAACGGCGGCGAGAAAGACGAACCAGTGCGGAGCAACGCTGTGCAGGCAGAAAAAAACCGCACAGGGATTGAATCCTGCACGGGGCTATATTTTTAAGAATGGTTTGTCCGTCATTTCTTCCGTTTGAACGAGGAAATGATGGGATAATGGTCAGACTCTTTGATGGAGGCATCGACTTGGCAATCGTAAGGTTTCCAGTCGGGCGAGCAAAACATATTGTCGATGCGCACGTAGATGGCATCGCGATTGAACGAACGCCCGATGCCGTTGGCGGTGGCCACATAGGCATCTGTGAGCCCCGTAGAGGCGATGCGATGGCGGGTATAAGAAATGGGCGTATCGTTGAAATCACCGCAAAGGATGACGCTCTTGCCAGCCTTGAGCAGGCGCTCCACGTAGGCCGCCGTGATGACGGTTTGGCGCGAGCGTACCACCGACGCATTGGAGATTTTGGAGACGAGCATGCGCGAACTGCTTTTCGGCGTGCTATTCTCTGGATTGACCACCATCTCGTGGTATTGCGAACGGTCGTCCTGCGAGAGGTGCATGCTCTCTAAATGGCAATTGATGACATGGAGCGTATCATGCGGCGCGAGCAAAAGGGTGAAATCCGTCGCACCATTGGGCGAGCCCGTGTCGCAGACGCGCTTTTTCCCGATGATGGGATAGCGCGAGAAGCAGGCGAGCGTGCTGGAGGCAAAGTTCATGGTGTCGGCATAGGCGAGTTGCTGGCGGAGAACGGGCTCCACATCGGTCTCGTAGATGGTGGGCCAGGCATGCGCTTCCTGCATACAGAGGATGTCGGGACGCTGGCGTTTCACGTAGGCACAGATGACATTGGTGCCTGTTTCATCCTTGGTGTTGGCCGAAAAGCCGTTCACATTATAGGATATGACCTTCATAGCGCCCTTTGGAGGCGCAGAGGGCACGTTGATGGGCACATAGTCGCGAATGGAAAGAATGCAGCCGCAGAGGCCAAGTAAAGGCACCCAGGCGCGGTGTACGGAGAATATCAACATGACGATCTGCATGAAGATGACGACGGCCAGGAAAAAAGGGAAGGCCAATCCGATGACACCGGCAAAGCGGAAGTAAGAGGGGTTGACGTAGACGCTGGCGGCACTGAGCCACAACAGCGCTACTGCCGCCCATGAGGCGCCGACAAGCAGGCGCTTAAAGAAAGGATGGGAGTTACGTCCTCCCTTCCCTTCATTTTTTGCTTTTTTCAAAAAGGAGTTTTTTTTCATCTTCTGTCAGACTTTGATAACCACTACGGCGAATTTTGGCGAGGATTTCGTCAACACGCGCCTGCTGTTCCGGCGTCAGTCCGTCGCTTTTGAAGGAGGCGTCGTGCGTGTTCCACCGCTTGCCACCCTGATGGACGGTCATGCGGGGCTTACGCGCCGTCAGTTTGCGCCAGCCGTCTTTTATGCGGTCGGAAAGACTGCGTGAGCGGCGCGGCGTCCACGTTTCCCAGCCGCCAAAGGGGCGGTTGCCGCGACGGTCGCGGTGACGCCAATAAAGAATGAGCAACAAGCCGAAGAGCATACCCCCCAAATGGGCGAAATGAGCGACGTTGTCGTTTGACGTGTAGGCCGAGAAAAGTTCGATGGCGGCATATCCCACCACGAAGTATTTTGCCTTAATGGGAATGGGGGGTATGAGAAGCATGATGCGCTCGTTGGGGAAGGTCATTCCGAAGGCGAGCAAGATGCCATAGCAGGCACCGGAAGCACCGATGGTGGTCCATTGGTTAAGATAAAGGCCCATCGGCATGGTGGTGCCGTCGGGGAAGCTCACGCCGGCGAATGCCGACATGCCCGAGAAGTAATAATCGGCCAACTGCCATACTTCCTGACACACGGCGGCACCGATGCCGCAAACGAAATAAAACAGGAGGAAGCGCGACGGCTTCATGGTCTGCTCCACAATGCGCCCGAACATCCACAACGAAAACATGTTGAAGAAGAGATGGGTGAAGCTGCCATGCAAAAACATGTAAGTCAGCACCTGCCAAGGCGCGAAATCTGGCGCGAGAACGAAGTGCAGACCGAATATATCGGCAAGGTCTATACCACGCTGCTCGCCCACCAACTGCGCCAAGAAGCAGATGATGTTGATGATGAGCAGGTTTTTGGTAATGGGTGGGAGTTGTTTAATCATAAGTTGGTATTCAATAATGCGGTATGGTAGCTGAGTAATGGTGAAAGCATAAGCTTTGCCCATTACTATCTTTAGTCCAAAACTGCTGCCGAGGAGGCATCAGTTTTTCTTGAGATATTCTTTCATATATTGCTCAGCGATGCGGCTGCGGTCGGCAATGGGGAGCGTGACGGCCTCTTTCACCATTTCTGGCGCACAGTCAACGGCTATGCCCTTCGGATAAAGATTCTTGAGCAAGAAAATGCCTGGCCCCGTGGTGATACTACCAAAAAACATGCGGCCCTTCAAGAGCAACTCGATGGAGGCAAAAAGGCGCGTCATGCTCTGGCGTTTCGCTTCGGCGCCAGCACTGACAAAGTCTTTGTTGACGTAGCCTGTTTCCTCGGGCCGACAGAGCGTGAAGAAGCGCACCTCAGGCGCAAGTTCACCCAAGCGGCGGAAGAGGCGGTAGTCGTCGGTGAGAACGAAGACATCGCGGCCCGGCGCATATTGCCTGATGAGGTCCACATAAGCCTCGGGGGGCATCAACGCGGCCTCGGTGATTTTGTCGCCGCCGCGCAAATGGCATCCCACGTAATCGGCATTCATGTGCAACGATTGCACGAGAGCATCTATATCGCTCTGCGTCCGCTCGTTGAAGCGCCACGTGAGTTGCGTAACGGTCTTGAACGCTGCCAGATAGTCGCCATCGAGCGCCAGCATAGCGTTGTTGTAATGGGACTGCGGCTGGAAATGCACATTATGGTTCAGGCGCACATAGCTTTTATACTGCGCCAAAGACACGAGGCGGCCAACGGCATGCCGCGCATAGAGTTTCATGCGCCAGGCCAACTGGCTTTTTCTCTGTGCCTTGGGCAAGGCACGCCACAAGCGCCAAGGGGCCACTGGATAGAGATTCCATCGAGCATGGAAGGAACGATGGTCTTCTGGGCAGAAGGACTGGAAATAGTCGTTCCACCCCGACGCGTAACCGAAGTTAGCACGGTCGCCATAGAGACGAAACTGCCAAGCGTGGTCCATTGCATAGAGCATGGCGTTGAGCATCGCTGTGTATTCTGCAAAAAAGCCAGCATCAATGCCCACACGATAGACGAGTGGACGCTTCAACTGGCCGTTCATCTGTTCATAGCGCTGAAAAAGCGTATCGATGGTTTCTTGTTTCATTTTCTTTCGCAGATAATTCTATGAGGATATGCCAACACGTGGAAGGTTTTCTAAAGGGATGCACATTGGCACCTATCGGCAACTATATGCTTCACGTTGCTTACCGATGCCGGAGGTTTACGCCCTCCGAAACGGTTCTCGTTCTGTTAGCCAAACGATGCCTTTACGATTCAGGCTTCTGCATCACGACAGACGCGAGAAAAACGGGTCTGGCCCGAGTTTTCGGCGCCATCCCTGCCAAACGCCGCGCGTCCACGCTACTATCTTGTTCCATTTATTGCCTTCCATCAGTAAGATGTAAAGCGGACGCTTCCACACCAATGCCTTTAGGAGGTCGGGGCGCGAAAAGCCAGACTGCGTGCGATGGAGATAGAGCAGATTGCGCGAGATGTAGTAGGTGCGCATCGGGGAATAGTTGAGCGACACGGGATGAAAGCATAGGAAGTTCCGACGAAGAGGCTGGCCCAAGCTGTGTGTCAGGCTACCAGAGGAAGAGAGCATGATTTGTCCGCCGTCGCGCAAGATGCGGAAGGCATATTCCGTGTCAAGCGTGTCAATGACGAAAGGCTCGAAGAATTGTCCCACCTTTTCCAGACAGTTACGCGTGAGGATTGTTCCAGAAACGATGAGTCCTTTCAGCGGCTTCAACGGCTGGCGAGACTGCGCGTCGCGGTTGATGAGCGGACAGAAAGCCCAATGTTTGTCGTCGGTGTCAGCCTCAACGTCGCGCAAGTAAGCCTGAAACGTGCCTTCCTTAAAACGGCTGTCCTGGTCCATCGTGAGCAGATGGGTATAGCCTTCTTTGAGCGCGAGATCGATGGCGGCATTCAACGCCATCGCAATGCCCACATTGCGGCCGCGCCGGTGCATCAGCACACGCTTTGCCACTTCAGGCGGAAGCAGACTGTCGACATTACTTCCTCCTGCGGTGTTGTCCCAAAGATAAAGGCCGTCGAGGAAAGGCGCATAGCTGGAAAGGTTTTCGCCCACCTCTTTCGGGGGATTATAAAGCGTGACAATTCCTAATATCTTCATGCTGTATGGGGAAAGGCAACGGGGGTGCCTTTACTGATTGTTTTCAAATTTGAATTGACGGATGACAGATGCCAACGGATGACTGTTGCCAACGGATGATACAACTGATTATAATTGCTGCATATCATTAAGGCGCTTATAATAGCCGCCCAAGGCGAGCAACTCCTCGTGGGTGCCACGCTCCACGATGCGTCCTTCATAGAGCACGCAGATTTCGTCGGCATTCTTGATGGTCGACAGACGGTGGGCAATGGCGATGGTGGTGCGCGTTTTCATCAAATGCTCCAGCGCCTCCTGCACCAGTCGTTCGCTTTCCGTATCGAGGGCCGATGTAGCCTCATCAAGAATAAGGATGGCGGGGTTCTTTAGAATGGCACGAGCGATGGAGATGCGCTGACGCTGGCCGCCAGAGAGACGGCAGCCGCGGTCGCCCACCTTCGTGTTATAGCCTTCTTCGCTTTCCATGATGAAGTCGTGAGCGTTGGCAATACGCGCCGCAGCCTCCACGTCCTCCTGCGTGGCATGCTCCACACCGAAGGCGATATTGTTGAAGAAAGTGTCGTTGAAAAGAATGGCCTCTTGGTTGACGTTACCAATCAAGGCACGGAGGTCCCTGAGCGCAATGTCTTTCACATTGATGCCATCGAGCAAAATCTCGCCCTCTGTCACGTCGTGGTAACGCGGCAAGAGATCCACCAGGGTGCTCTTTCCAGAACCGCTCTGTCCCACGATGGCAATGGTCTGCCCGCGTTTCACAGTGAGGTTGACATTGTCAAGCACATTGGTGCGTCCGTTATAAGAAAAGGTGATGTTGCGGAACTCAATTTCGTTCTTAAGTCCATCCACATGCACTGGATTCGGCGTTTCCTTAATGGGATTCTCCGCATTGAGAATCTTGTTGACGCGCTCCACAGAAGCCATACCTTTGGGGATGCTGTATGTGGCCTTAGAAAGGTCTTTCAATGGCTGGATGATGCTGTAAAGAATCACCATGTAGAAAATGAAAGTCGGCGCGTCAACTGGCGGATGATTGGAGAAAATGAGCGTACCGCCATACCAGAGCACAAGCACGATGAGGAAAGTGCCAAGAAATTCACTGACTGGATGGGCGGAAGCCTGGCGAATCGATACTTTATTGGTGGCCTGGCGGAAAGCGTTGGCACTCTCATCGAAACGCTGCTGCATCTTTCTCTCGGCCGTAAATGCCTTGATGATGCGCATACCGCTCAATGTCTCTTCAAGCTGAGACATGGTCTCGCTCCATTTGTTTTGCGCGTCGAGGCTCTGGCGCTTCAGCTGTCGACCGATTTTTCCCATCACCCACCCCATCAGCGGGAGAACAACGATGGTGAAGACGGTGAGTTGCCAACTGGTGTAGAGCAACACGCTGAAATAGCAGAGGAGAAGTATTGGGTTTTTGATGAGCATTTCGAGCGACCCCGTGATGGAATTCTCAATCTCGTTGACATCACCGCTCATGCGGGCAATGATGTCTCCCTTGCGCTCATCAGAAAAGAAACTCAAGGGAAGGTTGGTGATTTTATGATAAACATGAGAGCGGATATCACGAACGATGCCAGTGCGCATAGGCACCAACATACCTGCCGAAGCAAAATAGCACGACGTTTTCAGAAGGGTGGCCGTCACAAGAAACAGACCAATCAGGAGCAGGGTGGTTGAAGGACCAAAGGTCTGCATGATCTGCTGGGTGTAATAATACATGTTATTGACCAAGATGTCCTTCATGGAATGTGCCGCATCGTCCCAAGCAATAAATCCATACACGGTCTTGTCCACCTTGAAGAGGAGGTTCAGCATGGGGATGAGCGACGCGAAAGAGAACACGTTGAGAACCGCTGACAGCAAATTGAATATCAGCGAGCCAATCATGTATCTTTTGTAGGGGGCGACGTAGCGCCGCATGACTTTAAAGAATTCTTTCATAAATGAAAAGTGAATATCTGAGTACGGATTTCTGTTTGGACAGTTCGGTTTGTTCGGACTGTTGGAAGGTTTCGGACGATTGGAAGGTTTCGGACCATTGGGAGTTTTCAGAACACAAAAACGCCAAAGGCGAACATACTAATTATCAGAATCAAGGACACAACAAGGCTCAGATGAAGACTGCCCTGCCCACCGTTTGGCAAGCAAGGAAGCAGAGCGCCCGCTGGCTCATTTCCGCCCGAAGTCTGCGGGGATTTCGCCCCACTGCGACGTTTCCCATTTGCGCAAGGGCATTTCCGAATAGGTATTTGTCTGCAACCAGCGTTCGGCCCTTTCAATCATCTGATAGAGTTGCTCTGTGCGCGGAGTCCGCGCCAAAGTGGTGCGGCATTTCTTCTTCTTGACCCACAACAGGGCGTTGCGGCTGTCGGAATAAATGGTGAGTGGCGTACCCATCTTCTTGAGCAGGGCCAAGGCATGAACAATGGCCAGGAATTCACCGATATTGTTGGTGCCATAAACAGGGCCGTAATGAAACACCACTTGCCCCGTCTTGAGATAAACGCCACGATATTCCATCTTACCAGGATTTCCCGAACAGGCCGCATCAACGGCCAAGGCATCGGGTGTCACTTCTGGTGGCAGATGCAGCAAAGAAGTGGGAACGGGATTGGAAACCGCAGAAGAATCGGCAGCCGAGGCTGGTGCCGAAGCAGTGTCTGAAGCCGGAGCCGGTGCAACTGAGGCCTCCCCCACTCCTTTTCCTCCATCGGTCTGTTTCTGTTTTATATAGGCTTCCGGCGCTGAATAATAGGCTTCTTCGGCCTCATCGCGCGATGCAAAAGATTTGTAGACAGCGCCTTCAACGCCTTTCACCTGTTGCTCGCATTCAGCCCACGTGGTATAGATGCCAGGGACCACGCCACGCCAAACCACATAATATTTCTGTTTTGCCATCGCTCTGAAAGGTCGTCAAACGCTTGCCCGCCCCTCCGAAGGGAGAAACGAACAAACGTTTGACACCATATATATTACATTCTCTCCGGCATTTCAATGCCCAACAAACTCATGCCGAGGCGTACCACCTTGGCAACGTTCTTTGAGAGCACCAAACGGAAGGCCCTTTTCTTGGCATCTTCCTCGCGGAGAATTGAGAAGTCGTGGTAGAACTGGTTGTACTCCTTCACGAGGTCGTAGCAATAAGCGGCAACAGACGAAGGAGAGTATTCCTGTCCGGCCTGGCGCACGACATTGGCGAAATCTGCCACGTGCTGCACGAGGGCCTCTTCCTTAACAGAAAGTTCCACATCTGTTGGCAACTGATCAGGCACTTCGATGCCAGCTTCGGCAGCCTTACGCAAGATTGAGCGGATACGGGCGTAGGTGTACTGGATGAAAGGACCGGTATTTCCGTTGAAATCAATACTTTCCTCGGGGTTGAAAAGCATGTTCTTGCGTGCATCAACCTTGAGCAGGAAATATTTCAAAGCACCCATTCCGACGATGCGTGCCACCTGTGCCTTTTCCTCCTCAGGCATATCCGCAAACTTTCCGCTTTCATCGGCCGTTTTGCGTGCCTGTCTCACCATTTCCGCCACGAGGTCATCGGCATCCACCACGGTGCCTTCACGGCTCTTCATTTTACCGTTGGGGAGTTCCACCATACCGTAAGAGAAATGCACGAGGCTCTTGCCCCATTCAAATCCGAGTTTGTCCAGCAGGATGGAGAGCACCTGGAAGTGGTAGTTCTGCTCGTTGCCAACCACATAAATCATCTTGTCGATGGGATAGTCCTGGAAACGGAGCTTGGCCGTACCGATGTCCTGCGTCATATAAACGCTCGTTCCGTCGGCGCGGAGAAGGAGTTTCTCATCGAGACCTTCCTTCGTGAGGTCGGCCCAGACAGAACCATCGGGGCGGCGATAGAAGATGCCCTTCTGCAAACCTTCATCCACCTTCTCTTTACCCTCGAGGTAGGTGTCGCTTTCATAATAAATCTTGTCGAAGCCAACGCCAAGCGCCTTATAGGTCTCGTCGAAGCCCTCATACACCCAGGAGTTCATCTTGCGCCAAAGGTCGCGCACTTCCTTGTCGCCCTGCTCCCATTTCACGAGCATTTCGTGGGCCTCAACGATGAGCGGCGCCTCGTTCTTGGCGCGTGTCTCAGCTTCCTCTTCAGCAATGCCCTCAGCGATGAACTTCGCTTTGAGTTCCTTCACCTGTTCGCGATAGTGCTTATCGAAAGCCACATAATAGTCGCCAATCAAGTGGTCGCCCTTCTTGCCTGAGCTCTGCGGCGTTTCGCCGTTGCCATATTTCAGCCAAGCGAGCATTGATTTGCAGATATGAATACCGCGGTCGTTGACGATGTTGGTTTTCACCACGCGATTGCCATTAGCTTCCATGATTTGCGAAAGCGACCACCCGAGGAGGTTGTTGCGCACATGTCCGAGGTGCAACGGCTTATTGGTGTTCGGAGAAGAATATTCAATCATCACGAGCGGCGACGCCTCCGTCGGCTTCACGAAGCCATAATGGTCGTCAGCGTCAATAACTTCGAGCAATTCCACCCATTTCTGAGGAGCCACCACGAGGTTAAGGAATCCCTTCACCACATTGAAGGCAGCCACAGCATCAGAGTTTTCCTGAAGATATTGTCCGATTTCCTGTGCCGTTTCCTCTGGTTTCTTACGCGAGATGCGCAAAAGGGGGAAAGTCACGAGGGTTAGATGTCCCTCAAATTCGCGCTTCGTCTTCTGAAGCTGCAAAAGGTTGTCGGGCACTTCCTGTCCGTAGAGTGCCTTGATGGCGGCCCGCACGTCGGCGGTCAGTTGTTGTTCGATGTTCATATTTCGTGTCTTTGTTTTCAATGAATAATAGGGCAACCTGGGAAGGGAATCCCCATCGGTCGCCAAGGGGCAACTTACCCCATTTTGCAAAGTTACGACATTTTTACCGTAGGGCATGAAAATGCAGGGCAAAATAATGCAAAGGTCTCTCTGCCATCTTCCTTCCAGATGATGCCGAAAATACCTTCCAAGGTTCTGCATACTTCATCCGTTGCCTTTCATGCTTCCGCTTCATGCTCCCATTGGCATCATTTATTGAAATGCCAAGGATGCGTCCCCTTGAAGCCGCGCAGCGGCGAATTGTGCGCCTGGTCTGTCGGCTTTTTGACTTCGGGATAGGAGATGCGCGTGTGATAAATGGTTTTCAAACTGTCAATCAGCGTGCGCTTGGCATCTGCGATGTCGCGGAACGTGATGGGACACTCTTTGAAATGCCCCTCGGCGAGTTGAGAATCGACAATGCGGTTGACAAGCTGCGTGATGCTCTCCTCGGTGTATTCTTTCAAACTGCGGGAAGCGGCCTCCACAGAGTCGCACATCATCACAACGGCCTGCTCTCGCGTCTGCGGATTAGGACCGGGATAGCGGAAGGCTTCTTCGTCAACGGGCTCGCCCACGTGTTTGTTGCAATATTGTATGTAGAAATACTTGACGAGCCCCGTCCCGTGGTGCGTGCGTATAAATTCCTTGATGACCTGCGGCAGATGGTATTTCTCCGCCAGTCGCAGTCCGTCGGTCACATGATTGATGATGATTTGCGCACTGCGTTCTTCGGAGATGGTGTCGTGCGGATTCACGCCCGACTGGTTCTCGGTGAAAAATGCTGGATTCAGCACCTTGCCGATGTCATGATAGAGCGCCCCTGTCCGAGCCAGCTGGGCCTTGGCGCCGATTTTGTCGGCCACCTCTGCGGCGAGGTTCGAAACCTGCATGGAGTGGTTGAACGTTCCCTGTGCCACTTTACTCATCTTACGGAGTATCGGGTTGTTGGTGTTCGTGAGCTCAACCAGCGTGACACTGGAGGTGAAGCCGAAGAGCTTTTCAACGAAATACATCAACGGATAGGCAAAGAGCAAGAGAATGCCGCCGATGATCATATACACGATGCGGGAGCGGTCGAAAGCATCGCCGTTCAAGCCCTGAGAGAGATCGTAGCCGATGCTGATGACGAGCCCAACAACCACCACCGCCAACACGGTGCGCAACAATTGCGAGCGCTCGGTCAGTTCCCGAAGCGAATAGATGACCGTGGCTCCCGTCACGATTTGCCACAACACGAACTCAAACGGACTGTGGAGCGAGAGGGCGGAGAGCAGCGAACTGGTCACAACAGCCATGAACGAAGTGCGGGAATCCATGAAGATGCGCACAAAGATGGGAATGAGGGCGTAGGGAACGAGGTAAACGCTATAGAAATGGTGGGCCATCATGAGATAGGTGATGACGGGGAACACCGTGACGAACGAGAAGAGCAGGAGCACACTGTGGGGCGAGGAGAAATAATCGCGCCTGAAGAGTTTGAGATAGGTAAAGAGCAAACTGATGAGGAGGATAACGAATATCACCTGGCCCGCAAAGATAAACCAATAGCCGCGCGAGGGGTCCATGCGCTGTTCGCTTTCTTTCTTGAGCGAATTGAGGATGCGCACGTGCTCGGCGTTGACAATCTGTCCCCGGTCGATGACGAGCTGTCCGCTCTGCACCATGCCGATATTGTCGGACACCTGCGAAAGTTCGCTCTGCAATTCCAAGCGGTTTTTGGCGGTATCGTTTTTCACGTTGACCGCCAGATAATCGTTGAGATTGCATTCGCGCAAAGCCTCCTGCGACAAGGCACCCTTGTCGCGGTTCAAGAGATAGTCGTAGGCCGTTCGGATGGTGAAGAAGTTCTCCACTTCCCCAGTCGTGGCCTCCTGTCCTCTAATGAGCCTCAACACATGAGAGTCGCCTTTCAGAAAGCCTTCATAGTCAGACACATCCAATATGCCGCGGGCATATATCTGCCGCAGATTTTCAACCAGCCGCGGGAGATAATAGACGGGGACGCCACGGAACTTCCCGGCATAGAAATCCTTGCGCAAAGCGGCAATCTGCTTTTCGGCCACAAGGGAATCTACGCGATAATAGGGCACGAACTGCCGCACGACGCTGTCGCGCTCTCGCTTCACCTCGTCGTCGGTCTTGTAAATCACGAAATCGTACGAGGCAATGAGCTGAGGATAATGCCAGGGCTTGTTGAGCTCATAGACATAGCCAAACTTGCTCTCTCTGGGCAGAAAATAAATCAACGTCACGACCGACACCAGGAGGGTGCAAGCCACGGTCAAGAAACTCCTGCGGGAGAGGGTTTGCCAAATGGATTTGGGTTTCATGTGCTGGATTATTGGTGTTCAACAAATGATTGGGCAGGGGCTACGCTTTCAATGCCACCTGCAATTGGAGAAGAGAGACGCTCTGGCCGCTACAAGAGGATGTCATGCTGCGGCCGTGGATTCATACACTACGGCTGTCCGACACGAGGCCGCTGCTGGCCGACTTCCGTCAGTCGGCCAACGGCTCGAGCATCGTCTTCAGTTTTTCAACGCCGCGTGAAGCCACGTCGCGGATGAACTCCACATGGCGTCGCACTGGAACATTCACTTCTTTGGGGTCGATGAGAAAGACGGGCACTTCTGGACGGGCATAACGAATCAGCCCAGCAGCGGGATAGACGTTGAGCGAGGTGCCGATGATGGCAAAGATGTCTGCTTCGGAAACGGCTTCTGCGGCCTTTTCGAGATTGGGAACGGCCTCGCCAAACCACACAATCCACGGGCGCAGCAATGATCCGTCGGCCGCCCGTTCTCCATGTGCCACTTCAATGTGCTCTGGAGTGAGGGTACGGATGCAGCGGGGATTGTCGGGGTCGCGCGAAGAGCACACCTTTAGTAATTCGCCATGCAGGTGGATGACTTTTGACGAACCTGCGCGTTCATGGAGGTCGTCAACGTTTTGCGTCACGACCGTCACATCAAAGCGCTGCTCTAAGTCGGCAAGACCGTAATGCCCGGCATTGGGCTTAGCGTCTAAAAGCTGACGGCGTAAATGATTGTAGAAATCCGTCACGAGATTCGGATTTTCCATCCATCCCTCGGGCGTTGCCACTTTCTCCACGGGATATTTCTCCCAGAGACCTCCGGCATCGCGGAAGGTCTCGAAACCGCTTTCGGCACTGATGCCGGCACCGGTCAACACTACCAATTTCTTCATACAGACATGCTTTACTTAAATAGTACCTATTTCATGAAGGTGCTCCAAAAGCCTGTTATCTCAACGAGATCTTCTCGCCAAACGAGAGGTCGCCAGCGTCGCCGAGTCCTGGCACGATATAGGCGTCGTCGTTCAGCGCTGGATCAACGGCAGCCACCCAGAGCGTGACATCATCGGAGGGGAACACTTTCTTCAGATGCTCGATGCCCTCTTCAGCGGCAATCACGCAGCAGATGTGAAGTTTCTTGGGCGTTCCGAGACGCAGGAAAGTCTTGTAAGCCAGTTCCAAACTGCCGCCAGTGGCCAGCATCGGGTCAACGAGCAGGAAGGTGGAATCCTGCAAATTCGGCGCAGCCATATATTCGAGGTGGATGCGGATGTCCTCGCGCTTGCCCTCTTCGCGGTAAGCGGCCACAAATCCGGCATCAGCCTGGTCAAAAACATCGAGAAACCCCTGATGGAAAGCCAGTCCGGCACGCAACACGGTTCCAACAACGACATGGTCGTCATACGTCGGCACGGGTTTCACGCCCAGCGGTGTCTGCACTTCCTTCAGCGAATAGCTCAGCGTGCGGCTCAACTCATAAGCCATAGCATGGCCGATGCGCTCCAGGTTGCCTCGGAAGAGCGTGCGATTTTTCTGATAATTGACATCGCGGAGCTGCGCCATATAGCAATTCACCACTGAGGGCATTGTACCTAAATTTACGATTTTCATACGAATGATATATTTGATATTGATGATTTTCGCGGAAGCGCCATCCCGAAAAGAAGCAGGCGCCATCTGCGGTGTTTTTACGTTTCTCAGTCCAAGGACATTCCTTATCTTCATACAGAAGTTTTCGGAACACCCATAATTTCCCGACAAATGTAACATATTTTATTGAGATGACACACAACAACACGACAGAAAGCACCCTCCACGCCCCACATTATTTGTCATTCCAGCCTGTCAAATAGCATTACGCATGTCATAGGAAACAAAAAAAAACGGTTAAGAATCCCCGAAACGGCAAACAAAAAAAGAGAAAAACTTTTTGTGCGGAATCTTTTTCGTAAATTTGCTTCCGCCTAAGCGAGGTTCAGCAGAAAGAAGCCACCTGAAATTATCAGTACGGGTAGCCACCTTCTGCGGGCCCAAAAAGAAATTCACGTTTTAAAACATATTAAAAACATTATGGCAACATTAGATTTAAGCAAGTACGGTATTACCGGCGTGACTGAGATTGTTCACAATCCCTCTTACGAGCAGTTGTTCGAAGAAGAAACCAAGGCAGGTCTCGAAGGTTTCGAAAAGGGTCAAGAAACTGAGCTCGGTGCTGTCAATGTAATGACCGGTATCTACACTGGCCGTTCGCCTAAGGATAAGTTCATCGTAATGGACGAAAACTCCAAGGACACTGTATGGTGGACCAGCGATGAATACAAGAACGACAACAAACCTGCTTCTCAGGAAGCTTGGGCTGCCGTTAAGGAAATCGCAAAGAAGGAACTCTCAAACAAGCGTCTTTTCGTTGTTGATGGTTTCTGCGGTGCTAACAAAGAAACTCGCATGGCTGTCCGCTTCATCGTTGAAGTAGCTTGGCAGGCACACTTCGTTACCAACATGTTCATCCGTCCGACGGAAGAAGAGTTGGCTGCTTTCGAACCAGACTTCATCGTTTACAACGCTTCTAAGGCTAAGGTTGAAAACTACAAGGAACTCGGTTTGAACTCTGAAACTGCTGTTGTCTTCAACATCACAAGCCGCGAACAGGTCATCATCAACACTTGGTACGGTGGTGAAATGAAGAAGGGTATGTTCTCTATGATGAACTACTACAACCCATTGAAGGGCATCGCTTCTATGCACTGCTCTGCCAACACCAACATGGAAGAAACCAGCACTGCTATCTTCTTCGGCCTCTCTGGTACTGGCAAGACTACCCTCTCAACCGATCCTAAGCGTAAGCTCATCGGCGACGACGAACACGGATGGGACGACGAAGGCGTCTTCAACTACGAAGGTGGTTGCTATGCTAAGGTTATCAACCTCGACAAGGAAAGCGAACCCGACATCTACGCTGCCATCAAGCGCAACGCCCTCTTGGAGAACGTTACGGTTGACGCTAACGGCAAGATCGACTTCGCTGACAAGAGCGTCACTGAAAACACCCGCGTTAGCTATCCTATCCACCACATCCAGAACATCGTTAAGCCAATCAGCAAGGGCCCAGCTGCAAAGCAGGTGATCTTCCTTTCTGCCGACGCTTTCGGCGTTTTGCCTCCTGTTTCTATCCTCTCTTCTGAGCAGGCTCAGTATTACTTCCTCTCTGGCTTCACCGCTAAGTTGGCTGGTACAGAGCGCGGCATCACTGAACCGACTCCTACTTTCTCTGCTTGCTTCGGCCAGGCATTCCTCGAATTGCACCCAACGAAGTACGCTCAGGAACTCGTTAAGAAGATGGAGAAGAACGGTGCCAAGGCTTACTTGGTGAACACTGGCTGGAACGGTACTGGCAAGCGTATCTCTATCCGCGACACTCGTGGTATCATCGACGCCATCCTCGATGGTTCAATCGACAAGGCTCCGACCAAGACCATTCCTTTCTTCAACTTCGTAGTTCCAACTGAACTTCCTGGCGTTGATACTAAGATCCTCGACCCACGCGACACTTACGACTGCGCTTGCAAGTGGGAAGAGAAGGCTAAAGACCTCGCTGCTCGCTTCATCAAGAACTTCGCCAAGTACGAAGGCAACGAAGCTGGTAAGGCGCTCGTAGCTGCTGGTCCTCAGCTCTAATCAAGCATATCTTAAACAGATATAGTATATAAGGTGTGCCGGAACATCCATTTGTTCCGGCACACTTTTTTTGTCTCAAAACGTAGGGTGTTCAAAATCCAGAAAAATTAAGGTTGGCAGAAAGGCGACAGCGCCCTCGCAGCGGAGATTTGCACTGGCCCGCATAATCGTCTGTTGCGGCGCCAGCATTGTAGCTCACTTTGCTCGCAAAGTGAGGGTCACGAACACGTAGCGAATATGACTAACGCTTTAGCGCATGACGTTGTTGGATTTTTAGCCGTGTTTGTCGCCACAATATTCGCCCCCCTCACTTTGCAAGCAAAGTGAGCTACAGTGCTTCGCCTCAGGCCTTCGCCGAATGTTCGCGTAGCGCCTCTTGTCGCTGCACCGCAAGCGCCATGCTACTTGGTCAAAAACCGTGCAGAGTTTTTTCATGGATTTTGAACTCCCTACCTTTCAGAGCGCTCCTGTTCGTGCTTTGTTCGTTTATCATGTGCGCTTTGCTTCGCCACTTGCTATTTGGTCAAAAATCGTGCAGAATTTTTCAAGAGTTTGAACACCCTGGGCCACGTCTGGCGGATTTTCCCCGTTCCCTATGAGCTATTATCGATTCGCGGCCGAAGGTAGCGTTACTCGCGGCCGAGGGTAATGCTACTCGCGGCCGAAGGTAACGCTACCTTCGGCCGCGAATCGATAACTTTTCAAGCATCCCAGGAAAAGAATGCGGGATGGAGACTTGTTTTCATGGGAAGAAGAAAGACCTTTGCGCGGATTGGTGCAGGGGCAAAACAGAGGAAACGAGCTTCGCCGAGTTTGCACGCCCTGAGAAAAAGAGATAGTTTCCGAAGGGGCGGTCTGGTTCGCTGCGCATTTGCCGAATACCTGTTCGAGACTCCGCGCTCTGTTTCCTGCCATCGGTTTTTGCGGGTGCTTCAAGAGCGCGCCATCGTCTCCACGCCCCACGCTCCCAATTAACAAAAAGCCGTTTTTGCAAGATAAAACTTTCACGAAATTATAATTCAAGTTAAACTCATAGCATTCTGATATATTTTCTTGTAAATCGCTTGCATATAAAAAGCATCCATCGTATCTTTGCAATGTGTTTTTCATAGTATTAGATTTAAGGTTAACAAGGTTGGGATACAGAGGTATCCCATTTTTTTTGCCCAAAAGTCTGCCACTGCGCAAGCAAAAACACGATTCTATACGAAGAAATGAATCTCCGCAAGCACTTTTAGACCTCATCCACCCCCTTTCTTAACTAAAAATTACTACCTTTGCTCACACGCCACAGAAAAGGACAACTGAATCAAAATACCTGCATCTGGCGCGTTCACAAAAAACAAAACAGCAAAGCAAAAGATATGCGCAGTAACATCGCCATAATCCTGGCCGGCGGCGTAGGCAGCCGACTGGGCCTCAGCACCCCAAAGCAGTTTTTTAAGGTGGCCGGAAAAATGGTCATCGAACACACCGTTGACACCTTCGAAAAGAATCCACACATTGAGGAGATTGCCATCGTTTCCAACCCCTTCTATGTTTCCGACATCGAGAATATCGTGCTCCGAAACGGATGGAAAAAGGTGAAGAAGATTCTCAAAGGTGGCAAGGAACGCTACGACTCGAGCCTCTCGGCCATCCGGGCTTACTCTGGACGCGACGTCAACCTCGTGTTTCACGACGCTGTGCGCCCGTTGGTGTCGCAACGCATCATCGATGATGTCTGCGAAGCTCTCCAGACGTATGAGGCCATCGACGTGACGCTCCCCGCCGTCGACACCATCATCGAGGCTGAAGGCGACCACATCGCCGCCATCCCCGACCGCTCACGCCTCCAACGCGGACAGACACCGCAGGCTTTCCGCCGCGATGTCATCGAACGCGCCTACGACCGCGCCCTGCAAGACCCGAATTTCAAGGTGACGGACGACTGCGGCGTGGTGGTGAAATACCTGCCGGAGGTGCCGGTGCATCTCGTGGCTGGAGAGGAGAGCAACATGAAACTTACCTATAAGGAAGACACCTATCTGCTCGACAAATTCTTCCAGTTGCGCAAGAGCGAACTGCCCGAACAGACGGAGGGGACGCAGGAGACGCTGAAAGGAAAGGTGGCAGTTGTTTTCGGCGGATCATACGGCATCGGCCTCGACACGGCCAACCAGTTGCGAGAAGCCGGGGCGCACGTCCACAGTTTCTCGCGCGGAACAACGCACACCGACGTGGGCAACCTCGACGACGTGGTGAAGGCGCTTTCGGAAGTGGCCCAGAAGGAGGGACGCATCGACTTCGTGGTCAACACGGCGGGCATCCTCAACAAGGAACCGCTCTGCACCATGAAATATGAAACCATCCAAAAGGCCGTCACAACGAATTATATGGGAACGGTCAACGTGGCCATCTCTGCCTATCCCTATCTCAAGGAGACACACGGCAAACTGGTGCTCTTCACCTCAAGCAGCTACACGCGAGGCCGCGCTTTCTATAGTATCTATTCGTCGACCAAAGCGGCCATCGTCAATTTCGTGCAGGCCGTTGCCCAGGAATGGGAACCGGCGGGCATCGCTGTCAACTGCATCAACCCGGAACGCACAAAAACGCCCATGCGCGTGCAAAACTTCGGCGTGGAGCCCGACGACACGCTCCTGCGCTCTGAAGACGTGGCGGCTGCCACGGTACGCTCTCTGCTGTCCGACTACACAGGGCAGGTCATTGACGTAAAGCGAAAGAACAAACAATAACGCGCCTGCGTTCCCTACACCTTCTAAGGAGAATTGCACGATATGCAAAGCCAAGACAACCTCAACGAATATCTCGAACGCCACCGCCGCGCCATACAGCTCAAGCAGGTGGACATCCTGCGCGAAATCCACCGACTCTGCCTGCGCCACAAAATCGACTACTGGCTTGACGGAGGCACGGCGCTCGGCGCAGTGCGCCACGGCGGGTTTATCCCGTGGGACGACGACATTGACATCGCCATGCGCCTTGAAGATATGCCGCGCTTCATCAACGCGGCACGCAAGGAACTCCCGCCACATCTGATGATACAGACGCCGGAGACGGATCCTTCGGTGCGCCTGCCCATCTATAAGGTGAGAGACCTCAACAGTTTCATCGTGGAATTTGCCGACGATTTCACACGCCCGTACAACAAGGGGCTTTACGTTGACATCTTCCCCATGATGCCCTACCCCTCGTTCTCACGCAAATTCGTGAAGCGCGTCACGAAAGGCTACTGCCGCGCCAACGCCATCCTGCAAGCGCAACACTGCTATTCCTGGCGGGCCTGCGCCGAATTGTTTTATTTCGGCCTGAAGCGCTTCTGGTGTAAAACGCAATGGTGTGTGGGAGGACTCTTCAAGCGCAAAGACGAGTTTTATTCTAATACGCTCAACAACAACGGATACGGCATCATGCACCGCCGCGACAGCATCTTCCCCGTCAAAGAGATTGATTTTGAAGGGGAAAAGTTTCTCGGCCCAGCCAACCCCGACGCTTACCTAACGGACCTCTACCGCGACTATATGCAGTTGCCACCGGAAGACAAGCGGAAGGGCCACGCCGTGTTCTATCTCGAAGACCTGAAACTATAAAGTTGCCACCTCATGGTTAGGTGTTCAATATTAGTTTATAGGGCGGGCTTGATAATTCTGATAAGTTGATTAAACTATGACCGACGTTTCCGTTCTCATGCTTTTCTTCAACCGCGCCGACTCGCTCCAGCAGGTGTTTGAAGCGGTTCGGCAGGCACAACCCGCACGCCTCTTTCTCTATCAAGATGGCCCGCGGGGTAAACGCGATATGCCCGGCATCGAGGCATGCCGACGCGTGGTTGAAAACATCGACTGGCCCTGTGAGGTACACCGCCTCTACCAGGAGAAAAACTACGGCTGCGACCCCTCTGGCTTTATGTCGCAGCAATGGGCTTTCTCGCTCACCGACAAATGTATCGTTTTGGAAGACGACGTGGTGCCTTCGCCCTCGTTTTTTCCCTTCTGCAAGGAAATGCTCGACCGCTACGAAAACGACGAGCGTATCGGCATGATTGCGGGATTTAACATTGACGAGAAAACGCCTGACATCGGCACCGACAGTTATTTCTTCACCACCAATTTCAGCATCTGGGGATGGGCCTCGTGGAGCCGCGTCATCAGCAAACGACGCGACGACTATGCCTTTCTCGATTCGCCGGAGGCTGTGGCGAAACTGGAAGCGCTCACGCGCGAACGACGCCTGCGAAAGGATTTCCTGCCGATGTGCCGAGCACATAAGGCACAGGGAAAGGCGTTCTTTGAAACGATTTTCCATGCGCAACTGCTCCTGCAATCGCAACTCAGCATCATGCCGGCGGTCAACATGGTGAACAATATCGGGGTGGCCAACGAGTCGACGCACTTCGCAGGAAGTGTTGCCACTCTGCCACGGGGCTACCGCCGCATCTTCACGATGAAACGCCTCGACCTCAGTTTCCCGCTTCACCATCCGCAATACGTCGTTGACCACGTGGCCTACCGGAAACGCGTCTACCGCACGATGGCTTGGCGCCATCCGCTGGTCAAGGCGGGACGAAGCCTGGAAGAACTCTTCATCAACCTGCGACACGGACAATGGAGCCGCATCTTCGGAGCGGTGGCCAACCGACTCCGCATCGCAAGCGGGAAGAGGGAGTTTAAATAATGTGACGAGCGGGCGCAAGTTTCTTTAATCTAAGTAAGAGAGTGTCTGAAATAGAGTGTCTGAAATCTTATGAACAAAAGTATCTGGCTGGCAAGGCTTCTATACCACCACAAGGAGGGGCTCACGAAACAGGAGATTCTCAATGCCTGGGCTGATGAGGACGACTACGGACGCCCCATGGCCACCAGCACTTTCTACGACAACCGGGGGTATCTTGAATCGCGTTTCGGCATGCGCATTGAATGCCGAAACGGACGCTACCGACTGACAACGGAGGTGCCCGACAGCGAAGCGCTCTTGCGACAGTTGCTGAACGACAGCGGCGAAACGAACGACAAGGGGGAAAGAGAACCTGGCAAGGAATGGCTCACACCGCTGGCGGATGCCGTGGCCAACAACAAACACGTTGAGGTGGGCTACGCCCCGCTCGACAAGGCACCATACACCACCACGCTCTCGCCTTATTTCCTACGCCGCATCCGCGGACACTGCTATGTGGTGGCTAAAAGCAGTCGACACCGCGAAATACGCAACTTCGCCATCGACCGCATCACGCAACTGACGCCGCTCCACACCACCTTCCGCCGACCGTCGGACCTCAACGCGAGCCATTGGTTTGCAACGAGCTTCGGGGCGTTTGCCGGAACGCATTTGCAGGCGGAACGCGTCACGCTGCAACCGCTCACGCCACGTCTGCTGGCTTATTTCAGAAACCGCCCGCTCCACTCTTCGCAACGCGAGGAACTGATGAGCAACGGCGAATCGTTCTTCCATTACGACATCGCCATCACGCCCGATTTCATCGGCACGTTGCTTACCCTCGGCGCCGACATACGCATTGTTTCGCCCGATTCGCTCCGACACCACATCGCGCTCAAGGCGCAAGCCATCGTTGATTGCTGCCAAAGCGGAGAGAACGTTGAATGATATTCTTTCATATATTTCTAACAAAACCCTTTAACTTTCAAAACCATGGATCCAGCTTATTTCCCCGTAATCATCGCCATCGGCGTCATCGTGGTGCTCACCGTGTTTTTCCACTACGTGCCGTTCTTCCTCTGGCTGTCGGCCAAAGTTTCTGGCGTCAGGATTTCACTGATACAACTGTTTCTGATGCGCATCCGTAATGTGCCGCCCAGCGTCATCGTGCCGAGCCTCATCGAGGCCCACAAAGCCGGACTCAGCTCCATCACACGCGACAATCTCGAAGCGCATTATATGACTGGCGGACACGTGCAACGCGTGGTACACGCCCTTGTCTCGGCCTCGAAAGCCAATATCGACCTCTCTTTTGAAAAGGCCACTGCCATTGACCTGGCGGGACGCGACGTGTTTGAAGCCGTCCAAACGTCTGTCAACCCCAAAGTGATTGACACGCCGCCCGTGGCCGCCGTGGCCAAAAACGGCATTCAGCTCATCGCCAAGGCCCGTGTGACGGTACGCGCCAACATCCACCAGTTGGTGGGCGGCGCTGGAGAAGACACCATTCTGGCACGCGTTGGCGAAGGCATCGTGTCGAGCATCGGTTCGGCCGAGTCACACGAGGAAGTGCTCGAAAACCCCGACAGCATCAGCAAACTCGTGCTGCGCAAGGGACTTGACGCTGGCACGGCCTACGAAATTCTCTCCATCGACATTGCCGACATCGACGTGGGCAAGAACATCGGTGCAACGCTCCAGATGGACCAGGCCAACGCTGACAAAAACATCGCACAGGCCAAGGCTGAGGAACGCCGCGCTATGGCGGTGGCCTTGGAGCAGGAAATGAAAGCACGCGCCCAGGAAGCACGCGCCGAAGTGATTCAGGCCGAAGCGGAAGTGCCAAAGGCATTGGCACAGGCGCTGAAAGAGGGACACATGGGCTTCATGGACTATTACCGCCTTGAAAACCTCAAGGGCGACACGGCCATGCGCGACAATATCTCGAAGATAAACCCGCAGGACTTCTTCAACAAGAAAGACTAAAACTCCCAAACAGGCCATGCCTGCTTCCAGGCCCGCCTCCCAATGAAAAGACAACCTGAGGGGAGCTACGCATTTCCCTCGCATTAACAACCAACTATAATGAAAAAGTTCAAATTTCTCCTGCTGTGCCTCGTGGCGCTCGTCACGATGCCAGCAGCCGCGCAGATGAGCGTGCCGCAGTTGCCTGCCGACACCGCTGTGCGCATCGGCAAACTGCCTAACGGCCTGACGTACTATGTACGCCACAATGCCTTACCAGCCAACCGTGCCAATTTCTACATCGCCCAGAAAGTGGGCTCGGTGCAGGAAGAAGACAACCAGCGCGGTTTGGCACACTTTTTGGAGCACATGTGCTTCAACGGAACGGACCATTTCCCCGGCAACACGCTGACGAAATATTGCGAGAACATCGGCGTGATGTTCGGACAGGACCTCAACGCCTATACGTCGACCGACGAAACGGTCTACAATATCGACAATGTGCCTGTCACGCCGAGCAACGTCGACTCCTGCCTGCTCATCTTGCGCGACTGGGCCGATGGCTTGACGCTCGCCCCGTCTGAAATCGACAAGGAACGCGGCGTAATCCACGAAGAATGGCGCCTACGCTCTTCGGCCACAATGCGAATCTTCGAACGCAACCTGCCAACTCTCTATCCGGGCTCTCGCTATGCCTACCGCTTCCCTATCGGAACGATGGAAGTGGTTGACAACTTCAAACCGCAGGAACTGCGCGACTACTATGAGAAGTGGTACCGCCCAGACCTCCAGGGCATCATCATCGTGGGCGACATCGACGCCGATGAAGTCGTGGAGAAAATCAAGAAACTCTTCTCGCCCATCAAGATGCCGGAGAATGCAGCAAAATATGAGCACTATCCTGTGCCCAACACGCCGCAGGCCATCTATGTCGTTGACAAAGACAAGGAGCAGAGCACGGCTGTTGTCAATATCATGTTTAAGCACGACGCCATCCCGACGGAGCTCAACAACACTATGGCCCGCCTCGGCTACGACTATATCTCAAGTGTCATTGCCAGCGTTGTCAACGCACGTCTGGCTGAACTCACGCAAAAGGCCGACTGTCCGTTTGCAACAGCAATGGTTGAAAACGGCAACTACATCGTGAGCAAAACGATGGGGGCATTTTCGCTCATCGTACTGCCGAAACCAGGACAGGACGTGAAAGCTGTACAAACTGCAATGGAGGAACTGGAACGCGCCGCGCAGTTCGGACTGACTGGCACGGAAATTCAACGCGCCAAAGAGGAAATCTACTCTGCCGTCGAAGCGGCCTACAACAACCGCAACAAGCAGCAGAACAGCTACTACGTTCCTAAATACGTGCGCAACTTCCTCGAAAACATGCCAGCCTGCGACATCGAAACGGAGTTCAACCTCTATAAGATGCTCCAACAGCAACTCCCAGCCGAATCGTTCTCTGCCACGCTCAAGGAATTTGTGGCCTCAACGGATTCCAACTTTGTGTTCCTCGCCATGTATCCCGACAAAGAGGGCATCAGCGTGCCAACAACCGACGACTTCAAGGCGGCCGTGAAAGCGGCCAAGGAAGCCAAGTTGGAGGCTTATGTTGACAACGTTAAGCAGGAGCCGCTCGTACCAGTTCTCCCCAAGAAGGGAAAAATCAAGAAGGAAGAAGAAAGTCTCTTTGGCTATAAGTGTTGGACGCTGAAAAACGGCGCACGCGTATTCTACCGCCAGACGGATTTCAACGAGTCGGAAGTCAACGTCAAGGCTTTCAGTTGGGGCGGCAGCAACAAACTTGCTGACAAGGACATCGCCAACTCAAAGCTCTTCAATATGGTATTCCAGAGCACAGGTCTCGGCAACTTCAACGCCACCGAATTGCAAAAGAAACTCGCCGGAAAGCAGGCTTCTGTCAACGCTTCGCTCAGCGCCTACTCTGAAGGCCTCAGCGGTTCTTCTACGCCGAAGGACCTCCGCACGCTCTTTGAACTGATTTACCTCCGCTTCCAGACGCCGGCAAACGACCCTGATGCTTACAACAGCCTCATGACTGCGCTTCGCACCACGTTGGCCAACCAGGAGAAAGTGCCTGAAACGGCCTTCCGCGACTCTATTTTCGCCACGCTCTACGACCACAACGCACGTCAAACAAACCTCCACGTGGCCGACCTCGACAACGTGAACTACGATGAACTCCGCCGCATCTATAGCGAGCGCTTCAATGCTGCTGGCGACTTCGACTTTGTCTTCACCGGCAATTTCAATGTCGACACGCTTCGCTCTTACGTAGAACAGTACATCGCTCCTTTGAAGGCTGTCAAGAAGCGCGAGAGCATCACCGACCTCAATATCCGTCCGGCAAAAGGCATCATCAACAACCGCTTTGTACGCGCCATGGAAACGCCAAAAGCCACCATCGCACGCTTCTACATGGGCGAAACGCCTTATTCTCTGAAAACGGCTGCCGTTGCCAACGCCTTGGGACAGATTCTGACGCAGCGCTATCTCAAGAGCATCCGCGAAGAGGGCGGCCTCGCCTACAGCGTTGGCGCAGCTGCCAGCGTCTCACACGATTTGCGCGACGAATACGCCGTCCAGGTGTTCTGCCCCGTGAAACCAGCACAGATGGATTCTGCCCTCTTGCTTATGGACCAGGGCATCAACGACATCGCTGAGAAGGGCGTGACGGCTGAGGAAATCGAGAAGGTCGTGAAATACGAACTCAAGACGTTTGCCGACAACCAGAAGGAAAACGCCTACTGGGAAGGCAATATCACCAACTATATCCGCTGGAACAACAACGATGTTGAGGGCTACGAAGAAGCCTACAAGACCCTCACCTCTGCCGAAATCCAGAAGTTCGCCAAGGAAGTCATCCTCGGAAAGAAAAACTGCATCACGGTGACCATGCTCCCCGCCTCGATGAAGGAATAGTTGATAAAGGAAAAAGAAAAGAAGGTATAACGCCTCTGCAACCCACCAAAGGGCCTGTCCGCACTGTCGGGCAGGCCCTTTTTAACGGTCCGTCCACACTTAAAGGGCAGTTTCCCCACTTACCGCCACCCAAGGGCAGCCTGCTTTCAGCATTTTTTATCATATCTATAGAACACGCCTTAAATATTTGTTGTAATTTTGTGGCACAGAAAAATAATATACTAATAATCATACATACAAATCATGGAGAAACTAAGCTACGCGCTCGGTATGGTCATCGGCCATAACTTGAAAAGCATGAACGTGACCAACCTCAACGCAGCAGACTTTGCAGCCGCCGTGTCAGACGTTCTCGAAGGCAAGAACACCAACATCAAAGATGCTGAGGCTCAACAAATCGTCAGCACCTTCATCCAGCAACAGCAAGAAGAACAAGGCAAGGCCTTGCGTGCTGCCGGCGAGAAGTTCCTGGAAGAGAATGCCAAGAAGGACAACGTCGTTGTTTTGCCAAGCGGACTGCAATACACCGTTCTTCGCGAAGGTGAAGGACGCAAACCAGGAGCAACCGACAACGTGCAGTGTCACTACGAAGGCACGCTCATCGACGGCACGGTCTTCGACTCTTCTTACCGCCGCGGCGAACCTGCCACTTTCCCGCTCAACGGCGTGATTGCCGGATGGACAGAAGGCGTTCAGCTCATGGGTGAAGGTGCAAAATATCGTTTCTTCATCCCTTACAACCTGGCCTACGGCGAACGCGGTGCCGGACAGAGTATTCCGCCCTATGCCGCACTCGTCTTTGATGTGGAACTCATCAAAGTGCTTTAACCAAGAGGTCCTTTCCTTTAAAAGGACGCTTTCCATCAAAAGGGCTTTAACCGCGGGAGAGACACACCCTGCTGTTTGTTCTCCTCGCCCAATCACAAGAATATAAAAAACATAGAATATGAAAAAGATTTTCATGGCAACAGTCGTTGCCGCCATGACAATGATGAGCGCCTGCAACAATGGTGCTCCGAAACCAGGGTTGAAAACCAGCGCCGACACTTTGAGCTACGAACTCGGTATGGCCAACTCGGTTGATGAAGAACAGTTGAAAATGTATCTCGCCGACCCACGCACTGGTAGCGATTCCACCTATATCAAGGAATTTATGAAGGGCTTCAACGAAGGTCTCGAAGCTGCCACCGACAAGAAAAAGGCTGCTTATTTGGCCGGTTTGCAGGTAGGTGCTCAGATGAGCGCCAACATCAAGCAAATCGAAGGCATGGTGTTTGCTGGCGACTCAACGAAGCACCTCAGCACAAAGGACTTCGTCGCTGGCTTCAACGATGGTATGTACGGTAAGAAAACAGCACTCAAAATCAACGGCGAACTCATCGACAAGCAGGCTGCTTCACGCGACCTCGAGGCTCGTATCCGCACCATGAGCGCTGCCGCCCTCTCTGAGAGATATGCTGCCGACAAAAAGGCTTCCGACGACTTCATCGCCGCTAAAGCCAAGGAAGCAGGCGTACAGAAACTTCCTGGAGGTACGCTCTACGTGGTTAAAAAGGCTGGCACTGGCGAAGTTGCCAAGGAAGGCCAGATCGTTAACGTGACTTACGAAGGCCGCTTGGCCGACGGCACCGTCTTCGACGCTTCTTCCAAGCATCCAGGTCCCGACGGACAGACCATCCAGATGATGGTTGGACAGACCATCCCTGGCTTCGACGCTGCCTTGAAGGCCATGCCGGTCGGTTCTACTTGGGAACTCTACATCCCTTACAACCAGGGCTACAACGAACAGAGCACGGGTGCTATCAAACCTTTCTCTGCCTTGGTGTTCACCCTCACCGTTGTCAGCATCGAAAACACACCGCAGCAGTAAGTAGGTACTGCGCCACATAACACAGAAAGTCATGTCGGAACTGATTCTCCGACATGACTTTCGTTGAAAATCCGAACCACCCAGCCCGACACACAGGCCGGAAAAGGGTTCACAACTTATCACTCCAAACATGAAACTGAAATCAATCCTCTTGATTGCCCTGGCTGCTACCACATTGACCGCCACGGCAAAGAAACCAAAGAAAAAAGCCGCCAAAGCAGCCGTTGAAAAGAAACTTACACCGGTGGATGCTGCCACTTTCAGCTATGCCATGGGCGTCGGACAGAGCGAATCGCTCAAGTCTTTCCTCCTTCAGCGCGAAGGCGTTGACAGTGCCTACATCGCATTTGCTGCCAAAGCCATGATGGAAGCCAGCACGCTGAGCGATGAAGAAATCAAGCAGAAAGAAGCCTACGCTGCCGGTTTACGCATCGCCAAGATGAACAAGCTCCAGGTGATTTCTTCCCTCAACCAAAGCGCAACAGGCTCTAAGGACACTGTCTACACCGACTTGGCCCTCTACACGAAGGGCCTTTCCGACGGTTTGACGGGTAAAGCCGCCATGAGCGCCGACTCTGCCATGAAGGTGGCCGAAAAGCAGTTTCATTACAGAGAGCAGGTGATGCGCACTGAAAACGCGGCCTATCTCGTCAAGAACGCCAAAAACAAGGACGTGAAGGTCACAGCCAGCGGCTTGCAGTATAAGGTGCTTAAGCAGGGCACTGGTGCCGTTGCCACCGACACCACAGAGGTTGAAGTTCACTATGAAGGCAAACTCATCGACGGCACTGTCTTCGATTCTTCATACACACGCAACCAGCCTGCCACTTTCCGCCCCAACCAAGTCATCAAAGGCTGGACTGAGGCTTTGAAGATGATGCCAGAAGGTTCTATCTACGAACTCACCATTCCTTACAACTTGGCATACGGCGAACGCGGCAACCAGGCCATCCCACCCTACGCCACTTTGATTTTCAAGGTTGAAGTATTGAAGGTTAAAACTGGCGCCGACAAGAAATAAGCCCTTTAGCCGTCAGTTTTTTATACAAATAACAGGAGGTAAACGCCCATCAAAAAGCGTCTACCTCCTGTTTTATATTACTTATATAGACCAATTCCCGCACCACACTTGTGCCCCGCAAAATTCTAGTTAAGCCGAAGACGACAACGCTACATAAGAAAACACAATGCCCAGCAAAACCGCTCCGACGGCTTGCTGGGCATTGTTATAGCTGATGGCCGAAACGGCTCATCTTCATTTCTTCAGGCTTTCCACCTGTTCTCTTGTGAAGCCTGTATATCGCATCACCTTTTCAACAGATTCACCATCCTCAAGCATCATTTCAGCCATCTTGATTTTCTGCATATTTTCGCCTTCCGCGCGACCTTCTTGCAGGCCTTCCGCACGACCTTCTGCACGGCCTTCCGCACGACCTTCTGCACGACCTTCCGCACGGCCTTTCATGCGGCCTTCTTGCAGACCATCGTCATATCCCGTCATAATCACGCTACGCTGATAGCGCAAGTTTTCCATGTGGTTGGCATAGTCCTTGCGCTCTTCAATCGAGAGTTTGTCAACGTCCAGGCATTTGCGAGCTATGGCGAGGCCGGGAGCCTTGTCGCCGTCGTTGATTTCTCCCGTTTTCAAGAAAGCAATCCATTCGTCGAGATTGTTTACCGCCAACTTGTCGAAGTTATCCACACACAGGAGATAATATTCCGGGAATATGTCGCCAGCCTCACGTTTCACGCGCTCTGCCTTTTCGGCTTCATCACCGAAAAAGACCTCACACTGGCGGCGTGACAACTTCAAAATGTCGTGTGGTTCATGCAAACCGCTAAACACGGTTTTGCCATGATACACATAATCCTTGGCCTGACCGAGGGAGAAATAGACAATGTTGATGGAATAGACCTTCCTCACCTTGTCGTAGTCGTCGCCAAGGTCTATATAGTCGGTTATCACCTTTGAGACACCGTAGAGGATACGGTGGAAGTAACTCAGTTCGTGCGTGTTTTGGATTTCGAAAATTGTCAGTTCGCCTTTCTCGCTCTCAGCGAGAATATCCACACGATTAAACTTGTCGTTCTCTGTATACTGGTTGGCTTCGCTCTCCAAGAAACGTTTGATGGTGAATTTCTCATTCAAGAGAGAACACATCAAGCCCTCCAACACGGCATGATTTGCCTTGTTGCGGAGCAAACGCTTCATGGCCCAGTCAAATCTGATGTAATTTGCCATAATATACTTATTTGATTAAGGATTTAGGGGGGGCTATATTTCGCGCCCCGTCATGTCAAACCATTTCAGGACACCCCCTTTTAAGTCAGCCATATTCACCCCCATTGGCAGGCGAGGAAAAAGCGTCTTTTCCCAAGAGTTTTTATTTCACAAACTTTCCGCCTGTTATCTCAGAAAGATCAATGGCTTTATAAATCATCTGGTAATATTGCGGTTCCTCCTCGTAGAAAAACGCGATACGTCCGTCGGCCTGCTGCACCATCGTTGAATAGGCAGAGCCTAAGGAAGTAACACGGAAGGCTCCCTGCCAATTGGAGGCGAAGCGCAATGGTGTATTGTAGTCGGCAGCGGCAACGAGTTCCTTCCAATAGATGGTCACGTTGCTGCGTCCAGGGCCTGCAGGTAGACTTTGGAGGGCCAATGTGGTGGCTTTGCCGTCGGCACGGTGGCAAGGAACGATGAGGATTTCGCCGTTGCAGGCCCCCGACTCGTTTTTGATGCCGCCAGGAGCGAAACGGGTGTCGGCAGGCTGTCCCCAAACGCCTTTGGCCTTGGCGGTGTCGGTGTAACGGAACACGTTGAAGAAACGGCCTCCGCTGCGACGCGAACTGAGGAGGACACTGCCATCGGGAAGTTCTTCACACTTCGGTTCGTCGCCCGACGGGGCGCACGACACTTCAGCGCTACCAAGGGCGTTCCACGTGCGGCCGAAATCATCGGAATAGATCACGAAATTACCACGATGGGTGCAGAGCGCACCATAGAGACGGTAATATTTTCCCACCTTCACCACGCGGCTCTGGCAGATGCGACCTGACCCCATGAAAAGTCCACGGATGCGGCCGTCGAAGATGTCTTCATACACCTGTTTGGTAAGGTCGTATGGAGGTAGCGGCGACCACTCCCATTTGCCGTTCTTCTTGTTGTAACGAGCATGAGTGGCCACAATGCGCTGGCGGTGCTCAGGCGATGATTGCCAATAGGGCACGTCGCCGCTCACACAGACCAGAAGAAGTTCGTTGCGGTCGCGGTCGGCCACGAGGCAAGCGTCGCCATATCCAGCGTCAGCGCCTTTTCCGCTGCCCTGCAACACAGGAACGGCCTCGCTCCATGAGGCACCGTTGTCGGTGCTGACACGGCTGAGGATGTCAACGCGACCATAGCCGATGTCGCCACCGCAGGGGCGCAAATCGCTCAGCGCGATAAGTTGTCCGTTTTTGGCCTTCGCGATGGCCGGGATACGATAAGGATAGCCCGTGCTGTCGCCCGTGTGAAACAGGCAAGTCTGCGCACCGGCAATAAGCGTGCTGGCCAGAAAGGCCGCAAAGATAGATAAGATTCTCATATTGTTTTTGTGATTGATAGATTAGCATGCATTAGCAAGGCATCGCCAGCGGGCAACCCGAACGACAGGCGTTTTCGGCGGCACCACGCTGGCCTTTCTGCACCGAAGGGCACATTCTGCCCACAAATATAAAAATTAATTGGGACATTATCATGATAAACCAAGCACGTCGTTGGCTTTTACATTTAAAAAAATCTATTGGCGGGGCTATATTCCATGCTTTTCCGTTAACTTTGCGTCAACTAAAATAAAGAAACAGGTTTTATACCCCATGAAAAAGTTATTTTCCACTCTCACACTCCTTGTGCTGGGCATCACGGCGATGGTGGCACAGGTGACCTTCAGCGTGTCCTATAAAAGGGTTAGCCCCACTGAACTGGACATCGTCTTCACGGGTAAAATCCCCGCAGGTTGGCACGTCTATTCCACCCACGTGGACGAAGGCGGCCCCACGCCGACCACTTTCCAGGTCGACAAACTCCAAGGTGCCAAACTCAAAGGCGCACTGGTGGAAGGACCGGGCAAAAAGGTTGAACACGACGAAATGTTTGACATGAACGTGGGCTCTTTTGCCGGCTCATGCCAGTTCACGCAGCGCGTGGAACTGACCGACAAGAACTACAACATCGAGGCTTACCTCGACTATCAGGCCTGCGGCAACGGCGCCTGCACCATGGGCAAGGAGGAAGTGCGCAAGAAAGGCACCGACGGTCCTTCGGCAGAGGTGGCCAAGAAAGACGAGAAGACGGCCGCAGAGACTGTCCCCGCCGTTGAAGCCACAGCAGAAGACGGCACGCAAGTGGCCGCCGACACCATGACTGTCTCCGCCGAAATGGCAACCACGCCCACCGACTCCACGCTTCTGAAGAGCCTTTGGACGCCTGTTGTCAAGGAACTGAAAGCCATGGGCGGCGACGAAGCGAGCGTGGCCCAGATGGCCTGGTGGTATATCTTCATACTCGGATTCCTGGGCGGACTTGTTGCGCTCTGCACGCCTTGCGTATGGCCCATCATCCCGATGACGGTGAGCTTCTTCCTCAAGCGTTCGAAAGACCGTTCCAAGGGCATCCGCGACGCCATCATCTACGGCATCTCCATCATCGTGATTTACGTGGCGCTCGGCCTCATCATCACCTCCATCTTCGGAGCCAACGCCCTCAACGATTTGAGCACCAACGCCGTGTTCAACATTCTCTTCTTCTTGATGCTCCTCGTCTTTGCCGCCAGCTTCTTCGGCGGTTTTGAAATCACGTTGCCCTCATCATGGGGTTCGGCTGTTGACAGCAAAGCCGAGCGCACCACGGGCCTCCTGAGCATTTTCCTCATGGCCTTCACGCTCTCATTGGTGAGCTTCTCATGCACAGGCCCCATCATCGGTTTCCTGCTCGTTGAAGTCAGCACCAGTGGCGGTTCGGCCCTTGCCCCCACTGTCGGCATGTTTGGTTTCGCCCTCGCATTGGCGTTGCCGTTCACCCTCTTCGCCCTCTTCCCGACGTGGCTCAAGAGTGCGCCCAAGAGCGGCGGTTGGCTCAATGTGGTGAAGGTGACATTGGGTTTCCTTGAACTCGCCTTCGCCTTGAAATTCCTCTCCGTGGCCGACTTGGCATACGGCTGGCACCTGCTCGACCGCGAAACGTTCCTCGCCCTCTGGATTGCCATCTTCGCCCTCCTCGGTTTCTACCTCTTGGGCAAAATCAAATTCCCGCACGATGACGAAGACGAAAACCACGTGAGCGTGCCGCGCTTCTTCGTTGCCCTCTGCTCGCTCTCGTTCGCCATCTACATGGTGCCAGGACTTTGGGGCGCTCCCTGCAAGGCGGTCAGCGCCTTCGCTCCGCCGATGAGCACCCAGGACTTCAACCTCGACCCTGTGAAGATTGAAGCCAAATTCACCGACTACGACGCCGGCATGGCCTATGCCCGCGAAACGGGACGCCCCGTGTTGGTTGATTTCACTGGCCACGGTTGTGTCAACTGCCGAAAGATGGAAATGGCCGTTTGGCACGATGCCAAAGTGCGCGACCTGCTTCTGAAGGACTACGTGCTCATTTCGCTCTATGTCGACGACAAGACACGCCTGCCGGAGACCATCACCGTGATGGAAAACGGAGAGGAAACGCGCCTGCGCACCGTTGGCGACAAATGGAGCTACCTGCAACGTAGCAAATTCGGTGCCAATGCCCAGCCGTTCTATGTGGCGCTCAACAACGAAGGCAAGCCTTTGGCTCCAGCCTACACCTTCGACACCAGTGTAGACCACTTCGTTAAATTCCTCAAAGGCGGCTTGGATAAATACAAGAAATAAAACTTTTTATTTTCCCACCCTTAAAAGGGCAGGCGTTCAACATCGTGTTGGACGCCTGCTTTTTTTCATGTCACCACACCCCAACAAAGCGCCCTGCCCCATCTCTCGCGCCAAAGTCCCTCTACCCGTCGGCGAACGCGGGACGAGACGCAACCGAATCTGGGACGAGGCACGCTCGAATCTGGGGGCAGACACGTCCGCATCAGCTCCCAGATGCGCTCGTCTCTGGGAGCCGATGCGCCTGCCTCTGGGACGGCGTACGCTGAAAAGTTTTAGGGAAGGATTGGCAGCGTGGCAGGAAAGAATTGGTGCAAGGGGAGAGCAGATGCGTCCGAGAAAGCGATACGTCTGTAAAAACAATTTTCCCACAACAAGAAAATATCTCACGACAAAGCGGGTTAATCTGCGTGAAAATATGTAATTTTGAAAATTGTTTCGGCCCGTCGGTCCGCTTCATGATAGAAACCGATGCCGAAGCGCCTCCATGTGGGAAAATGCGGACCTCGAAAGAGGCTGCAAGACGAGCTGTCGTCTCCTTCGCCAGCACCGTCATGTCTGGCCTTTCACTGGCAAACGGCAGCGATTCTCCGCTGGAAAGCGGCGCCATTTGAGTGCTTTTCCAGCATTGGCAGCCACGCGTTTCCACAGCATTGCAAAACAAAACCGAACACGATTTTATGACAGAACCCGTATACCATGTCCCCGTATTGCTCAAGGAAACGGTGGACGGACTCAACATACAGCCAGGAGGAACCTATGTGGACGTCACCTTTGGCGGCGGCGGACACAGTCGCGAAATTCTCTCACGTCTTTCTGGTAGCGGCCATCTCTTCAGTTTCGACCAAGATGCCGACGCAGAGAAGAATGTGCCGGAAGGACAGGAGAACTTCACATTCGTGAGAAGCAATTTCCGATATCTGACCAACTGGATGCGCTATTACGACGTGGAACACGTTGACGGCATCCTGGCCGATCTCGGCGTGTCGAGCCATCATTTCGACGATGAGGAGCGCGGTTTTTCCTTCCGCTTTGAAGCGCCGCTCGACATGCGCATGAATGAACGCGGCGGAATGACGGCCGCCGACGTGGTGAACCGCTACGACGAAGAAGCGCTGGCGCGACTGTTCTACCTCTACGGCGAAATGAAAAATAGCCGCAGTCTGGCTTCGGCCATTGTCAAGAAACGCCAAACCGAGACCATCAACACCGTTGAGCAACTCATCAATGTGGTCAAACCGCTCATGGGCCGCGAAAGGGTGAAGAAGGACATGGCAAAGGTGTTTCAGGCGCTGCGCATTGAGGTGAACCACGAGATGGACGCGTTGCAGGAAATGCTGGAAGCGGTGCTGCGCGTGTTACGCCCCGGCGGACGCCTGACGGTGCTCACCTACCACTCGCTTGAAGACCGCATGGTGAAAAACTTCATGCGGGCGGGAAACATCGAGGGGAAGGTGGAACAGGATTTCTTTGGCAACCGCTTGAGCCCCATGCGCCCTGTCAACAACAAGGTGATTGTGCCGACGGCTGAGGAACAGGAGAGAAACCCCCGCAGCCGCAGTGCAAAACTCCGCATTGCCGAAAAGGTGTGACGCGCGAAGCGGTGCTTCAATGCCGCTTCAATTCAATACAGACACCTACTTACCATTACTATAAAACCAAAGTAGTAGACACGAACAGATGAAGAAAGACGAATCGAACAACAATTCCCGTGGGGAGGCTTTCAACGAGATGCTGCGACGCGCCATGAATGGTAGCGGACAGGAAAACGCCGAGAACTCGCCTACCAACGGGCAAACGGACGATGAGCCGGCTTTCGCTGAGCCGATTTACAGGGCTGACGAAATAGACGAGGCCGACGAGCCGCTGCCGCCCAAGGGTAAGAAAGCGAAACACGGCAAAGAAGATGAGGCCAGAGACGAGGCCGCAGAGAGGAAAGAAGAGAAGAAGCGGAAGAAGGAAGACAAGAAAGAACGCGCACGCCGCGCCTTCCGGCATTTCGCCGACGAAGACGAGGATTTCGACATATCGCTGCGCAGTCTGCTCGGCGGCGACATCTTCGGCAGCAAGCGCTTTCGGCGCCAGATTGGCTATTTCATCCTGCTTTGCGTTTTGGCCATCATCTACATCAGCAACCGCTATGCCTTCCAGCGCGAGGAAATCCGCCGCGAAGACCTCAGCAAGCAGCTCAACGACCGCAAATTTAAGGCGCTCACCATCTCCAGCGAACTGACGGAATATTCCATGCGTAGCAGTGTGGAAGAGAACCTGAGCGACACCACGTTGCGCACGTCAACGAAATCTTCCTATTATCTGCCCGTCGACAGCGTTGAAGAGGATTAAAACATAAGCAATAACCAAACTTTAGAGGTAAAAAGACATGAACTTTCAAAGCAAAAAAACCATGCCACGCTATTTTCTCGTGGTGCTCATGCTGACGCTCGCTGGCGTTTCAGCCGTATGCAAATCTGTATATATCATGACGGTCGAACGCGAACGCTGGATGACCATGGGGAAAATACCAGTTAAACTCGGCCGCCCGCTCTATGCCAAGCGCGGAAACATCTTGGCGGCCAACGGCGAAATCCTGGCGGCCTCACTGCCAGAATATGAATTGCGCCTCGACTATATGTCGTCGGAGAAAGACACGGCCATCCGCCGCAGAGACCAATACCGCCGCGACACGGCGCTCTACAACAACATCAACGCCATCTGCGAGGGGATGCACCGGATTTTCCCAGATATCATTCCCGAAAAACTCAAGGCACACCTGCTTGAAGGACGCAAGAAGAAGAGCAAATATTGGCCGGTGTACGTGAAAGAAGTGACGACACTGCCTTTGAAGAAACGCGAAAACCGCATCATCTCTTATGTTGACTATACGGAGGTGAAGAAATTGCCGCTCTTCAAATATACGTCGAGCCTCAACCCCATCAAAATCGACATGCGCACGCGGCCTTACGGCGACCTAGCAAACTGCACCGTCGGCAAGTTCAAAGACACGCCGCGCTATGGTTTGGAACTCTCGTTTGATTCTGTGCTCAGAGGACGCGACGGCGAATACCACTACCAGAAGGTGATGAACCGCGGTTTGCCCATCATCGACCGCCCCGTGGAGGACGGATGCGACGTGCAGACAACACTCGATGTCAACATGCAGCAGATTGTTGAGCGGGCATTGGAAGAGAAACTCTCTGAAATCGACGCCGTTTCGGGCGTTTGCATCCTCATGGAGGTGGCAACGGGCGACATCAAGGCGATGTCGAGTCTCTCACGCCACAAAGACGGCACCTACCACGAAGACCGCGCCTTGGCCGTGACGGACCTCTACGAACCAGGCTCTGTGTTCAAACCGCAGTCGTTCCTCGTTGGGTTTGACGACGGACTGATTAAAATCACCGACCAGGTGGACATCGCCGGCGGCATCTACAACTTTGGAAACCGCAAGATGAAGGACCACAACTGGCGCTCAGGAGGCTACGGCGTCCTGACGGCTGAAGACATCATCGGCAAGTCCTCCAACGTGGGCGTCAGTGTGCTCGTCAACCGCGCCTACCACGACAACCCGCGTAAGTTTGTCGACGGCCTGTACCGCATCGGCTCGGCCGAAGACCTCAATATCCCCATTCCGGGATATATGAAACCGCGCATCCGCCGCCCAGGCGAAGGCGCCTATTGGTCGGCCACCACACTGCCTTGGATGAGCATCGGATATGAAACGCAAATCACGCCGATCAACACGCTCAACTTCTACAACGGCATTGCCAACAACGGACGCATGGTGCGGCCGCGCATCGTCAAGGCCATCTTGAGAAACGGCGAAGTGGTGAAGGAATTTCCCGTGGAAGTGCTCCGCGAACACATGGCGAAGGATGAGGCTGTGCGCGACGTGCAGAAATGTCTGCGCAACGTGACAACCGTCGGCGTGGGCAAGCCCGCGGCTTCCAAACTCTTCCCCGTGGCCGGAAAAACAGGTACGGCACAGATTTGGACGGGAGGAGGGAAAACCTCAGAATATTTCATTACCTTTGCGGGATACTTCCCGTATGACAAACCGCTCTATTCCTGCATCGTCTGCATCCGCAAACCGGCGCCTGCCTCGGGCGGTGGCATGTGTGGCCCGGTGTTCCGCAAAGTGGCCGAGTCGGTCATGGCACGCAACCACGTGAACGACTACACCGCGGCCCGCGATACGACACACGAACACTCAACGGTGTGTCTCAACGGCAATATGACGGTGACGACGCGCCTCTTTGACATGGTGGGACTGCCAACCAACGGGGAGTTTGCCAACAACGGACAAACGGTTTGGGGCAGCGTACACCGCGTGGACAACAAAATGGAATATACTCGAACAACGGAGCAAACCGACGTGATGCCTGACGTGGTGGGATACGGACTGCGCGACGCTGTCTGCCGTCTTGAAGCGCTCGGACTGCGCGTGAAATGCAAGGGCATGGGGCGCGTAAAACTGCAAAGCCTGGGCGCGGGACATCCCATCAAACACGGAGAAACTGTGACGCTGACGCTCGACACGGAGCATAAGCGAACGGTTGCCCAACACACCCAGCCTGCTCCAGCGGCGCAGCCGGCACAACCTTCGGAACCGACCCGCGAGGAGAATGCCACGGCGGAAAGCAAACCGGAAAAGAAACCGGAAAAGAAACCAGAGGCCAAGCCGGAAAGGAAATCTGAAAAGAAACCTGCCGCCGCCGAAAAACGCAAGGAAAAACCGCAGCCAAGCAAAAAGCCAACGGCGGAAAAGCCCAAGGCCACGGCTGCAAAAGACAAGAAAAAGAAAGCTTGAACCGCGGAGGAAGCCTGCGACCTAAGGAATGGTCTGGCAGCCGATGCCGGTTCAAGTCAAACACATAGAGAAATACCACATGATATTATCAGACGTATTAAAGAAAGTGAAACCGCTGGAAGTTGGCGGTTCGCTTGAAGAAAACATCTCAGGCGTGAACATGGATTCCCGCCTGGTAAAGCCGGGCGACTTATTTGTTGCCGTCAAAGGCACGCAGGCCGACGGCCATGCCTTCATCGGCAAAGCGCTTGAAAACGGTGCCAAAGCGATTTTGGTGAGTGAGCCCATCCCAGCGGAGCGTCCGGAAGGCGTCACCTTCGTTCGCGTGGCCGACACGGAAGACGCTGTCGGGAAAGTGGCCACCCAGTTTTATGGCGACCCAAGCAGCCACCTGACGCTCGTCGGCGTGACTGGCACCAACGGAAAGACCACCATCGCGACGCTGCTCTACGACATGTTCCGCAAATTCGGCTACAAATGCGGCCTCTGCTCCACTGTCTGCAACTACATCGACGGCGAAGCTGTCCCAACGGAACACACTACGCCCGACCCCATCACCCTCAACCGCCTGCTCGGCGAAATGGTGGCGGCTGGATGCACCTATGCTTTCATGGAATGCAGCTCGCATGCCATCCATCAGAAGCGCATCGGCGGCTTGAAGTTCAAAGGGGCGCTCTTCACCAATCTGACGCGCGACCACCTTGACTATCACAAGACGTTTGAAAACTACCGCGACGCCAAGAAAGCGTTTTTCGACAACCTCAGCGCCGACGCCTTTGCCATCACCAATGCCGACGACAAAAACGGCATGATTATGGTGCAGAACACGGCCGCAACGGTGAAGACGTATTCCACCAGAACGGCAGCCGATTTCAAGGGACGTATTCTTGAAGAGAGCATCGAAGGCATGTTGCTTAACATTGACGGACAGGAAGTGAGCGTACGCTTCGTGGGACGCTTCAACGTGTCAAACCTCCTGGCGGTCTACGGGGCGGCCATCTGCCTCGGACACGAGCCAACGGAGGTGTTGCGCGTGCTCTCCGAACTGCATCCTGTCAACGGCCGCTTTGAGGCCATCCGCTCGCCAAAGGGCTTCAGCGCTGTCATCGACTATGCCCACACGCCCGACGCCCTGGCCAACGTGTTGTCGGCCATCAACGACATTGTCAAAGGAAATGGGCAGGTCATCACCGTCTGCGGAGCGGGCGGCAACCGTGACAAGGGAAAACGGCCGCTCATGGCACGCGAAGCTGCCAACGGCAGTGACCGCGTGATCATCACGAGCGACAACCCGCGTTTCGAAGAACCGCAAGACATCATCAACGACATGCTGGCGGGACTCGACGAGGAACAGAAAAAGAAGGTGATCAGCATCGTTGACCGACGCGAAGCCATCCGCGCCGCCGCCATGATGGCGCAGAAGGGCGACGTGATTCTCGTGGCTGGAAAGGGACATGAACCTTACCAAGACGTGAAAGGCGTGAAACACCATTTCGACGACCACGAAGAAGTGCGTGCCGCCTTCGGCATTGAATAACGACAGAGCGACGGCGTAAGCATAAGCCTCATTTAGTAATGGTACCACACTACTTACCATTGTAAACCAACCGAATAATGTTATACTATTTCTTTCGATTCCTGGAACAATTCGGCGTTCCGGGTTCAAATCTCTGGTCGTACGTATCCTTCCGCGCCCTGCTGGCGCTGATGATAGCCCTCGTGGTGTCGGCCTGGTTCGGTGAATACTTCATCAAATGGATGAAGCACCACCACATCAGTGAAACCCAACGCGACGCCTCTGTCGACCCGTTTGGCGTTCAGAAAATCAACGTGCCGTCGATGGGCGGCATCATCATCATCGTGTCGGTGCTCGTTCCCTGCTTGCTTTTGGGACGTCTGCGCAACATCTACATGATTCTCATGCTCGTCACGACCGTGTGGCTGGGACTTTTGGGATTCCTCGACGACTACATCAAGATTTTCAAGAAGAACAAGGACGGACTGGCCGGACGATTCAAAATTCTCGGACAGGTCACTCTCGGTCTGCTCGTTGGCCTCGTGCTGTATTTCAGCCCCGACGCTGTTGTGCGCGAAAACGTTGAGGTGCAACACCAAAGCGGCGCACGCACGGAAGTGGTCCACAAGAGCCAGGCCGTGAAGTCAACGCAGACCACCATCCCCTTCGTGAAGGGCAACAACCTCGACTACACGGAAATCATGTCGTTCTGCGGAAAATATAAGACGCAGGCTGGCTGGATTCTCTTTGTCCTCGTGACCATCTTTGTCATCACGGCCGTGAGCAACGGCGCCAACCTCAACGACGGCATGGACGGCATGGCGGCGGGAAACTCGGCCATCATCTGCATCGCCTTGGGCATTTTGGCCTACGTGTCGAGCCACATCGACTTTGCCAGCTACCTAAACATCATGTACATCCCTGGCTCGCAAGAACTCGTGATTTACATCTGCGCTATGGTCGGTGCGCTCATCGGTTTCCTGTGGTATAACGCCTATCCCGCCCAGATTTTCATGGGCGACACGGGCTCGCTGACCATCGGCGGCGTCATCGCCGTTTTGGCCATCATCATTCATAAGGAACTCCTCATTCCGATTCTCTGCGGCGTTTTCCTCGTCGAGAGCCTCAGCGTGATTCTGCAAGTGGAATATTTCAAATCCGGCAAGCGCAAGGGCCTGCGCCGCCGCATCTTCAAGCGCACGCCAATCCACGATAATTTCCGCGTACTTCCCAGCCAGCTCGACCCCACCTGCTCCTACGTGTTCAAAAACTGGCCGCACGGTGCCTGGCACGAGTCGAAAATCACCATCCGCTTCTGGATTGTGACCATCCTGCTGGCTGCCGCCACCATCATCACGCTCAAAATCAGATAACTCAATAAAACGATGAGAACAGTTATACTTGGCGCCGCTGAAAGCGGTGTCGGTGCCGCCATTCTGGCACAAAAGGAAGGCCACGACGTGTTTGTTTCCGACATGGGACACATCAAAGACCACTATAAAGAAGAACTCACACGCAGAAACATACAATGGGAAGAGGGACACCACACGCCCGAACTCATCCTTTCGGCCAGCCAGGTCATCAAAAGCCCTGGCATTCCGGAAGACGCGCCGATGATTCTCAAACTGAAAGAGAAGAACATCCCAGTCATCAGTGAGATTGAATTTGCCGCACGCTATACGAAGGCACGCATGGTGTGCATCACAGGCAGCAACGGCAAGACAACCACGACATCGCTCATCTATCACATTCTCAAGAAGGCGGGCTACGATGTCGGACTGGCAGGAAACATCGGCCACAGCTTGGCGCTGCAAGTGGCAGAAACGCCCCACGAATGGTATGTCATCGAACTCTCTTCTTTCCAGCTCGACGACATGTTTGACTTCCGCGCAAACGTGGCCGTGTTGCTCAACATCACGCCCGACCACCTCGACCGCTATGGTTTCTGCATGCAAAACTACGTCGACGCGAAAATGCGTATCATACGCAACCAGCAGGCCGACGATGCTTTTATCTATTGGACGGGCGACGAACACGTGCCGACGGAATTGAAGAAATACGACCTCAAAAGCCGCGTGCTTCCCTTTGCCGATCAACCGCAGGCGGGGGCTGAAGGATGTGCCGATGGCGACACGTTCCGCATCACGAGTCCGGTGGCGTTTGAAATGCCGATGGCCGAACTCTCACTGCCTGGCAAGCACAACTTGAGAAACTGCCTGGCCGCTGCTATGGCGGCGCTCGCCGCTGGCGCTCCTGCCAGCAAGGTGCGCGAAGGACTGGCCGACTTCCCGGGCGTTGAACACCGCCTGGAATACGTTTGCGAGGTCAACGGCGTGAGATATGTCAACGACTCGAAAGCCACCAACGTCGATGCCTGCAACTGCGCCCTCGAGAGCATGCGCACACCTGTTGTGCTCATCATCGGCGGAAAGGACAAGGGCAACGACTACGCGGAAATCATGCCTTACGTGAAGCAGAAATGCCGCGCTTTGGTTTATCTCGGCGCCGACAATGCCAAACTGCATGCGAATTTCGACCACCTCGGTCTTCCCGTGGCCGACACGCACAATATGGCCGACTGCGTGAAAGCCTGCGCGGAAATGGCCCAGGCGGGCGACACGGTGCTCCTCAGCCCCTGTTGCGCCAGCTTCGACCTCTTCCACAATATGGAAGACAGAGGCGAGCAGTTTAAGGCACGTGTCAGAGAAATGAAAGCTTAGTAATGGTTGATTATTTTTGACCATTACTTAATGAGCCGCCATCAGGCAGCATGCGCTTCCATTTCCAACGAGCAAGTGCTCTGATTTATTATTACATCTGAAACACAACAAGAAGCCATGTCACTATCATCCAAGCGCCTGTTTCAAGGCGACCTGGTCATCTGGGCCATTTATTTTTGGCTCTGCATGATTTCCCTCATAGAGGTCTACAGCGCAGGAAGTTCCTTGAGCTATAAGAGCGGCGACTTCATGGCCCCGCTCTTCAAGCAAGCCATCTTCCTGGGCATCGGAACCGCCGTTGTCTGGGTGATTCACTCCATTCCCTGCCGATTCTTCAAGCTCGGGGTTATCCTCTATCCCATCAGCATCTTCCTTCTCATTCTGACGCTCATCATCGGCGCAAAGGAGAACGACGGCGCACGATGGCTCAATTTCGGTATCAAGTTCCAGCCTTCTGAAATCGCCAAGGGCGCTCTGGTCCTCTTCGTGGCGCTCATCCTCTCCTTCGGACAGACGGAGAAAGGGGCCGACAAAAGGGCCATGAAAATCATCCTCTTCGCCACCTGCCTCACCTGCGCCCTCATCGTCACGGAAAACCTTTCCACGGCGGCCCTGCTCTTCGCCACCGTCTTCGTCATGATGTTCATCGGGCGCGTCCCCACGAAACAGTTGGGAAAAATCGTCGGCGTGTGTCTGCTCGGCGTTATCCTGCTCGCGACCATCGTGACGATTTTTCCCAAAGAGAAACTGAACGAAAGCAAGTTGCTCCACCGCGCCTCAACCTGGGTTGACCGCGTGAAAGACCACACGTCGGACAAGGAAACGATGTCCGACACCATATTCCTACGCGACCACGCACAAGAGGCGCGGGCGAAAATCGCCATCGCCTCAAGCAACATGATTGGAAAGATGCCTGGAAACTCGGAGCAACGCGACCATCTGGCGCAGGCTTACTCCGACTTCATCTACGCCATCATCATTGAGGAAATGGGCGTGTTAGGTGCCGTCTTCGTTGCCTTCCTCTATATCATCCTCCTCTTCCGAGCGGGACGAATCGCCAGTATGTGCGAACGAAACTTCCCCGCCTACCTCACGATGGGACTGGCCATCTTGCTGGTCATACAGGCAATGGTGAACATGCTCGTGGCCGTCGGACTAATCCCCATCACGGGACAACCATTGCCGCTCATCAGCCGCGGCGGAACGTCCACCATCATCAACAGTGTCTACTTCGGCATGATTCTCAGCGTGAGCCGATATGCACGCAAGAATCTCGACGGACAGAAGATAGAAAAACTGCCAGCGTCTGAAGACCCGCAAGACAAGGAATTTCAGAGTAGCGAAGGGATGGAATAAAGGAACACCAGATGATAGCGCCCCTGAAAGGTTAGGTGTTCAAAATTGAAATATTAAGTTGGTGAAGATTATGCGGAAAAAGCCTTGTCTGCGGCCCTGCGCGGGCTGAAAGCCCAACAAGTCCAGAGCCCAGGGCAACGCCCTGGGTACCATGTCCCCATTCCCTACGCCCTGTAAGGGCAAAAGTAAAAGCCAACCATTCGCCCATACTTTTGCCCTTACAGGTAGGGTGTTCAAAATTAAAAAAACATCGAGACCATTTTCAAGCGGCCTTGAGT